>ERZ773038.1615-NODE-1615-length-12524-cov-2.239634_pt1 | contig 12524 bp, 10 predicted proteins | sample MGYA00511665_ERZ773038 | MGnify/ENA primary metagenome ERZ773038 (study PRJEB29015, sample SAMEA2737966) | human oral metagenome | biome: human oral; feature: human-associated habitat; material: dental | place: China | collected 2028 ... | reverse complement strand
TTTCCAGAAAATATTTTTAAGAAAGCTAGAATAATATTGATAATTATTGCCACTTTCGTTATGGTTGAATCCCCTATTATCTACGTTATTAAACGTGAATCAGAAATGGATTTGCTTTGGCGAGAGGTCAGAATGTGTATCCTTCTGGTGCTGTATCTATTATTGGCCTGGGTTCTTTCCTCCTTTGAAGAAGCCGCAGAACGTGAGCGGAAACTTGCGGTAGCGGCGGCCGTCGATAATGAGCGGAGTGAGGCGGCACGCATGCTTCATGACGGCATTGGGCAACAGCTCGTGGCGATCACCATGTCTTTTGATGTGGCCAAAGCCCTGAAAACCACAAAAGAGGAAGATGCCTGGATGGAGGTTGAGCATGCGCACACGGTGGCTACGCAGGCGTTGAGGGACCTGCGTCGATGGGTGCGCGCGCTGGACCCTCCGCCAGCACCGGTACCTGAGGACAGCATTCAGTTGGTCACCGTCCTGGAGTCGCTATCACAGGCGTTTGCCAGCACTGGCCTGGAGTTTTACATTCAAAGTCCGCAGGCGAAGCATCATTTGGGGGCTACTGCCGGTGAGATTTTCCAGGTCACTGCCAGGGAGGGCCTGTCCAACGCCTTGCGGCACGGTCACCCAGAGGCGTTGCAGTTCACTTTGAGATGCACAGATGATGCAGCCACCCTCACGGTGGAAGATTTTTCTACCTCCCTGCAGCGCTCAATCCTCGCGGAGTCCGAGGATGAGGGCTACGGTCTGCGGTCGCTGCGAGAACGCGCCGAACAAGCGGGCGGAACGCTTCACGCCGAACCCACCACCGAGGGCTTTTTTCTGGGCGTATCCCTGCCACTGACGAAAAGTGTGTGACCCCATGATTCGTGTGCTTATTGTCGACGACCAGCAACTTCTTCGCCGCGGCCTGAAACTTCTGCTTGCGCAGTCTCCTGAAATCCAGGTGGTGACCACCTGTGCATCGGCCGCAGAAACCCTGGTCAGCCTGCACAACAGCGAGGTTGATGTGGTACTCGCGGATGCCGTGATGCCTGGCATGGATGGCCCCGAGCTGGTGGAACAGTGCCGCACGTTGTGGCCGTCGCTACCGGTGATCATTCTGACCACGTTCGACGATGCCACGATTGTCCGGCGTTCCATCAAGGCCGGGGCCGCTGGCTTTTTACTCAAAGACGTCTCCCCCACCACGCTTGCGGAGGCAATCACCGCCGCCTACGACGGCCACCCCTATGTGGACCCACGGGTAGCGCACTTGCTGGCTCTTCCTAGCCGATTTGCGGGGCTGACCCCCACCGAGAAAACCGTGGCGGAGCTGGTGGGCCAGGGTCTATCCAACAGGGAAATAGCAGCGGAACTTCACCTCGCAGAAGGCACAGTGAAGAATCACATTTCGGCACTGCTACGCAAGACCCAGGTACCTGACCGCACGCGGCTTGCGCTGCATTTTCACACCTAAAAAGCGCTTTCAACAGGAACTTCACAAATTTTGCGCTAGTTGCGCATTTTTGCATCTATTGTGTAACATTCGGGGTTGTTTAACTGTCTTCAACACCCAACCCCCCCGTTACGAGGTGATCTTTTATGGCGCAGCTGCTCTACAGACTCGGTAGACTGACCTACCTGAACCGCTGGAAAACACTGGTGGTGTGGCTCCTACTCATCGCAGGCATGGCAGCCGCAGCGGCAAACCTGTCACAACGCTGTCCAATAACTTCACTATCCCCGGCCTGGAATCCATTGAAGCCCAAGACGAAATCAAAGAACGCTTCAACACATCCGACGATGCCCTCACCGCCCCCACCGCGAAGGTGATCGTGCAGGCACCAGAGGGGAAAACTCTGGAAGACTCTGATGTCAGTGCCGATGTGGACAAGCTGGTGACCAGCCTCAAAGATTCCGGAAAGTTGAAAGACACCGACGAGCTGGTCAATCCAGTCATGGCCGCCATGGGCATGAAGCAGCAGCTCACAGAGCAGAAAGCTGCGCAGGGCATCCCACAGGAACAAATCGACGCGGACCTGAAAGCCATCTCCCCACTCAGCGAGGACAAGCGCACAGGCACCATTGACATCACCTTCGACGCAGAGAAAGCAGCGGATGTCACCTCTGAACAGCGCAATGCCATTACCACCATCGTTTCCAATGACAACGGTAACCTCACCACCGCCTACTCCGGCAACGCCTTCCAAGACAGCGAATCCCTGGGAATGCAGAGTGAACTCATCGGCATCACCGTCGCTGCGGTAGTACTGATTATCACGTTCGGTTCCCTCGTCGCAGCCGGTCTTCCGCTGCTCACAGCCGTCGTGGGCGTGGCATTCGGCTTGATGGGCGTCACCGCCGCCACCGGCTTCACCGACTCCATCAACAGCATGACCCCGACCCTGGCCTCCATGATTGGTCTGGCCGTGGGCATCGACTACGCATTATTTATCCTCTCTCGTTTCCGCAGCGAACTCATCGACCACATCAACGGGCATGACCTTACGCCTAAGCAGCTCAGCACCCGCCTTCGCGAGATCAGCAGAGAAGACCGCGCTCACCTCGCGGGCTTGGCGGTAGGCAAAGCCGGTTCCGCCGTGGTGTTCGCTGGGTTGACCGTGCTCATCGCGCTGGCGGCGCTCACCATTGTGAACATTTCCTTCCTGTCGGCCATGGCCCTGGCCGCCGCCGCGACCGTCGCCGTCGCCGTCCTCGTGGCCATCACCCTGCTGCCCGCCATCCTCGGCCTGGTGGGAACCCGCGTCTTCTCTGTCACCGCACCGTTTGTCACGGCACCAGATCCTGAGCAAGAAAAGCCCACTATGGGTCTACGCTGGATCCGTCAGGTCCGCTCCCGGCCACTCGTCTTCCTTGGCGCTGGTGCACTCGTCCTGATCCTGCTGGCCATTCCCGCCATGAACCTGCGCCTATCCATGCCCACCGACGGTGTCACCGAACCCGGCTCCCCCCGCCGCGTCGCCTACGAAATGACCGAAGAAGCTTTCGGCCCAGGCCGCAACAGCCCCATGATCGCCGTGGTCGACGCCACCTCCACACCGGAGGATCAGCGCATACAGAACTTTGGCGCGGCCGTCGAAAAGCTGCAGGGAACTGACGGCGTAAACAACGCACAGATCATTGCACTTAACGACGCCCAGGACACCGCACAGGTCCTGATCACCCCCGAGTACGGTGCCACCGATGAACGCACCAGCGACCTGCTGCACGACCTGCGCAACAACGCCGACAACTACAAGATCACCGGTGTTGGCCCCATGTTCGAGGACATCTCCCAGCGGCTTAACGACGCCCTGCTCCCCTACCTCGCCGTCGTACTCAGCCTCGCATTCGTTCTGCTCATGCTGGTCTTCCGTTCTATCTGGGTGCCGCTGATTGCCACCCTCGGATTTGCACTCACCGTGGCGGCAACTTTCGGACTTACCGTGCTCATCTGGCAGCAGGGTTTCGCTGGACTGGTCAGCGACCCGCAGCCGCTCATCAGTTTCCTCCCCATCATGCTGGTCGGCATCGTCTTCGGCCTGGCCATGGACTACCAAGTTTTCCTGGTCAGTCGTATGAGAGAAGGCTACGTACACGGCAAAACCGCAGGCAACGCCGTGGCCCACGGCTTCAAGCACGGCGCGCGCGTGGTCACGGCCGCAGCGCTCATCATGATCAGCGTGTTCGCCGCCTTCATGCTCATTGACGAAAAATTCATTGTGGTCATGGGCTTCGCCCTAGCCGTCGCGGTATTTTTCGACGCCTTCATCGTTCGCATGACCATTATCCCCGCAACGATGTTCCTCCTTGACGACCGCGCCTGGAGACTTCCCCGGTGGCTAGACCGTATGATTCCTCATGTAGACATTGAAGGCGAATCGCTCACCAGAAAGGCACCTGTGCACTAATGTGTGGTCTCCGGGAGAGGAAAAAGCAACAAACCCGCGAACGCATAGCCGCAGCGGCGGTGGCGCTCCTATCCGAAGAAGGGGACGAACACGCCACCGTCGCTAGGATTTCAGAACAGGCCGGGGTCTCCCCCCGCACTTTCCATAACTATTTTTCGCGCCGGGACGATGCATTCTTTTTCTTCTTTGAGACCCTGGTGAACCGCTGGCTGCAGGAAATCACCGACGCCCCCGCAGACGAAGCACCAATTGACCTGCTCAAGCGCATCATCTTCGCGCAAGTAAGCCTCGCCGATGATGACCCCTATTCGGCGAAAAACGTCATGTACTTGCTTGATCACACGTCGGCCTCGTTGGGGCGGGACCTAAATGAGCGGGCACAGGGCTTGTTCCTGCAACTGGGCAACGCTCTCTACGAACGGTACGGCGGCGAGCTGGACTGCATTGATGCCCACATCGTGGTCACCCTGTCGTTCCTATCCGGCGGACTCGCCATGAAAATGGGAGCCGTCGCACCTCACAAAGACGTCCTGCATGCCGTGTTCGACATTCTGGACCACGGCATCAACGGGACACCGTCCTCTTAGTGTTCTGAATCTTCGGAGGACAGCACCGAGCCAGAAGACAGCAGGTCGTTGGTGGTTAATGCCGACGACCCATCGGTGATTTCACCGTCAGTGTCTATATCTGGGACACTGCCGCCGTCAAGCCCAAATCCACGGGCCATGATGGGCCAGAAGCGGTGCAGCGCATCCTGCCAGTATCCCCAGGAGTGCGTTCCGGTGAGTCGGAAATCCCAGGAAATGTTGTCGCGAATCCCCAGGCTGTCTGTCCGCGATTTAAGCAGATGGTTGCAGTAATTTGCGGCCGCTTCGATCTGGAAGCCCGCGGTTCGGCGATCTTTCTTCTCCCATTCTTTCGGCGCGTTGGGGCCATTCATGTCGTTGATGCCATATGTGCCGGAAGCAGAGAAAACGTACAGGTTGGGTTGGTCCGCCAGTTTTTCGGCGTTGATGTACACATCGTTGTACCGAGACTGCGGAGAGTTCATCGGCCCCCACGGATCGTCCGGCTCAGCGGGAGCGTTGTAGATGGTGGCGGCTACGGTGCGGCGCCCCACCCAGGAGTTTGTCAGCCCGCAACCAGAGAGGGAACCCACCGAATCGTACAATCCTGGCTGGTGGGTAGCGTAAATAAGTGCAGTCGCCCCGGACATGGACATGCCGATGAGGCTGCGTTTCCCGTTGGCACCAATTGCCTTTTCTAGTGGCTCTGGCAGCTCGTGGGTGAGAAAGGTCTCCCACATTTGTTTTCCGCCCTGGGCGGGCAGTTCTGTTTCCCAGTCGGAGTACAGGCTATACGCACCAAGCATGGGCATAATGACGTGGACATTGCGCTCCCGCATGTAGTCCACCATGTCGGTGCGGGTGATCCAGTTGTTCTCGCCTTGGCCACCGTCGCCACCACCGAGTGCATAGAGCACGGGCCTAGGTTGCGAGGTGTCTTTGGCGGGTATCCACACTAGCGGAATGGTGCGCCCCATTGACGGGGAGTAGGCGTTGATCTGCCGGATTTTTGTGCCGTCTACTTTCGCCCATTCTCGCAGCCTGGCCAGCACTTCTGGATTCATATTGATGCTGGCTGTAGGCAGGTGACTGCGGCCAGCAGGAAACATGGGGTTGGTCTCTTGCGGCTCTTGGGAGCTGTAGAGCTCAAAAGTGGTGTTGTCACTGGATCCACCTCGGGTCAGCAGGGATCCGAGCTTAGGAATTTTATGAAAAGGCCCTTGCGCGCGGGGGAGATCATTGTCTGCAGGGTTCTTCACAATGGTCGGATCCATGCCATAGTCGTAAGTTTTTTCTTGGGAATTTGCAGGGGTAATCCCAAGCAATACACAGGTGATAGCAATCAGCGATGCCGCCATCTTCATACAGCTAGATGCGTTTTTTACGCCCATATGCAGTCCAGTCTCTCTTGTATTATGACCACCAATGTAGGAATGGTGCAGTATAAGTTCTAAGATTGATACTCAGAGAACAATTTTATTTAGGAGTCTCAATGGTAGATTATCTCAGCCCACAAACTATCACCGACGTCGTTGCCGACGGTATTTTCGCCCAAGCAGAATACGACTCCGATTTCAACAGCAATCTCGGCAGCATCGCCCACGTCGATGTGGAAAGTGCTGGTGACAGCTTCGTTGTGCACTTCAAGCCCACATTCGGCTCGATCTTTACCGCCAACGCCGAGCAGGTTGCAGTGCTGAACTCTGCGCAGGGCATGCTGCACTGGACGTCGCCACGCGCTCACCAAGCCCACACCAGCTTCAACATTCCCGAGTTCGAGGGCGATGTCCCCTACTCCCCCTCGCTGTTCGCCGCAGCCCGCACACTGCACGGCAACCGCCCTGCCCTCTACGCACCGCAACGCAACGGCGAAACCCCCGTCCTGGTTCTCGACACGCCACCACCCACCCCCAACTCCCGGCGCGCCCTCACCCACGGCATCCCCTACCTACTGCCCACCATGGACATCCGCCGCGCACTACGCGCCTACGCCGCCGCCACCGGTCTAGGAATTTACGAAACTGACACCACCATTAGCTTCAGCGACGGCACCGACCTCACCTTAGAAGACAACCTGATTAAGTGCATTTCCGGGGATTTCAGCCTCGACGACTTCCGCGCCGATGCCTTCTACTTCAACGTTGAGCAGCAACTGCTTTTCGACGCCCTGTACCCCAACTCCCCCGCTACCCCCACCGCCCAGTTCGATCCGGTGACCAGTCTGCTCACCTTGTTCTCCCAGTTTGAGGCGGGCAGGCCCGCGCTGACCGTGCACGCTATGGTGCTGGCAACAGTACGCGACGACACCTGGACCTGGGCGTGGGCGAGCAACCTGCCCCCGCACCTGCAGCAGGCCAGCCTGAAGCTCCGTGAAACCGGCGCGCATCTGGGCATTCCCGCTTTCCTTTACCAGCAGCTTCCCGTCTCGCTTGCCGAATCCTGGGGTGTACTCACCGCCGTCAAACCGTCCCTGCAGCGCTGGATCCACACAGCTGTTCCTCTGGGCGACGGGACCACTGGCGTTTTGCTTTTCGACCACCCCGAGCTGCGGCTCCCCACGGCAACGACCGACGCCCTCCACGCCACCCTTCAGACACCTCTACCCGCAGAGCTGGATGCCCGCCAGGCGGTGCGCTCTTACGCGCGGCTGCGTGGGGTGAATTCCTCCTTCGACCAGCTGGAAGAACACGCCATTGTGCACGCCCCCGAAGCACCTATACATGTGACTTTTGACGGGGATCATCACCTGCTGCGCACTGAGCTGCCTGTATGATAAACCAGTGAATCCAGCAACGCAGCTACTCGACGCCACCCTCGTGATCGGTGGTGCGCCCATCCTCTGGCGTGAAATCATCGGCAACGTCTTCGGCCTGGCCAGCGCCTACGGCGGCATGAAACGCGTGGTCTGGGCGTGGCCCATCGGGATTGTGGGAAACCTGCTGCTACTCACCGTCTTCCTGGGTGGAGTGTTCAACACGCCCCAAAACCTGGATCTCTACGGCCAGGCTGGGCGGCAAGTCATGTTCATGATTGTCAGCGCCTACGGCTGGTATCAATGGTCAGCCGCACGACGCCGTGGCCTGCGCGAATGCCAAGACACAGACCCGCCGCGATCCATTGTCAGCACCCCCGCCGAAGACTCCGTCGCTGTGCAGCCCCGCTGGGCACGCCCCCGCGAACGTGTCGGCATGGTTACCTTTTTGATTGTGGGCACCCTGGTGTTCGCTGGGGTGTTCACTGCGCTGGGCTCGTGGGGTCCCTGGGCCGACGCCTGGATTTTCACCGGCTCCATCCTGGCGACATACGGCATGGCGCGCGGCTGGACGGAATTCTGGCTCATTTGGATCGGCGTGGACATTGTCGGGGTGCCACTTCTCCTCGCCGGAGGCTTTTACCCCTCAGCTGTGCTGTACATCGTCTATGCATTCTTTGTTCTCTGGGGCTTCGGCGTGTGGCTGCGCGTGCAACGGCGAGGCGCGGGAGTGGCGGTGGCATCAGCGCGGACCTAATGCCCTCCGGCGTGCAGCGGTTATTGAGAAAAGCCCACGTCATTGCCATAAAACATGCTTCGAACCCGTGGAAACGAGCAAGGTCAACGACGGTGCGCGGAATGCTGGTCACCGTCATCGACTACGTACACCCACATCCCCCAAAGAGCAGCCGCTGAGATTCCCGCCAGAATGTGCGTCCCACTCGCACCGACCGCCAACGCGCCCAGGCGGTGCCGCTCCCAGGGTGGCGCCTCGGCAAACACTTCTGCAGACACATATGCCCCAGGGGCTAGTTTCAGATACTCACCCGATCGACGTTTTCTACTGAGCTGTTGCCATTCCGCAGCCGAAAGCCCCCGAGAAAAACCAGCCCACTTATCTCCTCCACAAAATCCCCCCCCAAAAAAAGCCCGAACCCCGAAAACCTACAACTTAGGACAAAATCGTACGGTATGTGCGCACGTCTACGTCCTTGTAGTCAGATGGAACAAATTCGGGGTCGCGGGTTTTGTCGACGAGCACAGCGCGCACGCCTTCCGGGAAATTGGGTTCCCGCCGAAGCTCTGAGCCAATGGCGTTTTCGTTTTCCAGAGCCACGCGCAAGGACGAAACCTCAAGGTTGGCGTTGAAAAGTTCGACGGTAGCAACCACGGAACTTGGATTGGCGTCGCGCATCAAACCGTGCACCAGCTCAACAAATTCCGCGTTAGCGCACTCCGACAATGCTGCGGAAATATCTGCCCAGGTGGGGTGCCCGAAGCACTCTTCGATCTCGGGGAGCCATACCGCCAGTTCGGACTCCCCGGTAGGTTGGGTGCTGAAGCGTTCGAGGGCGTCGTCAAGCGATTCGGCGATGACAGTGTCCATGAATTCGCCGAGGTCTTCGGAGGGTACGTAGTCCGTGGCCAAGCCGCTCCAGAGCATGTCGGCGGGGCTGAATCGCCAGCCGGTGAGTAGCGCAAAACTCGCAAGCGCGGGTATGGGGCGGCCGGGTTCGCCGACCATGCGCGCCATCATCCAGGTCATGCCGACGTCGGGGCTGAAGCCGATAACCATTTCCGGCATGGCGGCGAGTGCGTTTTCTGTGATCACGCGGTGCGAGCCGTGCGCGGATATACCCAAGCCGCCGCCCATGGCAACCCCGTCGATGAGTGCGACCACGGGTTTCGGGAAGTTGGCCAGCGCGTTGTTCATCTCGTATTCGTCGAGGAAGAACTTGTCGCCGGCCTTGTAGGAACCGCCGGTGATTTCCTCACGAACCAGCCTGACATCGCCACCTGCGCAGAACGCCTTCGGCGAGCTGGAATAGATGATCACGCGGTGCACGTCCGGGTCGTCCGCCCATTTCTCCAAGGCGTCCGTAATCAGGTCCACCATTCGGGGGTTGAGGGAGTTCAGGGCTTTGGGGCGGTTCAGCTCAAGCAGCCCTGTGCTATTGCGGACGGAAACATTGACTGGACACACACTCATACTCATAGTGTCGCACAACACTTTTTAGTCCGCTATAGATATGCGTTACTTTTTGCGTTTCTTGTGCCCCTTCTTACCCCGTTTGCCCTCGCGCTTCTCGACGCCCGCGTTTTCCACACGTCGCCTCTCCAGATGCTTCGCCACGTCTGGAACATAGCGGAAATCCGACCGAGGTGGGCGTTCGTAGTCCTGAGTAGACACCGGACGCTCCGGGATCTCCGGCAGGGGGCGGTTAATCTTCTCGTACGGAATCGTGGACAGTAGGTGATTGATCACATTAATGCGGGAGCGCTTCTTGTCCTCCGACTCCACGATGTACCACGGCGCCGATGGAATATCCGTGTGGATAAACATCTCGTCCTTCGCCCGGGAGTAGTCCTCCCAGCGGGTAATCGACTGCAAATCCATGGGCGACAGTTTCCACCGCCGCAGCGGATCCTCCCGGCGCGAGGTAAACCTGCGAACTTGCTCTTCATCTGACACGGAGAACCAGTATTTCCGCAGCATAATGCCGTCTTCGGTGAGAAGCCGTTCAAAAATCGGGGCCTGGTGCAAAAATCGCCGATACTCCTGCGACGTGCAGAAACCCATGACGCGTTCCACCCCGGCGCGGTTGTACCACGAGCGGTCAAAAATAACGATCTCCCCGGCCGTGGACAGTTTTTCCACGTACCGCTGAAAGTACCACTGCCCCTGTTCCCGGGAACTGGGCGCGGGCAGGGCCTCAATGCGGCAGGTTCGGGGGTTCAAGTACTGTGTGATGCGTTTAATGGCGGAGCCTTTGCCCGCAGCATCACGGCCTTCCATGATGACCACGATGCGCGCCCCGGTTTCCACCACCCATTGTTGCATGTCCACCAGTTCTGCCTGGAGGCGTTTCAGCTCTTCCTCGTAAGCTTGTTTCTCAAGCTTCGGCGGCTTTGTGGAACTTTTGGAACTGCGTTTTAGGTCACTGTTTCCCATAGGGTTAGCGTACTACCAAGGTAAGACATCGGGCGTGGCGGGGGCTGCCCCTCCGCGCCCCCCGATGACACCCCTGAGCTGCCGCGTTAGTTGACCTTAAACTCCGCCATTTCGTCCCACTCCGTCTTACCGGGAATGAGCGTATTGATGATGGTCGGGGTTTCCACCAACAAGGTCGGGAACAACTCGGTGGCTTTCTTGAAATGCTCGGAGTTCACGTGCGCCTCCGCTGCGTCATCCTGGAAGCCCTCTACCAGAACGTATTCGTCGGGACGGTCGGTGGAGCGGTACCACTCGTAGAACAGGCAACCCGGTTCAGCGCGGGTGGCATTGGTAAATTCGGCGGCCTCATCGCGGAACGTCTCAACATACTCTGGACGGACTTTGAACTTCACGTTGATCAAAATCATGCCGCCAAGTATAGCGGGGTCGTGGCAACGCACCAGACCCGATTAACGACGCCCCGACTTCCGTCCCACTTATCCCTCCAGCTGCTCCCCCAGCTCCATCCATTCCATTTCCAGGGTTTCTATCTCGTCGCGAACACCGGCTAGTTCGGTGTTCAGTTCGTTGAGGGCATCCATGTCAGTGGCCACCTCGGCCATTTTCGCGGTGATGCCCTGCTCGCGTTCCTGGAGTTTAGTGATTTTGCGTTCCAGCGACGTCATGGCCTTGCGGGTTTTGTGGTCGGCGGCCGCATCGCGCTTCTTTTCGGCCACCGCAGCGCTACCACCACCAGCAATGATGCCAGAACCAGCCATGTCCCGCCGCCTGCGCAGATATTCATCAATGCCGCCGGGAAGGTTGGTCAAGTAACCGTCCCCGAATAAAGCCCAGGTGGAGTCGCAGATGCGCTCGATGAGGTAGCGGTCGTGGGAAATGACCACCAGTGTTCCAGGCCAGGAATCCAGGAGGGATTCCAGTTCTTGCAGGGTGTCGATATCTAGGTCGTTGGTCGGTTCGTCGAGCAGCAGCACATTGGGTTCGGCCATCAGGACCCGGGTGAGTTGCAGACGTCGACGCTCGCCACCGGAAAGGTCACCGACGGGCGTGCGCTGGCGTTTCGCGGAAAAACCCAATCGCTCCGCCAGCTGGGAGGCGCTGAGTTCCTTCTTTCCGAACTGTACGTAGGAGGCGACGGATTCCACGGCGTCGAGAAGCCGCATGGTGGGGTCTAGGTCGTCGAGTTCCTGGCGCAACCACCCGAGCCGCACGGTTTTCCCTTCGATGCGGCGGCCCGTGCCGAGAGCGTACTCCCCTGCCAGCACGCGCAGAAGTGTGGTTTTACCGGAGCCGTTGACGCCTACGAGGCCGATGCGTTCGCCGGGGGCAAGCCGCCAAGTCAGGTCGCGCACGAGGTCGCGACCGTCGGGCGTGGCAATATAGGCATCCTCCAGCTCAATAACCACTTTCCCCTGGCGCTGTTTAGAAAAGGCCATGAGCTCCACGGTGTCGCGGGGTGCCGGGACGTCGGCAATGAGTGCTTCGGCGGCTTCGATGCGGTAGCGCGGTTTCGAGGTGCGGGCGGGGGCACCGCGCCGCAGCCACGCGAGTTCCTTGCACGCCAGGTTTCGACGCCGCTGCTCCACCGCGTCGGCCTGCCGCGCACGTTCGGCCCGCGCGTACACCCAGTCGTTGTAGCCACCCTCGTAGGTGTCCACCCTGCCGTCGTGCACCTCCCACGTGCGGGTGGCCACGGTGTCCAGGAACCAGCGGTCGTGCGTGACCACCACCAGCGCCGCCTTGGTTTTCAGCAGGTAATCAGCCAGCCACTGCACCCCCTCCACGTCAAGGTGGTTGGTCGGTTCGTCCAGCACTAGCAGGTCCAATTCCTGCACCAGTGCCGCCGCGAGGTTGGTGCGCCGCCGCTCCCCACCGGACAGCTGCCCTACTTTGCTATCCAACCCGAGTTCGGTGATCCCCAGGCCGTCCAGCACGTCACGCACGCTGCTTTTCGACGCCCACTCGAACGTCTCCACCCCCAAAGGTTTCAGCACGACGTCGGCCACCGTGTCCTCTGGATTCAGATTGGCTTCCTGCGTGACCATCGCCACCCTGATGTCGTTCATCTGGGAGACGCGTCCCTCATCGGGCTGCTCCCGCCCAGTGAGCACCTTCAGCAGGGTGGATTTGCCGCA
>ERZ773038.1612-NODE-1612-length-12531-cov-8.140430_pt1 | contig 12531 bp, 9 predicted proteins | sample MGYA00511665_ERZ773038 | MGnify/ENA primary metagenome ERZ773038 (study PRJEB29015, sample SAMEA2737966) | human oral metagenome | biome: human oral; feature: human-associated habitat; material: dental | place: China | collected 2028 ... | reverse complement strand
ATGCCCGTCAAGCTTGTGGCCGAGGCAGAACCTGGCCTGCTGGAGGCAGTCAATGGGCTGATCCCGCAGCTGTCCTCGTCCACTCCCCCGCTGGACGACGAGCAGCTCGACGAACTCCTCTCACAGCCGGCGACCTATCTGTTCGTCTATGAAGGCGTGCCGACTGGGGCCGAGGACGATTCGCCTCGAATACTGGGAATGCTCACCCTCGCCACATTCATCATTCCCACGGGCAAGCGCGCGTGGATCGAAGACGTCGTCGTCGATTCCGCCGCCCGCGGACAGGGAGCGGGACAGGCCCTCGTCGAGGCTGCCATTGCTCACGCCAAAAAAATCGGCGCAAAATCCGTCGATCTCACCTCACGCCCGTCTCGCGAAGCCGCAAACCGTCTCTATGTGAGATCTGGATTCACGGCAAGGCAGACGAATATCTACCGCTACGGCGGCTAAAAGCATCAAAAGAAGACAATGGAGTGAAGATGCGTTCACATAAGAACATTGCGGTGGGCTTGGTGTGCCTGTCCATCGCTTCGTGCGCGGCCAGCAGTCAGACACATGCGGCTTCAGCGACGACGCGCCCGACAGAAAAGGCCATTTCGATCGCCAAAGTGCGTCCGATTTCGCTCGACGGCCCAGAAACGGTCGAGGGGTTGGAAGTTGGAACGGAAAAGAGCGCTACAGCGCCTCACAGCTCGCTCGTTCACGTGGCAAATCCGGACGTTTTGGCGTCAAAGGTCAATCTTTGGGCGGTGGAGGAGCAAAGGAAGCTGTCTCGTCCTTCGTCCAAGGAATACCTGACCATGTCGCCCGGGGTCTGCGGCGCCAGCGGAACGATCGTCTGCTTCGCCGTCGATTCGACACAGCACACGCATGGCAAGAAAGCCGTTTCGACCCAGGCTTGGTACCTCGACATGAGTGACAAGTCCGTCAGACAGTCGCAGGATTTGCTCACCCAGTCGGGAAAGAACAAGGTTGTGCACGCTCTCGAGTCCCTTTCGCTCGAAACGTCGGTGAGCATGTCGATAAAACGCGCTTTGAAGCCGAATTCCGACTCCCCGACGGCGAAGCCGACCCCGAATTCCACGCCGGTCGCAAGGCCGTCGGCATCGGCCTCCTCGACGTCGGCGCCAACCTCTCCGGATCGTCAAAACGGCATGAGCTTTGCGGGCGTCTTCTTCCAAAGCGACGGGTCCCTGGTGCTCAGAGCGCCCAACGACAACGAGAATGGCTTTGACTCCTATCGAGTGGCAAGCCGCGACGTGGAAAAGCTTCTGACCGAGGACGGAAAGAGACTCCGCTCGGGAATAATGGAGAAAGCCGATCCCATTCCCATTCCAAAGCCTGAAAACAAGCCGATTCCGAAGCCCGACGTCGATTGCAAGGTTGTTTCCTGCGTGGCGCTGACCTTCGACGACGGCCCCGGCGACCAGACCGACAGACTGCTCGCGGTGCTGAGGGAAAAGGGCGTGCGCGCGACCTTCTTCACCATAGGCAAGAACGTGAAGGCCAACCCGGGCATCGTCAAGAAGGAAGCCGCCGAAGGCCATTCCGTCGGCAATCATTCGTGGGACCACCCTCAGCTGACGAAGCTCACGCCCGAAGAGCTCCGCAAGGAGCTCAAGAACACCTCCGACTCGATCGTCGAAGCCGGCGCTCCGGCGCCCGTGCTCATGAGGCCCCCGTACGGTTCGTCGAACGCGGCCGTCCTCAAGGCCATCGGCGAAAACGGCATGGCCGAGACAAGATGGGACGTGGACACCGAGGACTGGAAGAACAAGAATGCGGCCGTCACAACGCAGCGCGCACTCGCAGGCGCCAGGCCCGGTTCGGTCATTCTCATGCATGACATCCACGCCAGCTCGGTCGATGCCGTCCCAGGGCTGATCGACCAGCTCCGGGCGAAGGGATACACCCTGGTGACCGTTCCTCAGCTGATGGGAGACGACATGACTCCCTACATCGGCCGCAGGATCTTCAGCCAGCACAACGTCAAATAGGCCGACCTCTGCGACAGGCCGACCGCTGAAGCGGGCACGCAAAAGCCTCGCCTTCGGCGGTCGGCCTGTCGCCGTTTCGGATGGAAGCGGGATTCTCGACGTCGGTCTTGCGCCGCTGCGGACCTCAGGCCTTATGCCGTCACGACCAGCTCAGCCCGCTGGAACTCCTTGAGGTCGAGGTATCCGTTGGCGGCCATCGCGTGGCGCAGCGCCCCCATGAAATTGGTGAAACCGCAAGCCTGGTGGGACGGGCCGTCAAGGATGTCGCGGAGGCTTCCGACCGTGGCGACCTCGACCCGCTCGCCTCTGGGCAGCGTCCCGTGCCACGCTTCGGGGCCCCAATGCCACCCGCGGCCGGGAGCTTCCGCCGCCCTGGCCAAGGCGGTGCCGAGCATTACGGCGTCGGCCCCGCACGCTATTGCCTTCACGAGGTCGCCGGACGTCGAAACCGACCCGTCGGCGATGACGTGGACGTAGCGCCCGCCCGACTCGTCAAGGTAGTCCCTGCGCGCCGCGGCGATGTCGGCGATGGCGGTGGCCATGGGAGCGGCTATCCCCACCGTTCGGCGGGTCGCGGAGGCGGCCCCTCCCCCGTATCCGGCGAGCACGCCCGCCGCGCCGGTGCGCATGAGATGGAGAGCGCCGGTGTAGGTCACGGCGCCGCCGACCAGGACGGGAACCTCCAGTTCATAGATGAAACGCTTGAGATTGAGCGGCTCCCGGGAAGCGGAGACGTGCTCGGCCGAAACCGTCGTGCCGCGAATGATGAAAAGGTCCACTCCCGCATCGACGACCGTCTTCCACAGATCCTGCGTGCGTCCGGGCGAAAGGGCCCCGGCCACGGGGACTCCCGCAGAGCGGATCTCGGCCAACCGGGAAAAGATGAGGTCTCGTTTGATGGGCGTCGAATAGAGGCGCTGAAACAAGGATGTGGCCTCGCCGGGATCGGCCCGGGCGATTCGGGCGAACTCCTCCGTCGGATCCTCGTAACGCGTCCACAGGCCCTCCAGATCGAGGACCCCCACGCCGCCTAGCCTTCCGATCTCGATTGCCGTGGCCGGAGAGGAGACCGAGTCCATGGGGGCGGAAAGAACCGGGATGTCCAAGTGATAGGCGTCGAACTGCCAGGAGGTGGAGACCTCGTCGGCGTCGCGGGTGCGCCTTCTTGGGACGACGGCGACGTCGTCCAGTGTGTAGGCGCGACGCGCCCTCTTTCCCCGTCCTATCTCGATTTCGCTCACGTCTCAAGCCTACCGCGCCGCCTCTGCGAGTCAGCCGTCCGGCCCGGCCGCGTGTTACCCTGCAAGGCGCCTGCGCGGGGAGCGGCAGGCAGCCCGCCGGCGAAGCCGCGGGCACGCCGCCGACCATGCGCTTCCCAAACTGCCCGCAAAACGCCGCGGCAATTGCCGGCAAACGGCGAGCCGCGCATGGAGGCGCGGAAAAGCGTCGGCCCCCGCCGATACCATGAAGCCATGGACGAAGAGAACGCAATGTGGACCTACTCGCCGGTGATCGGCTTCGACACGGAGACGACGGGAATAGATCCGAAACGGGACCGCCTCGTGACTTGCTCGCTCGTCGCCGTGACGGAGGAAGGGGTGTCAAAACGCTACTGGCTCGCCGATCCCGGCGTCGAGATACCCGAACGGGCAAGCGCGGTGCACGGAATCACGACGGAGCAAGCGCGCGCCGAAGGCAGGCCCTCGAAGGAGGTTCTCGAAGAAGTCGCGGCGCTCCTGGCCGAGCACATGGGACGCGGGCATCCTGCGGTCGCCTTCAACGCGACCTACGATTTCACGCTCCTGGAGAGCGAATTGGACAGACACGGACTGCCGACCTTAGCCGAGAGGCTGGGCGGCGAAGTCTTCCCCGTCGTCGACCCGTACCTGCTCGACCGCTCAGCCGACCGATATCGCAAAGGCAAAAGGCGGCTTGAGGACCTCTGCCGCCATTACGGAGTCCATGCCGAGGACGATTTTCACAATGCCGAGGCCGACGTTCTGGCCACGCTGCGCCTGCTGGCCGCGATAGTCCGCAAGTTCCCGGAACTCGCGCGCGCCGAATTGGAGGACATACAGGAGAGGGAATGCGAAACGCACGCCGACTTCATGGCCTTTCTCGCTCGCAAGGCCGCTGAGAAGGGGCGCGAATTCACGGACTCCTTCGATTGGCCGGTCGCCGAGCCGCGCGGCTGACAGGAGGGCCCTCAGCGGCCTGAGTAGTTCGGCGCCTCGACGGTCATTTGCACGTCGTGCGGATGCGACTCGCGCAAACCCGCGGACGTGATTCGCACGAAGCGCCCGTTTTCCTTGAGCTCGGGAATCGTTCTGGAGCCCGTGTAGAACATCGTCTGGTGCAGTCCGCCCAAAAGCGTGCCGAGAACGGAGGAAAGGGTTCCTCGGAAGGGCACCTGCCCCTCGATCCCCTCCGGGATGATTTTGTCGTCGGAAGAAACGTCGCTCTGGAAATAACGGTCTTTCGAGTAGGATCGCTTGCCGCGCGAGGACATCGCGCCAAGCGATCCCATTCCCCGATAGTGCTTGAACTGCTTGCCGTTGACAAAGACGATCTCGCCGGGCGTCTCTTCGCACCCCGCCAGGAGGGAGCCGAGCATCACGACGTCGGCGCCAGCCACAATCGCTTTGCCGATGTCGCCCGAGTATTGGAGGCCTCCGTCGGCGATGAGCGGAACGCCGGCGGGGCCGCAGGCTTTGGAGGACTCGTAGACCGCCGTCACCTGGGGGACGCCGACGCCGGCCACAACGCGCGTGGTGCAAATCGACCCCGGCCCCACGCCGACTTTCACAGCGTCGACGCCGGCGTCGATGAGCGCCTGCGCGCCTTCTCGCGTCGCGACGTTTCCGCCGACGATCTCGACGCCGTCGAAGGCCGAATCCGATCGGAGCCTCCGAATCATGTCGAGGGCCAGCTTCGCCTCCCCGTTCGCCGAGTCGATGACGAGCACGTCGACTCCTTCCTCGGCGAGGGCGCCTGCGCGCTCCCAAGAGTCGGAGAGGTAGCCGACCCCCGCCCCGACGAGCAGGCGGCCGTCCGCGTCCTTTGAAGCATTCGGATACTGCTGCGTTTTGACGAAGTCCTTGACCGTGATGAGGCCGGTCAGCCGCCCCTCGCCGTCGATGAGCGGAAGCTTTTCGATCTTGTGTTGGGCCAAAAGGCGCGCCGCCTCCTCCTGGGGCACGTCCCTTCCGGCGGTCACGAGAGGCATCGGGGTCATCGTCTCGCGAACGGTGCGCGTGGCGAACTCGCTTTCGGGGATGAAGCGCAGATCGCGGTTGGTGACGATCCCCAGGAGCTTGTCGTCCCCGTCGACGACGGGCAAGCCGGAGATGCGGTACTTCGCGCACAGCGCGTCGAGCTCTGCGATCGTCGCCTCGGGGCCGATCGTCGCCGGATCGTGGACCATGCCGGATTCGGAGCGTTTGACCTGGCGGACCTGCTCGGCCTGAGCCTCGACGGAAAGGTTGCGGTGGATGATTCCGATTCCGCCCTGGCGAGCCATGGCGATGGCCATTCGGGACTCGGTCACGGTGTCCATCGCGGCCGAAACCAGAGGCGTTTTGAGCGAAAGCTTGCGGGTCAGGCGGCTCGCAGTGTCCACCTCGGAGGGGATGACGTCGGTCTCGCGCGGGAGCAAAAGGACGTCGTCATACGTCAAACCAACGAATTCAAAGGGATCGCGAGTGCTCATGGCGCAATCTTACGGTGTGAAAGGATGCGACGGCGCGCGTATTCGTGTGAGCGTGTCGACTGCTTCGCGTGAGCGTGCCGGCCTCCGCTGGACGGCTGCGCGCCTCCGCCGTCAAAAGCCGCGCCCCGCGCCCACTGCGCGTACTTGGGTGGCCTTAACCGTGGCGACCGCTTCGTCGCCGGGCGCGAGCGCCAGCTCGGCGAGCGCCGCCGGAGTGATCCTCGCATTGAAGGGCGCCCCGTTTGGAAAGCGAAGTCGGACGGTGACGAGGCCTCCAGCGGTGCTCACCCTTTCGACCGTCGCCGGCAAAGACGACCGCGCCGAGCCGATGACCTTCCCGGAAGAGAGGGCGACCGCCTCCGGCGCGAACATGAACGTCACGGGCTGCCCTGCGGCGATCCCGGACGCTTCTGCGGCCGTGAGCTCTTGCCCTCCGCCGACGTCGATCGACGGAAGCCCGTCTCCGTCGGCCCTCAAGACTCCCGCGACGGCGTTGAGCCCGGCGAGGCTCGCTCCAAAAGCGCTGACCGGACGGGCGAGAACCTCGGCCGGCGAGCCGTCCTCGACGACCCTTCCGCGTTCCATCACTATCATGCGCGTGCCCAGCTCGACGGCTTCGGCCACGTCGTGGGTCACGAGAACGGTTGTCGTCCCGTCTGATTTCAGCCGATCGACGAGTATCGCCCCCACTCGCGAGCTCGCTTCGACGTCGAGGGCGGCCGTCGGCTCGTCGAGAATGAGCAGGCGGGGCGAGAAGACAAGCGCCCGGGCGAGCGCGACGCGGGCCGCCTGGCCTCCCGAAAGTTGGCCGCCGCGGCGCGCGGCGAGCCGCTCGCAGCCGACTTTCCTCAGTTGCTCGCGTGCAAGCCGCCGCGCCTGGGCGCGCGGGAATCCGCGGCACACGAGAGGGAAGGCGACATTCGCCAACACTGTCATGTGTTCGAATATCCGGGGATTCTGGCTGACCATCGCCACGTCGCGCCCCCGCGGCGGAATGAAGGCTCCGGCGGCGTCCGCGATGAGGTCTCCAATTTGCACCGTGCCGGAGTCTAGCGCGAGGGAACCGGAGAGGACCTCGGCGAGCGTCGACTTTCCCGCCCCGTTGTGGCCCATGACCGCGAGGACCTCGCCCGCTCCGACGTCGATGGAAACATCCCATCCGCGTTCGACGACCCTCCCCTCCACTCGAAGGGGAACGGCCGTCTTCTCGACGGGCTGCAAGGATTGCGGAGCGTCGACGGCGTCGGGGTCGCCTCCGTCGTCGAGGCCTTCCTCCTCGCGCACGCGCCTCCTGCCTCTGGCGGGCATCTCGGTCGCGGCGACGACGAGGGCCGCAACGCCCACTAGGATGATGCCGAGTACCAGATCCGTCTTGTCCGCCGACTCGCGCGCCAGATAAACCTGAATCGGAAGCGTGCGCGTGATTCCCTGGAGCGATCCGGCGAAAGTCAGCGTGGCGCCGAACTCCCCGAGGCAGCGAGCCAACGCGAGCGCCGCGCCGCGCGCCACACCCGGAACGACCATGGGAAGGGTGACGCTCGCAAGCACACGCGTAGGCCGGGCGCCCAGGCTTGCGGCCGTCTCCTCCAAGCCACGCGGGCGCGACCTGAGCGCCGCTTCGAGAGTGACGACCAGAAATGGAAGGGAGACGAACACTTGGGCCAGGACGACCGCCGCCGTCGTGAAGGCGACGGTCACGCCGAAAGCCTCCAGCTGTGAGCCGAGGACGCCTCTTCGTCCGAAAGCCGCGACCAAGGCGATGCCTGCGACAACCGGAGGAAGGGCGAGCGGGAGCGCCACGAGCACTCGCAGAACGCCGACGCCTCGCCAGTCTCTCGAAAGAGCCACGGCCAAGGGAACGCCCAAGACCAGGTCGATCGCCAAGGCTGCGGCGCACGTCTTCAGGCTCAACGAGAGGGCGTCCGCCGCCTCGTCGCTCGAAAGCACCGCGGGGAACTGGTCCCACGGCACCCTCGATCCCATGAAAACGAGAGGGAGAACGAGATACGCGGCGCTGACGGACGCAAAGAGAACGAGCCACCAAGGCAAGGGTGAGACGTTCACGCGCCTCGCACGCCGCTTCGGGGTGCGAGGGCGCCTATCGCCCACCGGCCCCGGCCTCGTTGAAGCCGTGCTTCTTCAGCGTCGCCTGCCCCTCCCGCGATGTCACATACTCGGCGAAAGCCTTGGCCTTGGCCGAATTCTTAGAGTCCTTGACCGCTCCGACCGGATAGTCGTTGACAACTGCGTCGGCGCCGGGAATCTCGATCGTTTCGACCTCGTTGCCGCCGGCGACGGCGTCCGTGCGATAGACGATGCCCGCGTCGGCCTCGCCCGATATCACTTTGCTGCGAACGTCCGTCACCTTCTGCTCTTCCGAAACGGGGTTGAGCTTCACGCCGAGCTTCTTGACGAGCTCGGCGGTCGCGGTTCCGCACGGCACCGTCTTGCCGCCCGCGGACGCCTTGGGAGTGCAGATGACGAGCTTGGCCTTGTCCAGGGACGAATCGAGGCCCGTGACCTTCGCGGGATTCCCTTTGGGCGTGATGAGGACGAGGGTGTTCGAAGCGAAGACCTTCGTGTCTGCGACCTTGCCGCCGGACTTGAGCGCGTCCATCGTCGTCGTGTTGGCCGTGGCGACGACGTCGGCCGGGGCGCCGGAGTTGATTTGTTCGACGAGTTCCTGAGAGCCTGCGAAGTTGAAGACAAGGTCGACGTCGGGATGCGCCGATTCGAACTTCTTCTCCATCTCCCCGAAGGACTCCTTGAGGGAGGCCGCAGCGAACACGTTGACCTTGGCCGCCTTTCCCGATGCGCCGCCGGACGGCGAGCCAGTCGAGTCCGAAGCGGCGTCGTCGCCGCATGCGGACAAAAGGAGCAGTGCCGCCCCAAAGGCCGCCGCGATGCGTCGATGCATATTGTTCTCCGTTCTAATCGGTGCGGTCTCGGATGCCTTTCAATCCGAACCTGAATCTATTGCGTAGACTACACACTGTTTTATTTGGTTTTACCCACTCAAAATAAAAAAGCCCTTGAAAGCTGAGAAAAGCAGCCAAACTAATCGGCGACGCAGCCGAACTGACAGGCGGGGCGAGCGGCCTTCGCGCGCGAAGGCCTGTTTCGCGAAGCCCTATGATGGCCGCAGACCCACAGTCGCCAAACAGCCGCCGAGCCGAGGAGGTTTCATGTCCCCCAAATGGAGTCCCGAGAGCGTCCGTTCAACCGTCGTCGTCGTGAGCGACCGCGTCCTTTCAGGAGAGAAAGAGGACAAAGCCGGGCCTGGCTGCGTCCGGCGCCTCGCGGGCCTCGGCATGCCCGAGCCTCGGCTGCGCGTCGTCGCGGAAAGCCGGTCCGACATTGAGAAGGAGATAGCGGAGGCCTTGCGACGCGGCGACCGCTTCGTCCTCATCCTCGGGGGATCCGGGTTTCGCGAGGGAAATGACGCGCCGGAGGCGGCGCGCGCCTTCATCGACGTCGAGATCCCCGGAATCGCCGAGCAGATTCGCGCCCACGGGCTGGCCAAGACGCCTCTCGCCTCGCTGTCCCGCGAAGTGGTCGGAGTCAGCGCCCGCAACCGCACGGGCGCCCTCATCGTCGTCTCCCCCGGCTCCTCCGGCGGAGCGCAGGACACCCTCGACGTCGTCGAACCTCTTATGCCCCATATCCTGGCCCAGCTCGACGAAGCCTGACGCCTGAAGCGCCCCGAGCCTCGGAGCGCAACGCGAGAGGCGGACCGGCGGGCCTATGGCTCGAGCGGCGCAACGCCCGATTCGGCCGAGCCGAGGGCTTCTGACCACCAGGACAAGTCCTCCGGCGTATCGACGTCGCGGCATTCGTCGGCCGAGGCCGGAACTTCGGCGAGGTCCAAGCCGCCCAGCGTCCTCCGCACGCCTTTGTTCCGAGGCCGTCCGGCCTCCTGGATCGCGGCCCGCAAGGCTTCGATCCGATAGATCGCCTGAAGACACTGGCGAAAGGGAGGGTCCCCGCCGAAGACGACGGCGCCGTCGCGCCCTCGGGCGGCCGCAGCCAGCCTCGGCGCCAAAGCCCCCGCCTGCGGCGTGTCGACGGCGAAGACGAAAACCATGTCGCGCGCCCCGGCCGAGGGCTCCCCCGCGGACCCGGCTGCGAACGCGGCCGAACCCGGTGCGACCGGCGGCGAGCCGACCGGATCCCCGACAGAATCCGCCGACGCGCCAAGCGCCTTGAGCCCCGCGTCGATCCCGGCGAGCGGTCCTCCGGCGGGGGGATCCTCCAAAGTCCTGAGCACTCCGGGCGGAACATCGACCGAGTCGGGCGCCACCGCGACGATCCGCCCGGCGACGAACGGGCGGACGCCGGCCACAACGCGCTCAAGCAGTCGGCGGCCACCGATCGAGACGTCGGCTTTAGACGCGCCGCCGAGGCGCCTTCCCTCGCCGCCGGCGAGGACGATGCAATGGGTGGCGGGCATGCGACGATCATGCACTCCCGACGTCGGCTTGGCAATCGGCCCTCGATTTACGTAAGACTTTTCGCGTGTATTTCCGATCCGAGGCTCGAGACAGCGGTTCGCAACTCCGCAAAACGGCGAGTTTTCAACAAAGCATCGAGAACCGGATCCGCAGGGGCCCGACGCTTCGAAGGCCGCACCGCCACCTCGGGTCAGCGGACTTGGTACGCTTTACTCATATTCATCGGATTTTCCCATCTTTAAAATCTTCCATGACGGACGACCGCGAGGAGCACTATGAAATCCGCCGTTCTCACCGACTGGAATCCAGAGGATTCGCAGTCCTGGGACTCGAAGATCGCCTGGCGTACCCTCGCGATCACCACATACTCGATGATCATGGCGTTCTGCGTATGGTTCCTCGTGAGCGCCATCGCCCCGAAGCTCAACGACATCGGCTTCCATCTGTCAAAAGAACAGCTCTACTGGCTGACGTCGATGCCGGGGCTTTCCTGCGGGCTCATCCGTCTGGCATACATGTTCCTCCCGCCACTGGTGGGCACGCGCAAGCTCGTCGGCTACAGCTCGCTGCTCTACGCCATTCCAATGCTCGGCTGGTTCGTGGCCGTGCAGAATCCGAACACGAGCTACGGGGTGCTGCTCGGCCTGGCTTTCGCCTGCGGAATCGGCGGCGGCTCCTTCTCGGGGTACATGCCCTCCACAGGTTATTTCTTCCCCAAGCGCCTGCAAGGAACGGCCCTCGGCATCCAAGCGGGCATCGGCAATTTGGGCATGTCCATCATCCAGCTCGTCGGCCCGCTCCTCATGGGCTTCGGCCTGTTCGGAATGACGTGGGTTGCCCCGCAAGCCGGTGCGAGCGGCCCCATCCACGTGCACAACGCGGCGATCTTCTTCGTTCCCTGGACCATCGTGGCGGCGATCCTCGCCTTCACGCTTCTCAAAGACGTTCCGGTCAAGGCGAACATCCGCCAGCAGCTCGACATCTTCTCCAACTCCAACACCTGGGTCATGACCGCCATGTACGTCATGACTTTCGGAATCTTCTCCGGGTTCGCCGCGCAGTTCGCGCTCATCATCAACCAGCACTACGGCAAGGACAGCGCGTTTGCAGGCATGGAAGGCCTTCCCGCGGGCGCGGGCTACGCCTTCCTCGGCCCCCTCATCGGATCCCTCGTGAGATTCGTCTGGGGCCCGCTGTGCGACAAATTCGGCGGTGCGATCTGGACCTTCGTCTCGGCGGTGGGCATGGCCGTCACCCTCGGCTGGGCGGCGCTCTTCCTGGAACCGAAGGACCTCGGCCAGTTCCCCGTCTTCCTGACGGCGATGCTTCTCATGTTCTTCTTCTCCGGCATCGGCAACGCCGGAACCTTCAAACAGATGCCGATGATCATGCCCAAACGCCAGGCGGGCGGGGCAATCGGCTTCACCGCGGCGGTGGCCAGCCTCGGCCCCTTCATCGTCGGCGTCGCGCTCTCGTCCATGTCCGCAAGCCTGTGGTTCTGGCTGTGCGCCGCGTACTGCTTGGCGTGCGCCGCACTCTGCTGGGTCCGCTACGCCCGCCCGGGCGCGCCTTTCCCCGGCTGATCGGAGACTTCCATGACATCTAAAGAGACACTTGGCTCCCCCCTCCTGAAGATGGGCTCGTGGCTTAGGCGAGGCCAGGCGAGCGGCGACGCCCACCAGCTCTTCCTCGAGGGCGGACGCCAGGCGGATTCCTTCTACCGCCAGCGCTGGAGCTACGACAAGGTGGTTCGTTCGACGCACGGCGTCAACTGCACGGGCTCGTGCTCGTGGAAGATCTACGTCAAGGACGGGATCATCACCTGGGAGTCCCAGCAGACCGACTACCCGACCACCGGCCCCGACATGCCCGAGTACGAGCCGCGCGGGTGCCCCCGCGGCGCCGCATTCTCCTGGTACGAGTACTCGCCCACGCGCATCAAGTATCCCTACGTCCGCGGGGTGCTGTTGGACATGTACCGCGAGGCCAAAGACCGCCTGGGCGACCCCGTTCTGGCATGGGGCGACGTCGTCGGCGACGCCGTCAAGGCCAAAGCCTACAAATCCGCCCGCGGAACGGGCGGAATGGTGCGCACGACGTGGGAAGAGGCGATGGAGATCGTCGCCGCCTCGTACGTCCACACGATCAAAGAATTCGGTCCGGACCGCATCGCCGGCTTTTCGGTCATCCCCGCGATGTCGATGATCTCCTATGCGGCGGGCTCGCGATTCCACGAGCTCATCGGCGCGACCATGCTCTCCTTCTACGACTGGTACGCGGACCTTCCCCCGGCGAGCCCGCAGATGTTCGGCGATCAGACGGACGTCCCCGAATCCGGCGACTGGTTCAACTCGCAGTACCTCATCATGTGGGG
>ERZ773038.1609-NODE-1609-length-12540-cov-8.321105_pt1 | contig 12540 bp, 8 predicted proteins | sample MGYA00511665_ERZ773038 | MGnify/ENA primary metagenome ERZ773038 (study PRJEB29015, sample SAMEA2737966) | human oral metagenome | biome: human oral; feature: human-associated habitat; material: dental | place: China | collected 2028 ... | reverse complement strand
CCAATCAGCCCACCAAAAGAAGCTAGAAAAAAGCTGAGCAGAACATAACGACCCCTGCGCTCCTTCATCAGTAGGACTGACTTTCTCAAACAGCCATAAAACGAAAGCGGCTTGGCCAGATTGTCTCTGGAGCTAGTATCCTGAATGATATAAGACAGCAAAAAGAAGTGCGAATCAACCAAATAAGTGAAGAGCAGGTAAAAGACCATGAACAAGAAAGGAAAGAGAAACTGGAAAATCACAATGGCCTCTGGACTTACTGCCCTCCGATAAAAGGCAAAGAGACTAGCCACCCCAAGATTGATGCCGATTGCCGACCAACCCATGTACAAAATCAGAACCTGAACTGCACTGACAATGAAGGAATAAAAGAGGCGAGTAAGCAAGCCATCTGAGATACTGTACCAAACTGCATAGCCAAAATAGAGCTTAACCATCTGCGGATTTCGTATCACTGTCAAGGCAAATTTATTGACGTAAGCAAAACCGAAGGCAATTATAAATGCCAAACAAGTCAAGACTAAAATGGACCGGTAAGACCAACTCGAAACCAGCGGAAAAAGAAACCAAGCCAGTGTTGCAAGCGGGATTCCGACTAGCAAAAGGCCTTTCAGCCATACAAAATAGTATTCTGTAACAAAAATCCAAGCTTCTCTGAAAACCCTTGTTACTTTTACATCATTCATCGTTCATTATCCTAAATCCTAAAACCCTTTCTAATTTTTTCATAAATATTAATCTCCAAAATTAACTATTTCCCGATCATAAGACATCAGGATGTCAGCCATAACCGAGCGGGCTGCCAAGGCATAAATCAGCAAAAAGCCATTTATCATACTAACAATCATTCCCACAATATTAGACACACCAGCACCAAAAAGCAAACTCAAAACTTCTATTAGACCCAATACTACAGGAATAAGCTTTAAGACAAGCTCTACCAGTAAGTAACGCCCCCTCTGACCATTCATACGAGAAAAGGATTTGCCCAAGCTACCAAAGGCTGACAGAGGACGCAAGAGATTATCAGAGGAGTTGGTATCCTGAATAATATAGGGCAACAAGAAGAAGTGAGAGACTATAAAATAACTGTAAAACAAATGGAATACCAAGTTAAACATTGGTGCTATTAAAAAAAGCAGGAAGAGCATGCTAGCTATCTTCTCTTGGTTATTTGCAACCCAAATCATCCAAGTTCCCATATTCTCTCGAAAATTTGCATCTGGCATCAAGACATTATAGAAGTATACAAAAAGAAGTAATATAGCCAAGAAAGATATAAAGACGTAAATAGACATAGAAAGCAAACGCCCAAAAAAGCCATCAGAAATACTGTAGCCAACAGCCCTCCAGAAGTTTCTTCGCACCATCTGCGGATTACGAACCATGGTCAAGGAAAACTTATGGATATAAGCAATCACAAAAGAACATAGAAATCCCAGCAGAATTATACTTGGAAGAAATGTAGAAGTCAATGGAGAAAAAAATAGAATTAACAGCCCCAGAATAAAAAATGGCAGTTGAATGATAGCAAGCCCTGCTGTCCATACAAAAAAGTAATCAACAGTCAGTCCCCAGGCTTCCTTTAAAACATCGCTTACATCAAACTTTCTTTTCATAAATCCCCTAATTAAGTCATTTTTTCGCCATAAAAGACGATGTCGCAGAAGCAAGTTTTTATTTTTTAGTCCTGAGAGGATGATTAGGAATTTTTAGAGCCCAGAGAGCAAGAAAAACCCCGTCAGTCGCCTCACCAAAAGAAATTCTTTCTATAATAAAGCAAGCTGAGACATGATTGTCCCAGCCACCTTAACCTTTTTTCAAAAAATTTCGAATACGAATCATAATCTTGCTTGACCAAGTTTTGTCAGATGCGTATCTTACATTGATAGCAGCCATGCTCTTACCATTGTAGAACTGACCGCCAGGCTTGAGATAGTGCTCGCTAAGATAGCGGGCAACGGTATCTATACCATCGTCAAATGTTGCGAAATTTCCTGCACTGGAAAAAGGACTGGAGTCATAAGCCATGAAACCAAACAGGTTGTGCTTGGCCTGAGCAATCTGACTGCGGCCGTAATCCGATTCGTGAATAGCCAGCCCTACGAGAAAAATTGCATTAACTCCATGATCTTTCTCTGCTTTTTTGAAAGCTTTTCCCAATCCAGCCATCGGCGTGCCAGCCAAACGACTATCAATGAAATCGGCTGACACTGTGCTTGGCACTGTTACATCTTCTGAAAAGACGACTGCTCCTGTTTTCTTGGCCTGAAACTGATCTGACACCTGCACTAAAGATGGATCCAGACTGGCCTTTTCATTTGCCGCTAGGCGGCTGACAGGCAGCACACTGCCTGAAAGGACAGTAGCTGTCGCTAATGCTATGATAACTTTTTTCTTCCTAAACATTTTTTCTATCCATTTCTATTGTCGCTTTTGGTTTCCTAGATTCCTCCCCAGAAATATAGGATGACCGCCATGATACTCATAGCAGGACCAAAAGGGACTTCTTCTTTCAACTTAAATTTGAATTTCTTAAAGATGGTTGCGATTAAGAGAATCGCTCCAGCCACAAAGAAAGAACCATATCCCAAAATCAGCGTATTCAAGGGGCTAAACCAACTGCTCAGGGCAGCTAAGTAGAGAATATCTCCCATCCCGAAGGCCTCTTTCTTGTAATAAGCCTTGGCCCCAAAATAAATGAGAGAGTAGAGACCAGCGCCGACTAGCAGCGAAAGGAGCAGTTCCCAATTAAACTCACTGGTAAAAAACGTAACAGCCATGCGGCCCAGCCAGAAAACCAGCAGAACCGAGTCCGAGATGTACTGAGTATCAAAATCAATATAACCGATAATGAGACAAAGCGACACCAAAAGACAGGCTGAAACAACCATCCATGGCCCCTGATCTTGAAAGATCAGATAAGAGGCCAGCCAGAGCAGACCCGTCAGGAGCTCCACAATGAGATAGCGCGGTGAAATCGGCTCCTTGCAGTGCTTACATTTAAAGCCCTGCATGATAATCGACACAACCGGAATCAGCTCCACCGAAGTCAAGACATGGCCGCAGGACGGACACATAGACCGACCTTTGGCAATGCTCTTTTCCAGTGGCACACGGTAGATGACGACATTGAAAAAGCTCCCAAATACGACACCTAATATAAATACTAAACTTGCAATCATAATTTTTCCCTTTTTATACTCTTTGAAAATCTCAGGTGACAATGTCAAACTTCGACTTCCCTTGAGTATCACTTAGATGCCAGAATGATGGATACTTGCCCCTCCTCCAAACTTAATGAAAATACCATATCTGTTTCTGTATTATTTTGAATGGTCAATTCGGTCAAACCTTCAGCCGGCGTTCCGATGTTGAAATACTGTCCTCGATAGGAAATAACATTGGTCCGTGAAAAGGCGAGCTGCTGAATGGCATCTACAATCTGCTCAGCACCCTGACCGTAAACTTCTTTATTATCCTTGCCCTTGACTGGCAGATATCCAGACTCTGCATTCAAAGCGCCCAGTAATTCTGAGATAGACTTGGTCTCACCAGGAGCCAAGTAAACATTCTGCAGCTTGTAAAAGGCTGTCTTCATGTTTTGAGCTTGGGCAGCGTTGGTCGGCAGTGGTACTTCCTTACGCTCTATAAAGTGCGTATATTGGCTCAGAAGCTCACTTTGATCTTCTGCTTCAACAGGCGTACTCTCAACCTTGACATCATCAAATTTACCAGTCTTGGCAATCTCCTCAGATGCTTGGATAAAAGCAGCAGGGTCAATCTTATAGCCATTAGACTTGTCTCCCACCTTTACATTAGACTCGCCGTCCATGACCAGATGATTGGTCGTTGGAAGCTGACTGAGAACATCAGGATGGGCAGCCAAGACATCGTTTAAAGGTCTAAGCCAAAAAAGACGGTTAGGATAGATGGAAATCTGTAGATTTTCCTTGGTATCAAAAAACGGTGTAAACTTATCCCAGACTGTCTTGGCTGAGATATTATCCAGCCGCTTGAGCTCTTCTTCTGTGAAATAGCTCAGTCCTAAAAAGCGCATATCTACAGAGAAGTGTTGCCCCGTAGATAGCTGAAAAGTCGCCTTATAGGGCAGTTCTCTGTAAACTTCAATCTCAGCTTCGCTCCGAGAGCGAACCTTCATAGAGGGGCGGCCATTGATACTCAGGTCAATCGTTGGATTAAAGACAAAAATGACATAAAATAAACTACCCAGCAGAAAGGCAGCAAGTGTCGCTGCTGGAAGTAGTTTTTGATATTTTGATGAAACCTTTCTTTTTCTTCTTGACATGAATCTCATCCCAACCTTATACTACGCATTCAGCTAAGCGGATAAGGAATTTACGGTCGATACGGCGAAGAAAATCAATGATGTCATCTGAAACAGTATCTCCGGCATTCAGGATAACTCCTCCATCTGCATTAATAAGGTCTTTTTGCAGTGTTTTGCCTACCAGAAGACGTTTTTGCTGATCGATAAAGTCGTTAACAGCTTTCTTTGCTGCAGAGTCTTCTTCAGCAACTGGCGCTGTGCTGATAGTTGTTTCTACTTCCTCAGCAGGAGCTGCCAATACTTCTTCCAAAGCAGCATCCAGACTCAGCGCTGCATCTGTTTCTTCAACTTCTTCTTCAGTTGGAGCTGTTGTTTCTTGTACCAAGTCTTGAACTTCTGGCTCTTCTGCTGTCTCCACGACAGCTTCAGAAAACTCCAAGTCAGAAGCAGCAGCTCCCAGACCTACAGCAGCCAAGGCCTCTGTCAAATCTGTCGCAGCTTCTTCTTTTACATCTACTTTTTCATCTACAACTGGCTCGAATACAGGTGCTTCAGCAACTACTTCCTCAATTTTTTCGGCAGGTTTTGCAGCTTCAGTCTCATGGAGCAGATCTGCTGCAGCCAGACGGCCCATCTCTACATCTGCTTCAAGATGAGGAGCTGTCTTTTTTTCATCATTGAGGATGATGTACTCTTTACCAATCATCAAGATGCGTGATTTAGGAATCTGAATTTCCTCGCTGGCATCTTCAGAATTAACCACCAAGTAGCCAATTTCATTCTTTTCGTCAATATGATAGTCAACAACAGTTCCCACCTTGTTTCCATCAATTGTAATGACGATTTCGTCAAAGACGCTACCCTGCTTGTCGTTCAAGACCTTCAGGTCAGCTTCTTGCAGCTCTTGAAAGACTGAGCTGTTTTCTACCATGACCGCAAAGTCACCGATGCCTTGGATGTTCTTGCTAGACAGCAAGGCAAAAGGCTGTTCAGATTGTTTTGACTTAATGACAAAAGTCAGATTGACCCCCTCATCAACAAAGACTTCATGGACTTCACCCAGTCCCATCCCTTTTTCAATCTCAATGACAACGGTCCCTGTGATTGTTTTACAACTTTTCATAATTTCCCCTAAAACCCTTCTAATTGATTACAATCAATTGTATGTTTATATAGTATTAATTTTTCCCGATTTTGTCCAGCATGTTGAACGCTTCTTGACGAAGATTTTGATCTGAGCTGCCTTGCACAATTTCCTGCAGGTAGCTAGCCGCTTCTAGAACTGCATTAGAAGCCAATAATTCCTGACTTTCCAGTAGAAGGAATTGGAAATAGACTTCTTTATCTCCCGCAGTTGTTGTAGCTGGTCTTGCTTCCGCTGCTTCCTCAGCTTTGAGGATGTCAGTGATTTTCTGAAGCAAATCTTCTTCTGTTTCATCTGCAGCCGGAATGACCGGAGCTGCTTTGACTTGTGCTTCCTCAGCTTTGAGGATGTCAGCAATTCCCTTGAGCAAGTCTTCTTCTGTTTCATCTGCAACTGCTTCTTGGATAGGCTCAGCCTGTGTCCAAAGAGCGTCTTCAGAAACTGATTGAACAACTGTTGGTTCAGCAGCTTCTTCAAACTCAAACGTTTCAGCTGCAGGTTCGAAGTTGTCTTCTTCCTCCCAAGCCTCTGTCACTTCAGCAGTCAAATCTTCCTCTTCAGATCCCAGCAAATCATGCTGAATCTGGCTGAGAATATCTTGATAACCCTGAATATCAGCGCGATCACGGCTAACCATAGACTCCTCAGAAGCAGAAAACTCTGGCTTTGCACTAGCTTGGCTGAAGACTGAGTCCATCTGAGCCTCTGGCTCAGCCTTCTCCTCAGCAAAGAAGAGAGATTCTAAGCTGTTTGCTGCTCTCGACTCTTCTGCTCTAACTGGCTTGATATCTCCCGTAGCAGCAAAAACATCTTCAAGGCTGTTGCCTACTTCTTCTGCCACTGGCTGCTGAGCTTGTTCTTGCTCAGTGAAGAATTCTTCTTCATCTTGAGAAACAACACCTGTCACCTCAACCGCCTGCGGTCTGAAGTTGCCATAGCTAGACCCCGTATAGGACATCGGTCTAATCTTAGACAGAACAGCTGTCTCAAAGGCTGGATCATCAATATCTGTATAGCCTTGATTGCCGGCTGCATTTGCTTCCGTAGGCTGAATCAGAGAGTTGGCCACCTTAATCTTAGTAGAACCCTTGCGGTGATGAAGCAGAGACTGCAAAAATTCATCATTGGCTTTTTGTGAGCTGTGTTCCATGCCCACCATGCCGACCTCAGCTGCCGCTAGCTGACTGTTTGGCTCGTATTCTCCAAAGGCAGGAGCTGTAGCCAAATTATCAACAGGGTAGAGAGGTTTGACTTTCTCATATCTTGTCATATCCTTTTTGATAGAACGGTCTGCTAGGGTGCGACCAGAAGCAGATACTTTCTGCCTTACCGGACTTTCCTCAGCCTGAACCCTTTCTTTACTTTCCTTTCTCATCCTGCCGGTTGAAGCATTGGAAAAGTTCAAATCTCTAGCGGATGACAAGCTTGCTTCCTTAGCTTCCACTTTCTTCCGCGAGCTCTTAGCATGCTTCTGGCTTCTGCTTCGCGTAGAAGCAGTTGCTTTTTTCTTGACCGGAGCTAGCTCCTGTGAAAAGAGTAGCACCATATAGACAGCCAAGGCCAAGGCACAGAGTCCAACAAAGGCTATGCCGGGAACTTGTTGAAAGAGGAATGGAGCACCAATCGCAAATAGCATGACCCATACTACGAGAAAAAGGCGCTTTATTAAAGAAATCCTAGAAACAAATAAAATGCTAATCGTATGCAGCGCTATAAGCCCTGCTCCAAAAGGTAAAAAATATGCCATTTGAGTATTTTCGACACCCCCCACTTTCTAAATGATATTAAACTTTTTCAATGCAAAACCAGTCTTGATTTTGTTTTTCCATAAACTCCATTAAAACCCAGAATAGACTCGGACGTCTATTCTGAGTTTGCTTGTATTATACTTCAAATATCTCTATGTTTTAGTTTACTATAAATGCACCGTGAATACTAGTCTAATAACTTGGTTTTTAGCATTTTTTTAAGAAAAAATTTAGTCATGCTCTTGAAATTTTAAACCATAGACTTATTTGGTATTTTTTTAAAGTGTTTTAGCTAACTACCAAGTTATTCACAGATAGGTTATCCAGCTTCATAGTCGTTTCAGGGCTTCCTTCGCTCGGAGTTTCGAAGTAGTAACCTACAATAGTCATTGGATAGCTGAATCCTGGAATGTTTTCAGGATCGAAGCTAACTTCGCGCCAGCCAGTCCAGCTGTTAGGACGAATGACGTGAAGATAAATCTTCTGACCGCTGGCATTCTTGACAATCAAGCCAATCTTGCCCTGCCATTGATTAGACAGAGATAGAGAGAAGCTGATAGCATCCGGCTTATTGTTCAAGGATACATACGGTGCTGCAAATTCCATTTCATACATAGTAGATGATTTTGTTGCTGGAATCTTAACCACGTTAGAACCTGAACCCTCAAGGAAGTCCGTATTGTCAACTGTCACATCATACTGATTGCTGCCACCTGACTGAATCAGCTTCAGTGGTGATTCGAAGCGGTAGATAGTTGATGAATTGTAATAAGCTGACAGGCCATCATTTCGACTAGACTGAGTGCTAAGCTGCTCCAGATAAGACGGAGCCAGATTGGTACTGCTGTTAGCATTCGCGCTGCTAGTTGTATTAGTTGTTGCGGCCCCCAAACTGCCCTTATTGCCAGTTGCATCAGTGCCGCCACCAGCTGTCGTTACAGATATAGAGCCTGCCTGCCAAGTCGGAATCGCAAATGGAGACTGCCAGTTAGCAAACTGAATCGGTGTCTTATCGACGTTGCTTTCCAGAGTCACATAGCGCTCAACGTCTTTAACCTGATAGAAGCGCAGCTTGATTTTACCGCTGGTTAGATCAGGGTTTTTGTTTTCCTCCGTGCTAGACAGGCTTTTCTTCCCGCCCAATTCCAGCTCACTGGAAACGATTTTTTGTTGATTGCCATCAATCAATTCCAACAATTTCAGAACCTGTGTATAAGTTCCTTCGAACTCAATGTCCGCTGTCATCTGAGTGATGTTCGTATTATTGGTCGTTCCGTTCCCTGGTGTCGCTGTGTTAGCTGCAGTTGTTGTTGCGGTATTGGCATCTGATGAAGAGCTGCTGCTAGATGAAGATGAGGACGATGTACCAGACGAGCTAGAGGTCGTACTGGATGAAGAAGACGTCTCACTCGAGCTTGAACTGCCAGTCGTACCAGAAGAGTTGGAGTTTTGCCCCTTGGACGAAGTCGCAGCCAATCCCTCCTGCTGGAGTTCCAACTCTGTGCTCTCAGTGTAGTTGACAGACTTGAATTTAATACCGCTTTCGTTGACTAACTTGTCAATCAAGAAGATGAACTCCCCTTGATTGGTCGTACCATAGTATTTCTTAGCCTGATCCAGAGTCTTAGCATTCAAAGTTTGGAGCTGCTTGGTAAGAGACTTCCTCTGACTAATCTTGGCATTCTTGCCTTCCAGCTCTGTCGATATAGTTGCATGCTCTTCAGCTAACTGCGCCATCCGTGTATAAGAATTTGTTACCAGATACCCTCCACCAGCAAGGACCGCTACTCCTCCGACACAGGCCAACAATTTCTTGTCACGCTCATTTAAATTACTCAGGATTTTTTTCTTTTCTTTCTCATTTTTGCTCTTCATTGAAATCTACATCCTTCGTCAAAATTTTAATGTTAAACTTGTACACTGTATTGTTATCCTTTTCCTCGCGAGTAATGTTATCCACAAAAATATGGTTAAACTTCTCAGACTTACGAAGCTCTTCCTCAAACTTAGCGATAGAAAGATGCTCTTGAGACGAACCATTGATTTCTACATTGTCGTTATTAATCTTGATATCGTCAAAGACCAGGTTCCGTGTCACGTTTTTATTAAGGAAGTCCATAAAGGCTTTGTTTACTCGATGCAGGCGGCGGAAGTCGCCTTCTAGGCTGGTAAAGAGAAGTTCGTCATTCTTGACCGTAACAATCTTATCTTCAGTCTCTGATACTGCCTTCAGCTCTTGAGCCATCTCTGGACTCTTGAGTGTCTGCTCCGCTCGGTCAATCTCGCCTTGGAGGTGCATAGCGCTGAACTGGAAGAAGCCAATCAGCACAATCATAATCGCTGCAATCCCAGCAAAAGCGGAAATAGCAGCAAGTTTTAGTGGACTGGTTTTAGCCGGTGCCACATGATATTTTGAAAAGTAGTTTAAATCTCTCCGCATTAGTTTGCTCTCCTAATCAACATGGCTGTAGCCGGAATGAACTCCGCATTAAACTCGGCAGAACCTTCCCACAGTACATTCTCATAATCTACATTATCAATTGAGATGAATTCCCGATTCATGTTCTGCTTCAAAATAGCTGCCAACTGCCAGCAGATATCTTGGTCACCAAAGACATAGAAACTGTCAATGTTGAGACCGGTTGATCCGCTAAAGAAGTTTTCAGTATTGAGAATGTGGTTCTTAGCATCAGCCACCCACTCATCCAAGGCCCTCTTCAAGAGACCTGTATCCAGATCATCTGAAGCCACTGCTGGAAGCTTTTGCAAAAGACTAGCATCGTCTGCATAGCTCAGGATGTCCTTGTAGCCACGATTGAGATAGTTGCTGGTCACAAACTTGCCTTCTGAGTAGAGATAAACACCAATGAAGCTCTTGCTCAGATGTACCATGCCGACATTTTCCTTGGTCAGCTTCTTGGCACGATTGTTAACCGCCTGAACGCGTTCCAGCCATTTTTCAAAGGTATTAGACTGAAGGTCAAAGACATAAGGTGTCAGCTTCAAATTCTCAGCCAAGCCCAGATATTGCTCTACCACGCCTTTTGGCACAGCATAGACCATGAGTGAGCGAGTATCTTCATCAAGCGGAAAAGCTGAATTAGACTCCTGCTCTTGGAATTGAATAACATAAGAAGTCGGATCAATATCCAGATATTGCTGGAGCTCGTAAGATACCAAGCCCTCAATATCCTCATCATTCTGCACACTAGCTGCCACATCAACCGAACGGGCGATAATATTGGTATTCCCCAGAGCAAAGAAAGCGTACTTAGCAGTGATAGCATGCTGCTCCATCAGGTCGCTGATAATATTTTTGAGAGTAATCGGGTCGATAATCTCACTATTCAGTACAACACCTTCTGGCAGATTGGCAGATGCCATCTTGATAATCTCCAGCTCATTGCGCTTCTGTCTAGCAACAACCAGATAGACTGATTCGTCAGTGAAGTCAATGGCCATCAGATTGCCCTTGATTGGCTTGCCAAACATAGTGTAAGGTGCATGCATTCTAGTGACCGGTTGGCTCGCCGCACCACTGCCTTTCTTAGCAAAGAGCGAACGATTACCAGACTTAGCAGGCATATCATCACTGCCACTATTCTTAGAAAAGAGCGGCTTGTTGAGCTTGGTTAAGAAGCTCCCTTTTGCTGTTGACTTTTCCTCATCGTCAAAGTCTTCTTGACGATCTGACTTGATTTGAACTCCTTGAATAGATAAGTGTTCTTTATGTTTCCCTTTTGATGAGAAGAGCGGTTTATTTAATTTTCCTAAAAATGAGCCTTTTTTCTCATTATCTTCTTCGTCCAGAGCTCTTCTGCGCCCCTTGGACGAAAACATATTTTTTGCCATAATCTCCTAATCTCCCTTATTTTTCCTAAAAACTATTTCCCTATTGGCTCGCCTTATACTTATCGCGGAAGTATTCAGCAAGTTTTTGTATATTGCTGTTATTCAGACTTTCAGTATAAACTGCAAACTCATTAATATAAGTATTGCCACCAAAGATAATCTGACCACTACTAATATTATGCGTCGTTCTGTTTCTGGTCAGCGAAACTGTTTTATTATAGACTGATTGTCCATTGATAAAAATTTCAATCCCTAAAGAGCCATTCTTCGCAGCACTACGCACTTGTATAGAATTATCATTACTATAGTCTAACTTAACATTTTGTATATATTCCTGACCACCGTTATTAGCTGTAGTTGTATCTACTGTTTTTATAGCAATTCTACCATCGTTTTCCAGATTAATCCCCCAAGTTAGTGTATCATCTAGTTTATAGGTTAGAAGCGGTCCGGTCTGCTGACGATTCCCAATCAATACAGAAGTCGTATAGCCATTATTAAAATTATGATTACTAAACTGCATCGTACGGCCATCAAGTGCTATTAACTGTCGAGTCTGGTTAATTGCAGGCTCTTTATAATTCAGAACAGGGATAGTCGCACCATAAACAACATCATTAAAATAATCTCTTACTTCTGTATTAGTATGTAACTGATTATCCGTTGGTATAAGCGAGGTAGTATTTCCATTCTTAAGCAGAGCCAAGTCGGCATCTGTATGAAGACGCAAGTTTTGTGTAACTGGCAGACCCATAATCCAGATACGGTCTGCTTCCTGATAATTTCCTACCCGTCCATAAGAGTTAATGGCTCGAGCAGCAAAAGTCAGGTACTTCCCTCTCATATCATCTGTAATATGTATCCCGGTTTCTAACTTTGATAATTGTTTAAAATCTGTCGGCATTTCTGGAAAAAGCGTCTGAGATATAGTGCCGTCACCTTTTTGGCCTATCGTTCCCACTGGGACAATGCCAGACACCCCTTGTCCTATAGCACGATCACTTAGAAACCATCCAGATTCTGTGTAAATCCTAGTTTTACTCTTTTTCTTACTATCAGCTATATCTACTTTGCCGCCGGGAGTCGTTATCCCCATACCAGCATAATAATACCTTTTCCCACTAGGGATAGTAACCTTCATATCAGGAAGTCCCAGCGGGGTTTCGATTGCATTAGCAGCAAAAAGATGGATTTTTTTGATTCTATCATTATAAGACAGATTTGTACCTTTTACATCAATACTCTGCTTGGTTCCATTACCGATTTGGTAAGTAAAGGTTTCAACATCTGTTCCTGTACCTTCGTGTTTCTTGCTTTCAGCCAGTTGTTTCTCGAAAGACTCCTGAATATCAAAGTTGATAGCATTCTGACTTCGCTGACGGAGAATATTATTAAAACTCCCAGAAAAGAATGTCAAGAACCCTGCTGCAATAACTCCAATCAAAATCAGAGAAACCAAGACTTCGACCAGTGTAATCCCTCTGTGTCTCTTTAATCTTTTCATC
>ERZ773038.1606-NODE-1606-length-12544-cov-8.961086_pt1 | contig 12544 bp, 9 predicted proteins | sample MGYA00511665_ERZ773038 | MGnify/ENA primary metagenome ERZ773038 (study PRJEB29015, sample SAMEA2737966) | human oral metagenome | biome: human oral; feature: human-associated habitat; material: dental | place: China | collected 2028 ... | reverse complement strand
AAAATCTCTTTGCGTTTTCTAATTTCATCCAAACATGGGGATTGATTGGGACAGCGCTTCTGATTTTCATTGCTATCCTTCTCATTTCCAATACTATTCGAATTACCATTATTTCCCGAAGTCGCGAGATTCAAATTATGCGCTTGGTTGGTGCCAAGAATAGCTATATCCGCGGACCATTCCTGTTTGAAGGAGCATGGATTGGCTTGCTAGGAGCAACAGTTCCGTCACTTGTAGTGTATTTGACATATGGTATAGCCTACCAGACTATGAATAAGAGCTTGGTAGGTCAAGGACTTTCTATGATTGATCCAAAACTCTTTAGTCCGATTATGATAGCAGCACTCTTTGTGTTGGGAATTCTTATCGGATCATTGGGGTCTATCATCTCTATGAGACGCTTCTTGAAGATTTAACAAATCATAAAAAAACAGAGTTTGAAATTCTTCAAACTCTGTTTTTGTTATGGGTAATTGCTTTAATGGCTACTGAGCTAAAAATGGGTTAAAGATTTTTTCATGTGAAATAGTGGTATCATGACCATGACCAGGATAAACAGCGTAGTCTTTAGGTAATACCAGAAGTTTCTCACGAATAGACGTCAATAATTGCTCCATGTTTCCTGTCGGCAGATCTGTTCGTCCGATGCTTTCTCGAAAAAGGGCATCACCCGTCAAAACAAGGCGGTCATCTGGGAAGACTAGAGAGACACCTCCGATGGAGTGACCGGGTGTTGCAAGCACATAGAAATGAAAGCCTCCAAGGTTGTAGTCTGTCTCGTAGGAGAAAAACTCCTCTGCTGGTCGACAGATAATATCATCCAGATCAGCATGGCGTGCCAGACCAGATAGGTTATCTGTCGGTGTGTAGAGCCAGCTGCTTTCACTCTCAGCCACATAGACAGGTGGGGCAGCATAGTGCTCCCGGACCTTTTCTAAACTCATAATGTGGTCATAATGGGTATGGGTCAAGAGTACAGCAATCACAGGCTTGGCGAGTTCCTCCAGCTTGCGCTCAATCTTTTTCCAGTCACTGCCAGGATCGACGACTAGGAGACCCTGATTATTTTCTAAGATATAGGTATTTTCAAAAGCAACAAGGTTGATAATTTTATGAATCTTCATTTGATTTCCTCGGAAAATGTATTCTGCTATTGAGTGTAACAGAAAAGAGAATTTTTTGCACAGAATTGCTTCATAGACTAGGGCTGAAAATTTTCAGATGTCTCAGAATGGCTTTTATGATATAATCATAGCAGTATGACACAAAATGATTATAAGTATGCCGTTGTGGACTTGGAGGCTACAGGAACGGGCAGTAGTGCAAAGATTATCCAGATTGGCATTGTTCTGATTGAGAATGGAATCATTACCAAGGCTTATGAAACAGATGTCAATCCTCATGAGGAACTGGATGAGCATATCAAAGAGCTGACAGGTTTGGATGATGAGCGGCTTGGCCGAGCCCCGGAGTTTTCTCAGGTAGCAGCGGAGGTTTATGAGCTGATTCAGGATGCGATTTTTGTCGCTCATAATGTCAAGTTTGACGCTAATCTACTAGCAGAGGCCCTTTTCTGGGAAGGTTTTGACTTGCTGACACCGCGTGTGGACACGGTAGAGTTGGCTCAGGTCTTCTACCCGACCTTTGATAAATATTCCTTGGGCAATCTCTGTAATTTACTGGATATTTCTTTGGAAAACGCCCATACTGCTCTGGCAGATGCTCAAGCAACGGCTCAGCTATTTTTAAAAATACAAGACAAAATCAAGAGCCTGCCCAAGGCCTTGGTTGAGAAAATGCTAACTTTGGCGGATAGCATTATCTATGAGTCGCGTCTGGCTATCGAGGAAGTTTATCAGACAATGCCGGATCAGCAAGATAAGGAACTGCAATCCTGCCATGGTATTTTCCTGCGACGTCCCCAAAAGCTGACTTCGGAAAAGAAGCTGTCGCAGGATTTCCTGACCAATCTATACCTGCTGGGCTTAGAAGAGCGGCCAGAACAGCTCAAGTTTGCTCGCTTTATGGAGGAAGCTCTGGACCAGCAGGAGGCTAGTTTTTTAGAGGCGCAGACAGGCTTAGGTAAGACCTTTGGCTACTTGCTGCCTATCTTGTCTAGAGGTCAAGAAAAAGTACTAGTGACGGTTCCGACTAAGATTCTGCAGGACCAGCTGTTGCGAAAGGAAGGGCGATTGTTGGAGGAAGTATTTGGTATTTCCTTTCACAGTCTCAAGAGTCCGGAGAATTATCTCAAGCTGGACCATTTCTATCAGACACTGGACAGGGAATATGACAACCGTTTGGTTAATCGCTGCAAACTGCAACTCTTGGTTTGGCTGACAGAAACCAAAACGGGTGATTTGAATGAAATCGGACAGGCTCATCGCTTCTCAAGCTACTTTAATGAAATCCGTCATGATGGCAAGCTAAGCAAACATTCTCTTTTTTATGAGGAAGATTTTTGGCGGTTGGGACAGGTCAAGTCAGCTACTAGTCGAGTCGTGGTTACCAATCATGCATACCTGCTGACGCGTTTAGAGGATGACCAGTCTTTGCTGGACAATCGTATTCTGGTAGTTGATGAAGCTCAGAAGATGTTTTTCGCCTTGGAAAGCTTCTCTCAGGCCAATATAAATCTAACTAAAACGCTGCAGCAGATAAATCATCTCCTTCAGGAAGAAGGGGAGCTTCTGCAGCAGAGGCTCTTGCAAAGCATTCAGTTTGAGCTGGCTGATGCCGCAGAGAAGCATCGCAAGAAAGCATCTGAGCTAAGTCCGGAAAAGATTGCCCGACTGCTTCAGGATGTGTCCGAGTTAAAAACTAGTGCATTGCCTGAGCTGCAGCACTTGTTCAGTGGCAAATACCAGTATTATTGGTTGGTTGATGAAGTTTTGGCAGATCATCGCTTGATGACTCTGCATGCTGGCCGTTCAGAATTGCTGCATTTTACCGATTTTTTACCTGAAAATGCTAAGATTATCTTGGTTTCGTCCACTCTGGAAATCAGCTCTAAGGTCAATCTGGCGCAGTTGCTAGGCTTTGAAAGTTATCACTTTTACAAGCTGAGAAGTAAAAAGAAGCCACTGCAGAAGCTCTTTTTAGATGAAAGTTTTCCAGCAGTAGTGGATTTGTCAACTGAGGATTTTGCTCGAGAGATAGTTGCTTGCCTGCAAGAAGTGACGGAACTCGGTCTGCCTATCGTCGTCCTCTTCACCTCTAAAGACTTGCTTTTGACTGTTTCGGACTTGCTGGCTCTGCCGCATTTGGCCCAATATAAAAATGGCGATGCCGGCAATATCAAACGCCGTTTTGATAGAGGAGAGGCAGGTATCCTTTTGGGCTCTGGCAGCTTCTGGGAGGGGGCTGATTTTGCTGAGCAAGATCAGATTATTCAGCTGATCACGCGGATTCCATTTGACAATCCCAAGGATTTCTTCGTGCAGAAGATTAACAGCCGCTTGAAAGCGGAAGGTAAGAATGCCTTTTATGATTATCAACTGCCTCTTGCCATCTTACGGCTTAAGCAGGCTATTGGCCGGACCCGGCGTAATGAGCATCAGAAGTCAGCTGTCATTCTTTTGGACAATCGCATTTCTAGTAAACGCTATGGAAAGCAGATTCAGCATCATCTGTCACAATTGGCTTCTTTGGATATTCTGCCAGAGGCAACCATTATGCAGGAGTTACAAGACTTTTTTGACTGAACTATCTGAAATCAGCTGAGTTTTATCGGCTGATTTTTTAGGTCCATTCAGATTTTTGGGACAAAATTTGTTATAATGAGAGACATAGGAAAGAAGGGGTGTTCGTGAAAAAATATTTACCAGGAATTCTGTTATCCTTTGGCATAGCAGCTGTTTCTATCTTTTTAGGCGGCTTGCTTCCCTTGATAGGCTCTAGTGTTTTGGCTATTGTCTTTGGGATTGTTTTGAACAACAGCATGAAGCTGCCGGCTGCTTTTCAGGAAGGACTCAGCTATTCGGGGAAGAAATTGCTGCAGTATTCCATCATCTTTTTGGGATTTTCCATGTCCATAGGTCGAGTTTCTGAGACGGGGATTTCTTCTCTTCGTATCAGTCTTATCACCATTCTGATAGCCTTTCTGGCGGCCTATCTGGTTGGGCGTTTCTTTAAGATGAACCGTGTCTTGACTATTTTAATCGGTTTTGGAACAGCCATCTGCGGCGGCTCTGCCATTGCGGCTGCATCACCAATCTTAGAAGCTGATGAAGAGGAAATCGCTCTGTCTATCTCCACTATTTTCTTTTTCAATATTTTAGCAGTATTCATTTTCCCTTTTTTAGGGCATTTGTTGCAGATGTCGGATACCTTTTTCGGGACTTGGGCTGGAACAGCCATCAATGATACTTCGTCAGTAGTGGCGGCAGGCTATACATATAGCCCGTCAGCTGGCGACTTGGCGACCATTGTCAAGCTTAGTCGGGCTCTGATGATTGTACCGGCCTGCTTGATCTTCGCAGCTTATCGCTATATCAAGTCTAAGAAGTCGTCGCAAAAGACAAACTTGAAACAGATTTTTCCTTGGTTTATAGCTTGGTTTGTCCTAGCTTCACTTATCAGCAGTCTTGGATTTCTGCCGGCTGCTGTCATCCCCTATACAAAATTCATTTCTCAGTGGCTGATGGCTATGGCCTTGGCAGCTATTGGCGCAAAGGTTTCCTTTAAGCAGTTTAAGCAAGCAGGAGCAGCGCCTTTGCTGACTGGTGCCTTTGCTTGGTTTTGCGTCGCTGTTTCCAGCTTGATTATCCAGTATTTTTTCTAAAAAGGAGGGACTATGCCCTATCAAAGACGGACGTTTGAGTCTCGGATTGATTATAGTTTAATTTTGCCCGTTTTGATGCTGCTTTCAATCGGAGTTGTGGCTATATACATTGCTGTTAGTCATGATTATCCTGACAATGCCTGGCCCATGGTTGGTCAGCAGATTGCCTGGATTGCGGTGGGCTTCTTGCTCAGCTTTATCCTCATGTTTTTTAACACCAAGTTTCTCTGGAAAATTACGCCTTATCTCTATGTTTTTGGTCTTGGCCTCATGGTCTTGCCTCTGATTTTTTACAGTGAATCTCTGGTAGCCTCCACTGGTGCCAAAAACTGGATTGCTATTCGTGGTGTGACCCTCTTTCAGCCCTCGGAGTTCATGAAGATTTCATATATTCTCATGCTGTCGCGGCTGGTGGTCCATTTTCTCCAGCAGCACAAGCAGGATGAGCGAACCTTGGCTTTAGACTTTTTTCTGATTCTGAAGCTTGGGCTCTACACAGTGCCTGTTCTGGTTCTGTTAACCCTTCAGAGTGATTTGGGGACGGCTCTGGTTTTTGTTGCTATATACGGCGGCATCATTTTACTGTCAGGTATTTCTTGGAAGATTATCCTGCCGGTCTTTCTGACGGGAGTCCTGCTGTTGGGAGGATTTCTCTTTATCTTTATTTCCGATGGCGGTCGTGCCTTTCTGCATAATCTTGGCATGCCAACCTACCAAATCAATCGGATTTTGGCTTGGCTTCATCCCTTTGACTACGCTCAGACGACCACCTTCCAGCAAGCACAGGGACAAATCGCTGTCGGAAGCGGCGGTCTGACTGGTCAAGGCTTTAATGTCTCTAATCTCTTAGTTCCTGTTCGGGAAAGCGATATGATTTTCACCGTTATTGCAGAAGATTTTGGTTTCTTAGGTTCAACCTTGGTTATCATGCTCTATTTACTGCTGATTTATCGCATGCTCAAGATTACGATTAAATCCAACAACCAGTTTTATACCTACATCTCAACTGGCTTTATCATGATGCTGCTCTTCCATATCTTTGAAAATATTGGAGCGGTGACAGGGATTCTGCCTCTGACAGGGATTCCGCTGCCCTTTATCTCACAGGGTGGCTCTTCTATCATCAGTAATCTTATCGGTGTTGGTCTCCTGCTGTCCGTCTCCTATCAGAACAGCCTGACGGATGAAAAGAAGGAGCAAATTCCAGCTGTCCGTAAAAAAGTCGTACTGAAGAAATTAAAATAAAAATAAAGCAAGTTTTTGACTCACAAATCAGATGCGATTTTGTGACTGGCTCATCTCAGAAAGGATATTTTCATGAAAAAAGCAGCTTTACTCTTAGCTCCCGGCTTTGAAGAAATCGAGGCCTTGACAGTTGTGGATGTCTTGCGCCGTGCAGGTCTTGTCTGTGATATGATTGGTTTTGATGAATCAGTGACTGGCTCTCATGCCATCACTGTTCAGGCGGATCAGGTCTGGAAGGGCAGACTGGATGACTATGATATGGTCATCTTGCCAGGGGGGATGCCGGGATCAGCTAATCTTCGCGATGATGACCGCCTGATGCAGCTTTTGCAGGATTTTCAGCAGGCGGATAAATTCATCGCTGCCATTTGTGCCGCTCCCATTGCTCTTGACCGCGCAGGTATCTTGACTGGTAAGTATTTCACTTGCTATGATGGTGCGCAAGACAATATTAAAAATGGAACTTACCGTAAAGAAACAGTTCTTGTTGATGGGAAGCTGATTACTAGCCGTGGTCCATCGACTGCCTTGGCTTTTGCCTATGAGCTGGTTCGTCAGCTGGGAGGAGATGCGGACCAGTTGGCTGATGCCATGCTTTACACAGATGTATTTGGAAACTAAAAATAGGCTGGGACTCAAACTATGTCCCAGCTTTTTTGAACTCTTATGCATCTTTGCCGTCCTCTATTCGGTAGGGGGTTAGAGCTGTTGAAAAGGACGGAACCATCATCCTTTTTAAATTTTGGATTTTTTGAGATATTTTGTTTAGAAAAAGGGCTGAAAAAGTCGGAAAAGTGCTGGATTCGGGCAAATATTAGCCCCTTTTTCATGAAAATTATGGTATAATGAAAGGTATGAATTATCAAGATTACATCTGGGATTTAGGTGGAACACTCTTGGATAATTATGAAACTTCGACAGCAGCTTTTGTTCAAACCTTGAAAGAGTTTGGTCTGCAAGCTGGTCACGACGAAGTTTATAAGGCCCTCAAGGTGTCTACGGACTATGCAGTCCAGCAGTTTGCTCCCCAAGAAAAAGACTTTTTAAAGTTTTATAAGGCCAATGAAGCAGAAGAGTTGACTCACCCTGTCTTATTTGACGGCGCGGCAGACTTGCTTAGGCGGATTGTGGACAAGGGTGGTCGGAACTTTCTGGTCTCCCACCGGGACAATCAAGTGCTGGAAATCTTGGAGAAAACTGCCATTGCATCAGCATTTACAGAAGTGGTGACAGCTGCAAATGGTTTTCCAAGGAAACCCTCTCCAGACTCCATGCTCTATCTAAAAGACAAGTATCAGATTGCCTCTGGCTTGGTCATTGGTGACCGTCCGCTGGATATTGAAGCAGGGCAGGCAGCTGGCTTTGACACCTATCTCTTTGATAATATGCAGCATCTTGAAGAATTTATAGATATTGATTAGAAAAGGAACACTATGACAGAAGAAAAGCAGCAAGATATACAGGCCCAGGAATATGATGCCAGTCAGATTCAGGTCTTAGAAGGCTTAGAAGCCGTTCGTATGCGTCCAGGGATGTATATCGGTTCGACCTCCAAGGAAGGTCTGCACCATTTAGTATGGGAAATTGTTGACAACTCAATTGATGAGGCGTTGGCTGGTTTTGCCAGCCACATTCAGGTCTTTATCGAAAAAGACAATTCCATAACAGTAGTGGATAACGGTCGGGGAATTCCCGTTGATATTCAAGAGAAAACAGGCCGTCCGGCCGTGGAAACCGTCTTTACTGTGCTCCACGCCGGAGGAAAATTCGGCGGTGGCGGATACAAGGTATCGGGAGGTCTGCACGGTGTAGGTTCTTCCGTTGTAAATGCCCTATCCACTCAGCTGGATGTCCGTGTTTATAAGAACGGTCAGATTCATTACCAAGAATATCGTCGTGGTCATGTAGTCGCTGATTTAGAAATCATTGGCGAGACAGACCGTACAGGTACGACAGTTCATTTTACACCGGATCCAGAGATTTTCACTGAAACAGTAGAATTTGACTTTGAAAAGCTCAATAAGCGGGTACAAGAATTGGCCTTCCTCAATCGTGGTCTCAGAATTTCCATCACTGATAAGCGAGATGGAATGGAGCAGGTCAAGGATTACCACTATGAGGGCGGGATTGCCAGCTATGTTCAATACATCAATGAAAACAAGGATGTTATCTTTGATACGCCGATTTACACTGATGGCGAAATGGACGACATTACGGTTGAAGTGGCTATGCAGTACACGACTGGCTATCATGAAACAGTCATGAGCTTTGCCAATAACATCCACACCCACGAGGGTGGAACGCATGAGCAAGGTTTTCGGACTGCCCTGACACGGGTCATCAATGACTACGCCAAGAAAAACAAGCTTCTCAAAGAAAACGAAGATAATCTGACTGGGGAAGATGTACGTGAAGGATTGACAGCTGTTATTTCTGTTAAACATCCGAATCCGCAGTTTGAAGGGCAAACCAAGACCAAGCTGGGCAATAGCGAAGTGGTTAAGATTACCAATCGACTCTTCAGCGAAGCTTTCTCAGATTTCCTTTTGGAAAATCCTGCGGTGGCTCGGAAAATCGTCGAAAAGGGAATTTTGGCTTCCAAGGCGAGAATTGCTGCCAAGCGAGCTCGGGAAGTAACCCGCAAAAAGTCTGGCTTGGAAATTTCCAATCTGCCAGGCAAATTGGCTGATTGCTCGTCCAATAATCCAGAGGAAACAGAACTCTTCATCGTGGAGGGAGACTCAGCGGGTGGTTCAGCTAAGTCTGGCCGTAATCGTGAATTTCAGGCTATTTTGCCGATTCGCGGTAAGATTCTCAACGTTGAAAAAGCCAGCATGGATAAGATTCTGGCCAATGAAGAAATCCGCAGTCTCTTTACTGCTATGGGAACTGGTTTTGGAGCTGACTTTGATGTCAGCAAGGCTCGTTATCAAAAATTAGTCATCATGACCGATGCCGATGTGGATGGAGCCCACATCCGAACTCTGCTCCTGACTTTGATTTACCGCTACATGAAGCCGGTTCTGGAAGCGGGCTATGTCTATATCGCCCAACCACCAATCTATGGTGTCAAGGTCGGAAGTGAGATTAAAGAATACATTCAGCCTGGTGCTAATCAGGAAGAAGAGCTTCAGGCTGCTTTGGCTCGTTACAGTGAAGGTCGCTCCAAGCCAACCATTCAACGCTATAAAGGTCTCGGAGAAATGGATGACCATCAGTTGTGGGAAACGACCATGAATCCAGAACATCGCTTAATGGCGCGAGTTTCTGTTGATGATGCTGCAGAAGCCGACAAGATTTTTGATATGCTGATGGGGGATCGAGTAGAGCCTCGTCGTGACTTTATCGAAAAAAATGCAGTATATAGCACACTTGATGTCTAAAAAGTTAGAAAAAACAACCATTACAAATGAATTTGTGATATAATCAATATGTTTGCTTTTTAGTAAAAGAATGAAGGAGTTTTATATGTCTAATGGACTGATTATTCTCATTATTGTAGTAGCAGCACTATTAATTTTAGGCTATTTTACTGCTATCTATATGAGAAAACGAAATGAAGCGAAGCTTCGAAGTTTGGAGGAGAAAAAAGAGGAACTTTACAATCTTCCCGTGAATGATGAAGTTGAAGAAGTTAAAAACTTACACTTGATTGGGCAAAGTCAAGTGACTTTCCGCGAATGGAATCAAAAATGGGTAGATCTATCTTTAAATTCATTTGCTGATATCGAGAACAATCTCTTTGAGGCAGAGGGCTACAATAATTCTTTCCGTTTCCTCAAGGCCAAGCATGCTATCGAAAAGATTGAAAGTCAAATTGATTTAATCAGTGAGGACATTCATGCTATTCGTCAGGCTTTAGAAGATCTTAAAAAACAAGAGTCTAAGAATAGCGGACGGGTTCTGCACGCCTTGGATCTATTTGAAGAATTGCAACATACTGTGGCTAGCAATCCTGATGCTTATGGTCAAGCACTTGCAGAAATTGAGAAGCAGATGGAAAACATTGAGTCTGATTTCTCTCAATTTGTTACCCTCAATTCTTCTGGGGATCCTGTAGAAGCAGCGGAAATCTTGGACAAGACCGAAGATCGTATCCTAGCTTTGACGCAGATTGTCGAAAAAGTTCCAGCAATTGTGGAAGACTTAACTAAGAAGTTGCCAGATCAATTAGAAGACTTGGAGTCAGGTCACCGTAAGTTATTGGAGACCAATTATCATTTCATCGAAACGGATTTGGAAGCACGTTTCCAACAACTTCATGCTAGTTTGAAGCGAAATGAAGAAAATCTTGCGGCTTTGGAATTGGATAATGCTTTGTATGAAAATGAGCAAGCTCAAGAGGAAATGGATGCTCTTTATGCCATCTTCACTCGAGAAATTGAAGCTCACAAGATGGTTGAAAAGTTAGTCAACTACCTTCCAAATTACTTGGCTCATACTAAAGAAAATAATCAACAGCTGCAAAATGAAATGGAACGCTTGTCACATTCATTCGTATTGTCAGAACCTGAGATTAGCCATATTAGAGATTTAAAATCTGAGCTATCTGCTCAAGAAGAAGTCGTTCTGACTGCTCTCGAAGATGCAGCTGAGATGAAGAAGCCATTCTCACTTGTTAAGGAAGAGTTGGAATCCATTCAAGCTCGTTTGAGAGAAATCGAAGACGAACAAGTTGAACTTGGTGAGCAACTAGATAAGATTGAAAAAGACGATGCCAATGCTCGTCAAAAAGTTACGATTTATGCCAATAAATTGCATACAATTAAGCGATTTATGGAAAAACGCAATTTACCAGGTATTCCAGAGTCCTTCTTAACCATTTTCTTTGGTGCAAGTGACTATATCGAAGAGCTTGCAAGAGAGTTGGAAGCACCTCGTGTGAATATTGACTCAGTTAACCGTTGGTTGGAAATCTTGGCAAATGCCATGAATGATTTGGAAGAGGAGACTTATCGAATTGTTCAAAATTCCACATTGACAGAGCAGTTGTTGCAGTATTCTAACCGTTATCGTTCGTTTGATGATAATGTGCAGGCGGCCTTCAATGAATCCCTTCATGCTTTTGAAGTTGAATTTGATTACGCAAAATCTTTGGAAATCATTTCAAAAGCCTTGGATGTTGTTGAGCCTGGAGTTTCAGCCCGTTTCATCAACTCATACGAAAAAACACGCGAAAATATTCGCTTTTAAGAAAGTTCCTTCGGGAACTTTTTTTCCATTCTCAGCAAAAAGTGTCTTATGTTATAATAGAGAGACAGATTAAAGTAGAAAGTCTAAAAAATGAAAAAGATTAAAAAATATATTACTCTCATTTTTCTTGGAGGTGTAGCAGTTTTATCGATAGCATTGATAAATGGCTGGCGTTTGGATGATTACACTGTCCCAAAAAACAGAACAAGGGAACAGTATGATTTTGAAGGCACATTTGAACCAATGTTTAAATTTTTGGAGCAAGAAAAGAAGGATTTTACAGGGCTAGAAGCGTATCAAAGTAGTATTTATATAACAATTGGAGACGACGTAAAGAATTATGAAGTTAATTTAGATACTACTATAGCGGACATTAAAGGTAATTACACAATAACACTTGGGGATACTAAAGAAACAGTTCCTGTTACTTACTCTAATGGGAGATTACAGTACGAATCGAAGTTAGAACCTTTGTTTGATGAGGAAATTCTCAATTTAGTTGTTAAAAGAGAATATTTCGCTTCTTTAGATGTAAAAGAGACTTTTAAGAGTCCGGAAACAGAGCTTTTTGAAATTATTTACCAGCCAGAGAATCATTCTGAACTCTTTAAAACTTTAAAAAACAAGTATGATTTTCCAGAAGACAGCAATTGTCGAGTAAGAATCAAACACTCCAGTGGAAGTATTTATCGGATTTCTATACAAATGAAATCAATGGATAAGTCAATTCAAATAGATTTAAGAATATTTAAAAAATAGGGTGGATAATCGATAAGTAGGAAGGAGTTAAGACAATGAAAACAGTCAAAGGTTTGTTAGTCATGGATGTAGATAGCACTCTAATTATGGAAGAGGGCATTGATTTGTTGGGCGAGGAAGCTGGAGTTGGGCAGCAAGTGGCTGCTATCACTGAGCGAGCTATGCGTGGGGAATTGGATTTCGAGGCAGCTTTGCGAGAGAGAGTTTCACTTTTAGCAGGGCTTCCAGAAACTATCTTTTCTCGGATAGCAGACAAGATTCATTTCACACCTGGTGCTAAAAAATTAGTAGATGAGTTGCATGCGCGTGGTTACAAGATTGGCTTGGTTTCAGGTGGTTTTCATGAAACGGTGGATAGTCTGGCTGAGCAGCTAGGAATTGACTATGTAAAGGCCAATCGCTTAGAAATCGAGAATGGCTTTCTGACTGGTCATGTTTTGGGAGATATTGTTACCAAAGATATTAAAGTTCAGATGCTGAAAGTATGGGCTCAAGAAAATAATTTGGAATTAAATCAAACCATTGCTATGGGGGATGGCGCCAATGATTTGCCTATGATTCAAA
>ERZ773038.1605-NODE-1605-length-12547-cov-6.210375_pt1 | contig 12547 bp, 10 predicted proteins | sample MGYA00511665_ERZ773038 | MGnify/ENA primary metagenome ERZ773038 (study PRJEB29015, sample SAMEA2737966) | human oral metagenome | biome: human oral; feature: human-associated habitat; material: dental | place: China | collected 2028 ... | reverse complement strand
ATCCCCGCCTTTGCGGATTCCGCCGACATCAGCAGCAGTGCCGTGCTGTATTTCGAGGTCGACGATTTGGTCACGCTCGCTGATCGACTGAAGACGCAATGTGAAGTTGTACGCGACTTGCACGATACCTTCTACGGCATGAAGGAGATCTACGTCAAGGATCTCAACGGATACGTGCTTGGGTTCGCTCAACGCGCAGCGCAGTGAAGCGTTCTACTGTCAACCGCAGACAGTTGCTTTTAATGTGAAGTCCGTTCAAAGAAGGCCTTGCCTGAAGGCCACCGGCGACTGGTAGCCAAGTCCGTCCGACCTACGGTGCAGAAAAAGGGGCTTTGATTGGCTCCCCTTCGGGCACTCACGGAACCAGGCCTGAATGTCCCGGTAATCGCCCCTGCAAAATCCTGAATCCCCGATTTGGTTCATGGTGCAGGCAGGGCAGCCAACTCCTGACATCGTATCCCCCCCTGTCGGCAATATTCCACGCGGCCTGCCAACGCCCTGCCCCGCGCCCGGGCCTGCTCCCGGCTGCGTGCCCCAGCATTCCCCAAATTTCCCGTTATCCCGCTCCTTTGCCTGCTCCTGGCAGCGCCTCTATCATTCCAGCCTTCATCATTCCGCTTCCGCCCCGGTTTCATGGCCTCATGGCCTCATGGCTTCATAGCTTCATGGCTTCATGGCTTCATGGCTTCATGGCTTCAGCCTGCTCCGGTGCCTTTGCTTCTTCGCACCAGCTCCATACCTACAGTCCCTGCACGGGTGTCTCCTGGGCCATACATTCAGCCCCACACATAGCCCATATTCCATGGACGAATGACCAACAGCCCATCGTCATTCGCCCACAATGCGAATATGCAATAAGTACACTTGTCAATAAACATTAAGAATCAGACATGAATCATTAACATCGCAGGTGTCCTTGCCTCACGATCCTGCTGTCCGGGTGTATATATGAAGGCACCTAACAACTAAACGGCGGACAACAGGAGGACACATGTCATGATGGAATTCATGAAGCCGGCACCACACGTCGCGCGCCTGCCGGCCGACCGCATCGATGCGGAATACAAGCGACTGCGAATGCAGGTCTTCTGGGGCACCTTCCTGGGGTATGCCACCTACTATCTGCTGCGCAAGAACTTCTCGCTGGCCATGCCCTACATCGTCGAGGAAAGTGGCTACACCAAGGCGCAGCTGGGCATCGTGCTCACCATGCTGTCCATCGCCTACGGCTTCAGCAAGTTCGTGATGGGCAACGTCTCGGACCGTAGCAACCCCAAGTACTTCGCCACTATCGGCTTGCTGCTCAGCGCCATGATCTGCCTGGCGTTCGGCCTGGTACCCGGCGTGCTCAGCAGCATTCCCATCATGTGCACGCTCAGCTTCCTCAACGGCTGGTTCCAGGGCATGGGTTACCCCCCGTATGCGCGTACCATGGTGCACTGGTTCTCCACCAATGAGCGCGGCCAGAAGTGGTCGTGGTGGAACGTCTCGCACAACCTGGGCGGCGGCCTGATCGCCCCGCTGGCCGGTCTGGGCATCTACCTGTTCGGCACGTGGCACAGCATCTTCTTCTTCCCGGCCATCATCGCCATCATCCTGGCCATCTTCACGTTTTTCCTGATGCAGGACACGCCGCAATCCTGTGGCCTGCCCCCCATCGAGGAATACCGGAACGACTATCCGAAGGAGGCCACGTCGGAAACCATCGAGGAAGAGCTCTCGGCACGCGACATCCTGTTCAAGTATGTGCTGAACAACCGCATCCTCTGGCTGATCGCGGTCGCCAACATCTTCGTCTACTTCATCCGTTATGGTGTCGTCGACTGGGCACCCACCTATCTGGCCGAGGTCAAGGGCTATTCGCACAAGGGCTCTCGCCTGGCCTATTTCCTGTATGAATGGGCAGGTATCCCCGGCATGCTGGTCAGCGGCTACCTCAGCGACAAGGTGTTCAAGGGCCGGCGTGCGCCTGCCACCATCCTGTTCATGTTCGGCGTGCTGATTGCCGTGTTCGTGTACTGGAAGAACCCGGCCGGCAACCCGCTCATCGACAACATCGCCCTGGTCTCGATCGGCTTCCTGATCTACGGTCCGGTGATGATGATCGGCCTGCATGCTGCCGACCTGGTGCCCAAGAAAGCCACCGGCAGTGCCACGGGCCTCACCGGCCTGCTTGGCTACCTCATCGGCTCGTCCTTCGCCGGTGTCGTGATGGGTGCAGTGGTGGACCATCTGGGATGGGATGGCGGCTTCTACACGCTGATCATCGCCTGCATCCTGGCCATCGTGCTGCTCTTCATGAGCATGATGGGAGGCAAGCCCAGCCATCAGGCACACGGATGACGCACTGATCGGTAAGCCATACCGAAAGGGCCCCGCTCGGCAACGGATGCCGGTCGGGGCCCTGTCGTAAGCATGGGCGTCAGATCTCCACCCGATCGAAGCAGAACCCGCTGTAGTGCTCGACGCTGTATTCCGGCTGCCCGATGACAGGCATGCGCTTGCCCAGGTTGCGCCACTGATCACGCAAACGGTACCCCTGCGCCTCGATGCCGCGGACGAACGGCTCGCGCGCCTGCACCCGGTAGCCGCAGTAGGCGGTGCCGATGTTGTTGAGCGTGAAGAAGTCGTGCTGCTCGTGAATGGGCGTCGTGTTGATGACGATGCGCTTTGGCTTTTCCTTCATGCCAGCCAGGATCTCGGGCAATGACTGCTCCAGATACTGCAGCGCTCCCGACGCATAGAACACGTCCATTCCATCGGCGTCAGCCAGCCTGTCCGAGAACTTCAGCGATGCACTCTCACCTCGTTCTTCGGCAAACCGTCTTCCCTCCTCAGCCACGGCCGGCATGTCGATGACGAGCCAGTTCAGGTCGGCCGGATACTCGATGAATGGTTTGAAGGCAAAGTACTTGATGCCTACCGAACCGCCGACATCGACGATCTTCGTCATGCCATGATGAATGGCATCAGCCAGCCAGAAGAGCGCCGGATGGTCATAGTCATCCATCTGAAGCCGATTCAGATACAGCTTGGCCGACGCGGCGTTGTCATAACTGGTGGGTGCAGTGGTCGGTGCATGCGCCACCGCATCGGCAAAACTCTTGTACACCCCCTGGAACAGGTGGGCCTGCCGGGCATGAATGAACTGATGACGCTTCCAGGCGGTATCGGCCCATTGCATCGGCCCGTTTTCCCGGGTCCAGCGCCGGGCCTTGCCCAGCTGCTTCATGACACTGCTCATTTTCGTGCTCTCGCATGGGGCCCAAGGGCCCGCAGAGAATGGTGAGAAAAACAACAGGATGGGCGCCAGCACACTTGCGCACCGACGCCGGTCGGCAAGGATCGACCATTCGTGCGCACCTGACGAGGACATCGTTCACACACCGGCAAGACGGCGGCCGAACGGATGCTGTCAGCCGGCTCGGCGGCAGGCTTCAACAGGCATACAACGGGAACGATTGATAGTCTGCGGGCTTCGAACAACCGGGAACGAAGCCGGTCATGACACGACAGCTTCGTTCCGAAAACCTGATGACCGAGGCCCCTTGCCGGGGCCGATGAAGCGACCGATTCCTGGAGTGAAGAACATCATGCGCCGCGACGACAATTCCACCGACATGCACTGGAACCGCCATGTGGGGCTGACCTATACCGAACCCGAAACGGGCGAAGACGGCATCGATTTCGGTGCCGTGGCCAGCGATGGTCGCAAGTACCGTTTCCACCTGGAAACGAATGCACTGAAGGCGCTGAATGCCGAGGCATTCTATGACGACGACCTGATCGAGAGATTTCACGCCCATCAAAAAGATATCGAACGTGTTGCAGGCCGTATGGTGATGTTGAACGTTCGTGCCAACCCAATCGTGCTGAAGGCGTCGTACTTTGCAGAATCGCCGTGGCGTCGGCTGGGTGGACAGATCTGATTCAGAGCTGGTAGGCCACCGCCCGCACCATCCCCTCCAGGATGTCCCTCCACCAGCTGGCCGGACGCCCCCGATAGGGTCTGGCCTCGGCGATGTGCGCCTCCAGCCAGTCGGACAGCCAGCGGACCTCGGTCTTGCGGTAGAAAGCTACCATCATCTCGTAGTTCAGGAAAAAGCTGCGGCTGTCCAGATTCAATGACCCGGCCAGGGCCATCGCTTCGTCGATGACCACCACCTTGGCATGCAGCATCCGCGGGTAGAGATGGATGTGCGCCCCCACCTGTGCCAGCTGGCGCAAGGCCCGCATCCGGGCCACATCAGCCAGCCGGTGGTTGGAATGCGCGGGGATCAGCAGGCTGATCTGCACACCACGGCGTGCCGCCATCATCAATGCCGTCATCAGCGCCTCGTCGGGCACGAAGTACGGCGTCGCAGCCAGCAGCCGCCGCTCGGCATGGAAGGCAGCCGTCAGCAGCAGCGAATAGAGCGTATCGTCAAACAGATCCGGGCCACTGGGCAGGAGCTGCGTCACCAGCGGCCGGGCATCCAGCACAGTCCCGTCCACCGGCACTCCGTCGGCAGGCGTCACGGAGGCCGACATGTCGCCAGCGGGTCTCGCATCGGCAAGCTCCCCTTCTGACCGCAGGACACTGCCCTCTTCGCCATCCAGGGCAGCCTGATCCGGGGACATCGCCCCCCTTGCGGACTCGACTCCCTGCATGCCCTCCGAGTGGTCTGATGCCTTCGACGGTTCCGACAAGGCAGACGGCGATGCATTGGACGAGGTCCGGGCCAGCACCTGTGCGATCAGCTGCTCGGGCATGTCGGCCACCTGGGCCATCGGCTCCACGACGCGCGCCAGCGCCGTGCCCCGATACCGGGCAGCCCGTCGCCGATAGCGGGCCGGCAGACGCTTGCCCACTCGCCAGTCCCGCTCGAACATCTCGATGGCCTGCGCCACCAGCGGCCCCTCGATGGAAAAGCTCAGGTCCAGCCAGGCGGGCTCATCCCCTACCCCCATGAAGTACTCGCCCGCCAGGTTCCGGCCTCCGGCCCAGACAGTCTGCTCATCCACCACCAGCAGCTTGCGGTGGTTGCGCAGGTTGGCCCGGCCATGCACGGGGTTGTGCAGCAGCGGCATGTAGCGCCGCACCCAGACCCCGGCCGCCAGCAGTTGCTCGTACTGGTGGGCCGTGACACGCAGGCAGCCCATGGCATCCAGCAACAGCCGCACTTCCACCCCGCGCGCCGATGCCCGGCACAGGGCCTCGACGATGCGCTCGGCCTGATCATCCTGCCCCAGCAGGAAGGTTGCCACACGCAGCTGCTGCCGGGCCTGGTCGATCAGGTCAATGACGGCCTGCAACGCCTCTTCACCCTGTGCCTGAAAGCTCACCTTTCCGCCCACGGCAGGCGGCGGCATGCCCATCGAGGCCAGCAGTTCGCCCGCCCAGATATCGATGGGAGCCCGTTCGGTCTGCGGAATGCCGCACAGCGGGTTGCTGGCAGGATCAAAGCGGCGCGGTGCGCGCTGCCCCGGTCGCAGCAGTTTGCGGGTACCGAACATCAGAAAGACCGGCAGGCCCACGTAGGGGAAGGCCACCAGCAACAGCACCCAGGCCAGGGCTGCCGACGGCGCACGACGCTGGTGGCCGATGCGCGTGACACTGACATAGACCAGCAGGCTGAGCAGAACGACGATGGCGTGGGTGCTGAACAGCAAAGAAGGCTCCTGGAGGACGGCAGTCCTTCGACATTATCAGAGCCTTGGCCAGGGCGCGCTCAAAGCCCCCGGCGTACCGGGATTGCCCGTCAGTGGAAATGCGGGCTGGTCGTCTCGGCCCCTTCGGGCATCTGCACGTGCACCAGTTCGCCGCTGCGGTCGGGATAGAACGGCGAGCCGCAATCCTCGCAGAACTCGGGCTCCATCAGCGCATTCCAGACCCGCAGGTCGCTGACCCCCACTTCCTGCAGCGTGCTGCGGATCTGCTCCAGCGGCGTGGGCTCGTCATTCTCGGATTCGGGGCCCAGCAGCGGCCAGACGATGCCTTGCACGACGTCGCCGGTCTCGCCCAGCGACAGGCCGATCCGGTATTCATCCACGCGGGTGTAACCGAAGCCGGCCACGGAGGCCTTGATGGAAGCGGCTTCCACGCCCAGGCTGTGGACCAGATAATGAACAGCTGCCTTGATGCCCCAGATGCGCACCAGCCGGTCGGACTCGCGCAGGTTGGCATGGTAGGCGTCGGGCAGCAGGGACTCGAAGCCGCAGCCAGGCAGCATAGGCTCGAACAGCGGCCGGGTGGCTTCCACCCAGGCCTTCAGGCAGTCCTCGCGCGAGCGATGGGCCGCACCGGAAAGCTGCCAGCGAAACACCGGGTGGTTCACATCAGGCACCACCACGCAGCCCAGCAGGAAGCGTGTGTCGGCCAGCATTTCGGCCGTCTCGGGCATGGACTTCAGGTCGACGCGTCCCTGGCTGCCATTGGCGGTGGAAACCGCCATGCGGCGGGTGAGCTTGCGCAGCTCGGCAAAGTCATGCGGCAGCTGATCCAGGCTGTAGAGCCAGGGCATCAGCTGGAAACGTACATCAGGGGCCAGCACCAGCTCGTGCCACAGCCGCAGCAGCTCGGCCATTACCGGGGCAGCAATGGCCCGGGTAGGAATGCTGAAGCGCGTCCAGGCCACGATGGGCGCCGTGACCAGCAAGGCATGCAGCGGGGCGGCGGGTCGCTCGTCCGCGGTCTGCCCACGCAGCGCCGACGGCTGCACAGGCACGGTCTCGGCTGCGTGCTCGATGGCCTCGACCAGCGCACCGTAGGCCGTGCCGTCCTGCTGGCTGAGCTGGTCGAGCGCCGTACCGACAGCCGACGGATGCGCGCCGTCCAGGAGACGATCAAGCACCTGGGCCAGCCTGCCCTCCCAGAACATGCCTTCGGTACGGCTGCCCGCCCTGGCCAGCCCGAGCGAGGCCGACACGAGGGCCTCGACATCCGGAGAGGCCTGGGAGACCCGTTGCCGGGCACGATGCGAGACGCGGAGTTCTTTGCTGGACATGCCGGCAGTGTAACGGAAAGTGGAGAAAGGGTGGCGGTGCTTCAGTGATGCCAGCGCATCGACGATTTGAACTGTTTTTCCAGGGCGACGAGCCCCTGTTCGTGCAGCTGTCGCTCGGCATCGGTGGCCAGACGTACCCGCAGGCCGGTGGGCGGCCAGCGACCGCCGCCGGCATCGGCCACCGCGCCGCCTTCATCGTCCTCAGTCGATGAGCCGATATCGAAACTGCCCTGACCACGCGTCATGCCCAGGTACACCTCGGCCAGCAGTTCCGAGTCCAGCAACGCGCCGTGCAGCGTGCGGTGCTTGTTGGGCACCATCAGGCGCTCGCACAGCGCATCCAGGTTGTTGCGCTTGCCAGGGTAACGTTCGCGCGCCATGGCCAGCGAATCGGTCACGCACGCCACATGCGAGGCGAAGGTGCCCCGCCCCAGCCGTGCCAGCTCGGCATCCAGAAAGCCGGTATCGAAGCTGGCGTTGTGGATGATGATCTCGGCGCCCCGGCAGAAATCCAGAAACTGGTCGACGATCTGGGCGAAGGTGGGCTTGTCGCGCAGATCGTCCCAGGTCATGCCGTGAACGGCCGCCGCCCCCTCGTCCACCTCGCGCTCGGGGTTGATGTACAGGTGCAGGTTGTTGCGGGTGATGCGCCGGTTGACCATCTCCACGCAGCCGATCTCGATGATGCGGTGCCCCTTGGAGGCTTCCAGACCGGTGGTCTCGGTATCCAGCACCACCTGGCGGGTGACTTCTCCCATCAGGCGCCTCCGCGCGCTTTCTGCAGCGCCGCCACGGCCAGCCGGTCGGCGCGCTCGTTGTTCACGTTGCCCTGGTGGCCGCGCACCCAGCGTACCGACACCTTGCGGGCGTCGGCCACGGCAAACAGCCGCTTCCAAAGCTCCAGGTTGGCCACGGGGTCGCCCTTGGCGTTGCGAAAGCCCCGGCGCTCCCAGCCGGCCCGCCATTCGCTCAGCCCCTTCAGCACGTACTGGCTGTCGGAAACCAGCTCCACCGCGGCGCCTTCAGGCGTGCGCGACAGGCCCTCGATGGCCGCCGTGATCTCGGCGATCTGGTTGGTACCCGGCCCGATGAAGCCGTTGTCGGCGGCTGTCTCGGCGCCATCGGGCGCAAAGACCACCACGCCCCAGGCCGCAGGCCCGGGATTGGTCGGCGCGCACGCCCCATCGGTATAGGCAACCCATCTGTTCGTCATGGAATCCGTCATCGGCAGCTGTCAAAAAGGGGCAGCCATTCTAGAGCGGATTCCCATCTCGTGGGCCGGCACCTTGCGTCCTTGCCGAATGGCCAGCCCGGCGCAGGCGAGACCCCTTGTCCTCGGCGGACATCGACGCAGGCTCACGGCAGGACGAGCCCCGTCCCCCCATGGCCACCGCAGCGCCGTGACGGGCTGGCACGCCCCGCCAGGCCGGCCCTACCAGCCGCATGCCCCGCACCCGCTTCACGGCACAGACCAGATAGACCGCCCCGCAGACCGGCCACCAGCGGTCACCAGCCCGCTCCAGAAAACGCTGGCTGCGAGCCAGCCATTCCTGACGCAGGAAGGGCCAGGCATAGCCGCCATACACGGTGTCATCCGGCTCGAAGCTCAGCAGCCGGATCCAGTCACGGACATGGGGCGCACCGATGAGCGCACCGGCGTGGGGCAGAAAGCCGCCGCCCAGCCAGCCCGGCAGCGCCTGGCGCAGCCCCCACAGCGACCACGGATTGATGCCCAGCACCACCAGACGCCCTTCGGGACGCAGCACCCGGTCCACCTCGCGCAGCAGCTGATGGGGATCGGTACAGTCCTCCAGCCGATGCGGCATCACCACCAGATCCACCGACTGGCTGGCAAAGGGCAGCTCGCCGTAGTCCGCCACTCGCAGGTCGGGCTGCCATTCACCCTCGGCCACCGGCCGGGTGCCCTGCAGTACCCGGATGCGGTGCGGCATGCGGTTGTCGGCCAGCGCATCCAGCGCCGGCATGCCCAGCTGCACCGCGTAATAGCCAAAGACATTGCCCACGGCGCAAGTCAGCTGCCGCCCTTCCCACTGCAGCAGGTAGCGACCGGGCGGCGTGGCCAGCCAGCCCGTCCAGGCGTCCGGATTGCCTTTATGATCGGGAGTGTTCGGGGTTGGGGGCGTCGCCCCGGCACGATTGTCCATGCGTTTCCATTCACCAGACGCCAGAGGGAAGACCAGATCCTGCGGCACGCGCATTCTACGGATGAATGCGCTGCACGTCGGGCAGGCTCGGGGAATCCCTGTGGAGCACCCATGATCGCCAATACTGCCCAGCCCCTCCATTCACCGTACCGAAGCCGCACCGTGGTTCCGATTCCGGCGCTGCAGGACAACTACATCTGGCGCATCGGCGCCGGTCCCGCCTTCGTGGTGGTCGACCCCGGCCAGGCGCAGCCGGTGCTGGACAGCCTGCAGGCCAGCGGCGGGTCGCTGGCTGCCATCCTTGTCACCCACCATCATCACGACCACGTCGACGGCATCCCCGAACTGGTGGCACGCTGGCCGTCGGCGCGTGTCATCGGGCCGGCCGACTGTGCGGCCAAGGGCGTGCGCGAGGCTGTCGGTCATGGCGATGTCGTCGAGATCCCCGAGGCGGGCCTGAGCCTTCAGGTCGTGGCCACCCCTGGCCACACCCAGGACCATCTCTCCTATTTCTGCCCGCAATTGCCCGAGCATCCGCACCCGGCGTTGTTTTGTGGCGACACATTGTTTCTGGCAGGTTGTGGCCGCGTCTTCGACGGCACGCTGGAGCAGCATTTCGATTCGCTGGGCCGGCTGAGCACCCTGCCCCATGACACCCAGGTCTACGCCGCCCACGAATACACCGTCACCAACCTGCACTTCGCCCGGCAGGCCGAACCCGACAATGAACGGATAGCCCAGCGCCTGCAAGACGCGCTGCTGCTGCGCGCCCAGGGGCAATCCACGCTGCCGGGGCAGCTGGACGAAGAGCTGGCCACCAACCCCTTCCTGCGCAGCCACCTGCCGGCGCTGGCACGCCACCTGCCCGGCAGCGCCCTGCCTGAAGGCGCCAGCGCCTTCGAGGTATTCGTGGCGCTGCGTCAGTGGCGCAATGGCTTCCGTCCCCCTGCCATCAACTGACGGACGGACAGCCACCCCTGAAGAAAGCCGAAGTCGGTTACTTTGGCCGACGGGTTACTGTGCTATCGTCAGAGCGCTCCCAATTCCAGTCTGCCTGCCGGTCTTCCGGCTCGGTCGCCTGGGTTGCACGCCCCGTCGGACGGCAACCCGTGTCGGCCGCCCCGACCCTTCCGGCGCAGCATCACAGGTACTGCCCGTGCGCGCTCATCGTTCCTCCCGTCAGCCCGGCTTTCCTTCCCCGCTTTCCCAGACGCCCGTGCGCCAGCCCCTGCGGCACAGCCGGCTGGCACGGCTGCTGGCCCATGCCGGCGTGGTGCTGGGAGCCGGCTGGCTGGCCGCCTGCTCCAGCGTCTCGCCCGGCACCACGGCCCAGAACCCCCATGGCGCACAACTGCGGCATGGCGAGCCCGTCCTCGTGACCGAAAGCGATGCCGTGCGCCAGCTCAATGCCGCCAGCCAGGCTCAGGGCGACGACGGCGAGGTCATCGTCAGCAACGACCTCTGGGACCGCATCCGCGCCGGCTTCGCCATGCCGGAGCTGGATTCGCCCCTGGTGGCCCGCCACGAGCAGTACTATCTGTCCCGCCCCGACTACCTGCAGCGCATGTTCGGACGCGGCTCGTTCTACCTGCACCATATCGTCGAGGAAGTCGAGCGCCGGGGCATGCCCACCGAACTGGCTCTGCTGCCCTTCGTGGAAAGCGCCATGAACCCCTCGGCGCTGTCCTCGGCCAAGGCAGCCGGCCTGTGGCAGTTCATTCCGGCCACCGGCAAACGCTACGACCTGAATCAGAACTGGTGGGTGGACAACCGTCGTGATGTGGTGCAATCCACGCGGGCGGCACTGGACTACCTCCAGAGCATCTACCAGATGAACGGGGACGACTGGTTCCTGGCACTGGCCTCGTACAACTGGGGCGAAGGCGCCGTGCGCAAGGCCGTGCGCGCCAACCAGGCTGCCGGCAAGCCGGCCGACTATGCGCACCTGCGCATGCCCAACGAGACCCGCAACTACGTGCCCAAGCTGCTGGCGCTCAAGCACATCGTGCTCAATGCCCGCCAGCTGGGCCTGCAGCTGCCCGACCTGCCCGACCAGCCCTACTTCGTCACCGTCGAGAAGATCCGACCCATCGACCTCAAGCTGGCAGCCCAGTTCGCCGGAATGACCGAAGCCGAGTTCCTGGCACTGAACCCGGCCCACAACCGGCCCGTCATCTCCGCCAGCCGCAACAACACCCTCAAGATCCCGGTCGATCGCATTGACCGCTTCAAGGCAGCCATGGCCGAGCACGCCGCCCAGAAGCGGCCCTTCGTCTCGTGGCAGCCGCACACGCTGCAGCCCGGCGAAAGCCTGGCCGAGATCGCCAGTCGCGGCGGCCTCACCGTGCCCGCCCTGCTGCGCGCCAACGGCATTTCCGCCGGCACGCACCTGCTGGCCGGCACGCGACTGCTGGTGCCCACGCACCGTGTCAGCGACGAGAACCTCGTCGAGCAGTTTGACGGCCCGCGCCTGTATCAGCAGGTGGATGCCGGTCCGCTGGTTCACCGCGTGCGTCGTGGCGAGACCGGCGCCTCCATCGCCCGCCGTTATGGCCTCACGCTGGCCGAACTGCGTGCCATGAACCGGCGTGTCTCCCCCCTCAAGCCGGGCATGACGCTGACAGTGCGCCGCAGCCAGAAACAGACCGTGCTGGTGGCCGAAGACGGTTCCCGCAAGGTGATCAGCCGCCAGGCCACCGTGCCGGCCACAGCCACGGCCTCGTCGGGCAGCCATACCGCCATCCGGCTGGTGCATTACAGCCCGGCCCGTACCCAGACAGGCAGCAGCAACACGGCCGCAAGCCGCAGCACGGCCTCGCGCCTGGACAGCCGCGTCACCCTGCGCTCCGACCGCAGCGCCACCCGCCACACCCTGCGTCAGAGTGGCAGGACCACCGTGGCCCTGGCCGACACCACCAGCCACCCGCGCAGCGCTGCAACGGCCAGCACCCGCAGCACCACGGCCCGCAAGAGCGCCAGCACCGCGACGGCCACCAGCAAGCGGCTGAAGGCCGCTTCCGCCAGCTCAGCCACTAACCGTGGCAGCGCCTCCGGCCGCACAGCCCCCGCCAAGGCGGCCTCAGCCAAGTCTGCCAGCAGCCGCAAGGCGGTGAACAGCAGCAACACCAGGGCCAGCAGCCGCAGCACGGCCACCCGCACCAAGGCAGGCAGCTCGCGCCCCCGAGCCAGCCACAAGGTGGCCGACGCCCGCTGAACAACAAAAAAGCGCTCACACGGAGCGCTTTTTTCTTGGGGCTTTCGCCCTTGCGAATCTTCCCCGGAAGGGACGCGATCGCCCCTTCGGGAAATGCCTGGACAGGGCCTTTTGCCCTGCCCCGGCCGGCATCACGCCGGCAGACCCAGCGACACGCCCAGCGACGTCGCCACATCCAGCAG
>ERZ773038.1589-NODE-1589-length-12654-cov-8.590126_pt1 | contig 12654 bp, 10 predicted proteins | sample MGYA00511665_ERZ773038 | MGnify/ENA primary metagenome ERZ773038 (study PRJEB29015, sample SAMEA2737966) | human oral metagenome | biome: human oral; feature: human-associated habitat; material: dental | place: China | collected 2028 ... | reverse complement strand
TACGGGCTCAATCCCGAGACGCATCGCATCGACATGGACATGGTCCGCGAGCAGGCGCTCGCCGCCCGGCCGAAGATGATCATCGCCGGATGGTCCGCCTACCCGCGCCAGCTCGACTTCGAGGCCTTCCGGCAGATAGCCGACGAGGTCGGCGCCTTCCTGTGGACCGACATGGCCCATTTCGCCGGATTGGTCGCGGCCGGGCTGCACCCGAACCCCGTCGAGCATTCCGACGTCGTGACGACGACAATCCACAAGACCCTCGGAGGCCCCCGCTCGGGAATGATCCTCTCCCGCGACTCTTCGGCCTACGCCAAAAAGCTCAACTCCGCCGTCTTTCCCGGGCAGCAGGGCGGCCCGCTCATGCACGTCGTCGCCGCCAAGGCCGTCGCCCTGCGCATCGCAGCAACCGAGGCGTTCAAAGACAGGCAGGCCCGCACCGTCGAGGGGGCGAAGATCCTCGCGGAAAGGCTGAACGCGCCGGACGTCGCCGCGGCGGGAGTCGGCCTCGTCACCGGCGGAACCGACGTCCACCTGGTTCTCGTCGACCTGCGGAATTCGGACATGGACGGCCAGCAGGCCGAGGACCTCCTCGACGACGTCGGCATCACCGTCAATCGAAACGCCGTGCCGTGGGACCCCCGCCCGGCCGCCGTCACATCGGGGCTGCGCATCGGCACGCCGGCGCTCGCCACCAGGGGCTTCGGGGCCGCCCAGTTCGAGGAGGTCGCCGACATCCTCGCCGCGGCGCTCATCGCCGGGAGGGGCGCCGACGTCGAGGCGCTGCGCGGGCGCGTCAAGAGGCTCACCGACGAATTCCCGCTGTACGAGGGGCTCGAGCAGGTGCGCAAATGACGGGCGGCGTCCCCGAGGCGGGGCAGGGCGGAGCGTCGGCCGCGCGCAAGCTGGACGGCAAAGCGACCGCGGCCGCGATCAAGGCCGAGCTCGCCGCGCGCGTCAAGGCGCTGCGGGCCGAGGGGAAGGCGCCCGGGCTCGGCACGGTGCTCGTGGGCGAGGACCCCGGATCGGTGTCCTACGTGGCGGGCAAGCATCGCGACTGCGCGGAGGTCGGCATCGAGTCGATCCGCGAGGATCTGCCCGCGTCGGCTTCGCAAGAGGAGATCGTCGCCGCCGTCGAGCGGCTCAACGCCGACCCGGCGTGCACCGCCTACATCGTCCAGCTGCCGCTTCCGCGGGGAGTCGATCAGAACGCCGTCCTCGAACGCATCGATCCGAACAAGGACGCGGACGGCCTCCACCCGACGAACCTGGGAAGGCTGGTCTTGTCGGTCGGCGGCGAAATTCGTTCGCCCCTTCCCTGCACGCCCGCGGGAATCCTCGAGCTGCTGAGCCGACACGGGGTGTCGCTGCGGGGGAAGAACGTCGCGGTCGTCGGCCGAGGGGTCACCGTCGGCCGCTCGATCGGCTTGCTGCTGACCCGGCGGGGCGTCGACGCAACCGTCGTCAACTGCCACACCGGCACCGCAAACGTGGAAGAAATCGTCCGCCGCGCCGACGTCGTCGTCGCGGCGGCGGGCGTGGCCCGCCTCGTCACGCCCGAGTGGATCAAGCCCGGCGCCGCGGTCGTGGACGTCGGAGTCTCGCGGGTCGTCGACCCAGAAACGAGGAGGGCCCGCATCCTCGGCGACGTCCACCCGGACGTGGCCGAGGTCGCCGCCTGGCTCTCGCCCAACCCCGGCGGGGTCGGGCCCATGACCCGGGCGATGCTTCTGGCCAACGTTGTGGACATCGCCGAAAGGAAGACATGCGCATAGCAACGTGCAACGTCAACGGAATCCGCGCCGCGGCCCGCAAAGGCATGGGGGAGTGGATCGCGTCCGCGAAGGCCGACGTGCTGCTCCTCCAGGAAGTGAGGGCGCCCGAAGAGCTTGTGGCGCCGCTCGTCGGGGAGGGATACAAAGCGATTCCCTGGCCCTGCGAGATCAAGGGGCGCGCAGGCGTCGCGGTCGCGGTGCGCGACGGGATCGAAACGGGCGCCGTCGTGCGCGGGGTCGGCGACGACCAGCCGCCGGTCGACACCGGAAGGTGGCTCGAAGTCGACCTGCCGGAGCTCGGACTGCGCGTCGTCTCCGCCTACCTCCATTCCGGCGACTCCTCGAGCAAGGAGAAGATGGACGCCAAATACGCCCATCTCGACCTGGTCGAAAAACGACTGGCGGAACTGAGCGAAGGCGGGGGGCGTTTCCTCGTCGCGGGCGATTTCAACATCGTGCACACGCCCCTCGACATCACGAACTGGAAATCCAACCACAATCGGACCTCGGGCGTGCTGGACGAGGAGATCGCCTACCTCGACCGGTGGTTCGGTCAGATGGGCCTCGCCGACGTCCAAAGGCGCCTCGACCCGGACAGCCAGGGGCCCTACACTTGGTGGTCGCAAAGAGGGAAGGCCTTCGACAACAACACGGGGTGGCGCATCGACTACCATCTGGCCAGCCCGTCTCTCGCGGAAAAGGCCGACGCGTACCGGATCGACAGGGCGCCCTCCTACGACGCGAGGTTCTCCGACCACGCGCCCCTGATCGTGGATTACGCGCTGTGAGGCTTGAGCCGGTGCGAAACTGGAGGGCCTGGCTCGGGCGCGTCAAAGAGCTGCGAGTGACGCGGGGATTCGTGCGGTACGGCACGGCCCGCGGCGGAGTGCTCGCCGGCGGGATCGCCTACTCGGCCCTCTTCGCCCTCACCGCCGCCATGACGATCGCGTGGACGGCGTTCATGGCGCTCATGGGCTCGGACAGCCGGCTGCGGGCGGACGTTCTGCGAGGATTCAACCGCATTCTGCCGGGAATCCTCAAAACGGGCGACGGCGGAGGCGTGATCGACCCTGACTCGCTCGTCCTGAAATCCGCCGTGACGCCCGCCTCCGTCCTGGCCGGCCTCGTCCTGCTCTTCACCGCGACGTCTGTCGTCGCCAACGTCGGCAAGTCCGTTCAGGCGATGTTCGGCATCGTCAGCCTCCACATTGGCCTTGCAGCCAGGCGGCTGCGCTCGCTGGGAGGCTTCGTCGTCCTCGTGCTGGGAGTCGGAGCCTCCTCCGTCCTCACGGTCTTCGGCGGCCTCGGAGCGCTCGTTTCCTTTGTCATCGACGTCGGGGTCGTGGCCTTCATCTTCCGCGTGGTGGCCGGGGTCAGGATGCCGAGGCGCGACCTGCTTCTCGGCGCGACGTCGGCCGCCGCGGGAACCACGGTCCTCAGGCTCTGCGAAAAGAGCCTCATCGGCTCCGTCTCCGACAACGCGCTCCTGGCGTCTTTCACGGCGGTCGCCGCGCTTCTTCTCGGATTGAACCTCGCAAGCCGCATCCTCCTCGTGTGCGCAGCGATCGCGGCCAACCCGCCGACGCCCTACGTCCCGGCCACGCGCGACGAGCTCCACGCGACGCAGACGCCGAACTACGTCACCCTCTCCGCTCCCCACACCCTTGACTGGCTGCACAACCCGCTTTCGGGGAGCGTCATTCCCGCGGACGCCGACGGCGTCGCCTCCGCCGACGCCGGATCCGGGCGGCGCCCGGCCTGTCGAAAACCCGACCAAAGCCCAGCCGACGAGCTCGGCGGAACGGAGAAACCATGACCTTCCACGCCATCGTCCCCGCGGGCGGAGCCGGCACGCGCCTATGGCCTCTATCCCGCCGCAGCGCGCCGAAATTCCTGGCCGACCTCACAGGATCCGGGAAAAGCATGCTCCAGGCCACCGTGGACCGGCTCGCGCCGATAACCGATGATGTCACGATCGTCACGGGCGCCGCCCACGCCGACGCCGTCGCCGCGCTTGTGCCCGGCGCGTCGCTTGTCGTCGAGCCGTCGGCGCGGGGAACGATGGGCGCGATCGGCCTGGCCGCGGCCATCGTGGAGGCCCGCGACCCCGAAGCCGTCGTCGGCTCCTTCGCCGCCGACCATCTCATTGCAGACGAAGAAGCCTTCAGGCGGGCGGTTTTGCGCGCCGCGGAGGCCGCCGAGCAAGGCTACGTCGTCACCATAGGGATTGCCCCCGACCGCCCATCGACCGCCTACGGGTACATTGAAGCGGGAAAGAGCTTCGGCCCGGCGCGCTCCGTGGCCCGCTTCGTCGAAAAGCCCGACGAAGCCACGGCCGCCGAATACCTCGCCACGGGAAAATACCTGTGGAACGCGGGGATGTTCGTCGCCAAGGCGGGCGTGCTCATGGACGCGCTCGCCCGCTTCCATCCGGAGCTGGCCGAACCGCTGCGCGCCCTGGCCGCAACGTGGGAGGCCGGGCGCGAGGACGGCGTCGCCGAATACTGGGAGCCCCTGGAAAGCGCGGTCATCGACACCGCCGTGGCCGAACCGCTCGCCGAAGAGGGAGGCGTGGCCGTCGTCCCCGTCGAAATGGGGTGGTCCGACGTCGGCGACTATGCCTCGCTCGCCGACGTCGTCGAGTCGAACGAACAGGTGGCCCCGCGAGGGTCGGAGCAGACCGTCCTCGCGCCCCCCGACGCCCTCGTCTACACCGGGCACAAGCCCGTGGTCGTTGTGGGAATCCCCGAGGCCGTCGTCGTCGACATGGACGATGTACTCTTCGTCACAACGCGCGCGAGTTCGCAGGACGTCAAACTGGCGGTGGAGGCGCTCGGCCGGTCGGGACTAGGAAGATTGGCGTGAACCATTCGGTAGTTAACCGAAAAAGAACGTAGACTTAGGTCACATTCTCCGCGTCTTTTTCCGACGCGGATGCACACAACCAGGAGAAACAAGCGTGAAGAACAGCAAAGTTGCCGCGCTTCTCGGCGTTGCGGCATTGGCGCTCAGCGCCTGCGGCGGCGGCAAGGCGGGAGAGAGCGCCTCGTCGAAGGAAAACGCGACGAAGGGCCCCGCGGCAAAGCAGATCGACTATCGAGCCTGCATCGTCTCCGACGCCGGGGGGTGGGACGACAAGTCGTTCAACCAGTCGGCCAAGGAAGGTCTGGACAAGGCCGTTCACGACCTCGGAGTGCGGCCCAACACCGCAGAGTCGAAATCCGACAACGATTTCGCCCCCAACGTGAAGTCGATGGTCGAAGCCAAATGCAATCTGACGATCGGCGTCGGGTTCAAGCTGTCCGAAGCGGTCGAAAACGCCGCGAAGTCCAACCCGGACAAACAGTTCGCCATCGTCGACGCGACCTTCCAGAACCAGCCCGAGAACGCCCGCGCCCTCGTCTTCAACACGCACGAGGCGGCCTACCTCGCCGGATACGCGGCCGCGGCCAACTCCAAGTCCGGAAAGGTCGGAACCTTCGGCGGAATCAAGCTCCCGACCGTCACGATCTTCATGGACGGATTCGCCGACGGCGTGGCCCGCTACAACAAGGACCACAAGAAGGACGTGAAGGTCCTCGGATGGAACAAGGAGACCCAGGAGGGCCAGTTCACGAACACCTTCGACGATCAGTCGAAGGGGACCGCGGTGGCCAACCAGCTCATCCAGCAGGGTGCGGACGTCATCATGCCCGTCGCCGGCCCAGTCGGCCTGGGGGCGGCCGCCGCCGCCAAGTCCAACGGCAAGACGCTCATCGTCGGCGTCGATTCCGATTGGTACGAATCTGCCCCCGAGTACAAGGACATCGTTTTGACCTCCGTGCAGAAGGGCATCAACCCCGCGGTCGTCGATACGATCAAGTCCGGCGTCGAGAAGAAGTTCGACAAGGCGCCTTACGTCGGCACGCTGAAGAACGGCGGCGTCTCGCTCGCCCCCTTCCACGATCTCCAGAAGTCCCAGCCGAAAGGCCTGGAAGACGAATTGAAGAAGATCAAAGAGGAGATCGTCTCCGGCAAGACGGTTGTGAAGTCCTCGGCTGCTTACGAAGTCAAATGAGCGAGGAGGGGCCCGGGCTCACGAAGGAGTCCGGGCCCCTCCAAGCCTGAAAGGTTGGGCATTCGGTGCATCTGGAACTGCGTGGGATCACCAAGAGATTCGGCTCGTTCGTGGCCAACGACCGTATAGACCTCACTGTCCGGCCGGGGGAGATACACGCCCTTCTCGGCGAGAACGGCGCGGGCAAATCGACCCTCATGAACGTCCTGTACGGGTTGTATCGGCCCGAAGAGGGCGAGATTCTGATCGACGGCGAACCGGCGGCCTTCTCCAACGCCGCCGACGCGGTCGCCGCGGGCATCGGAATGGTCCACCAGCATTTCATGCTCATCCCCGTGTTCACCGTCGCCGAGTCCGTCGCCCTCGGATTCGAGCCGATCAACCCGGTCACGCGGCTCCTTCGCCGCAAGAAGGCCCGCGGCCTCGTGAAGGAATGGTCCGCTCAGTTCGGCTTCGACCTGGATCCCGACGCCAAGATAGAGGACCTGCCCGTCGGCGTCCAGCAGCGAGTGGAGATCGTCAAGGCATTGGCCCGGGGCGCGGAGCTGCTCGTCCTCGACGAGCCGACGGCCGTCCTCACCCCCCAGGAGACGGACGGGCTCATGAAAATCATGAGAGGGCTCGCAGACTCCGGGGCCTCCATCATCTTCATCACCCACAAGCTCCGAGAGGTCAAGGCGGTCGCGGACAGGATCACCGTGATCCGCAGAGGGGCCGTGGTCGGGCAAGCCTCGCCCGAGGCCTCCCAGGAGGAGCTCGCCTCCATGATGGTCGGGCGCCCCGTGCTTTTGCACGTCGAGAAAAAGCCGGCGACGCCGGGCAAGGCGGCGCTCCGCGTCGAGGACGTCTCGCTCGTGGGCCCGGGCGGAGAAACCGGGGGAACCCTGCTCGACCGTGTCAGCTTCGACATCCGCGAGGGAGAGATCCTCGGCGTCGCGGGCGTGCAAGGCAACGGCCAAACCGAGCTCGCCGAGACGCTCCTGGGGCTCAGACGCCCAGATTCGGGCTCGATCTCGCTCAACGGGAAGCCCATTTCCAACGCCAGCGTGCGCAGGCACATCGACGCGGGCATAGGATTCGTGCCGGAAGACCGCTCGACCGACGGCATGATCGCCTCGTTCTCCGTGGCCGAGAACCTCGTTCTCAACCAGTACAGGCGCCCGCCCTTCGCGCGAGGGCCGGCCATGAGCGTCTCCGAGGTGGCGAAAAACGCCGAGAAGCGCGTCGTCGAATTCGACATCAGGCTGAGCGACGTCAACGGCCCGATCTCCAACCTCTCCGGAGGGAACCAGCAAAAGGCCGTGGTTGCGCGCGAGCTTTCAGGCAATCTGTCGCTTTTCATCGCCAACCAGCCGACGCGCGGCGTCGACGTCGGGTCCATCGAATTCATCCACAAACGCATCGTCGCAGAACGGGACAAGGGAACGCCCGTTCTGCTCGTGTCGTCCGAGCTTGACGAGATCGTCGGGCTTTCCGATCGCATCGCGGTCATGTACCGCGGGCAGATCGTCGGGATCGTTCCCGCGGACACCCCGCGTTCCGTCCTCGGAGTCATGATGGCGGGAGGCACGCCCGAAGAGGCCGCCGAACAAGCCGAGCCGACCCTGACGGACCGCGTCGAGGAAGAAGGCGGGCCCGGGCGCGGGCAAGACAGCTTCGCGCCGAAGGGCGACGCGCCGAAACGGTTCGGGCCGAAGGGCGAGGCGAGGGAGGAGAACGCATATGGCTGAGACGCAAGGCAATGAAGCGGCCCGGAACGGAACAGCTCAAAACGAGGCGGGGCTGGGCCAAGCGGGGCCGAACGGAGCCGTGCTGAGCGGCGCGGGGCCTGAGGAAAACGGAGCGCTCCTAGGAGGGGGCGAGGCGTTCCGAGCCGAGGGCGGAACTTTTCAGGGCGAAGAGCGGCGAGAGCCGAGCCGCCCGCGTCTGGCGATGTGCCGTTGCCTCAGTTTGCTTTACAGGGCCTTGAGCTCGAGCGCCGCCGTCTACGTTTTGGCGATTGTGGTTTCGCTCGCCGTCGGCGCGATCCTCATGCTCGTTTCGGGCGCCGACGTCGTCGAAGGCTATTCGGCGATGATCCGCGGGTCCGTCTTCAATTGGAAGGCGCAGTCTTTCCAGGGCCAGATCGCCCCGCTCACATCGTCGATCTTTTCCTCCCTCCCGCTCATCATCGCGGGGCTCGCCCTAGCCCTCGGCTTTCGCGGCGGCCTGTTCAACATCGGAGGGACCGGGCAGATCATCGCCGGGGCCATCGGCGCCGCCTGGGTGGGATTCCAGTGCCACATGCCGGCGGGAGTCCACCTGCTCGCCTGCCTGCTGGCCGCGGTCGTCTGCGGCGGAATCTACGGTTTCATCGCGGGTTTCCTCAAGGCGACGACCGGCGCCAACGAGGTGATCGTGACGATCATGCTCAACTCCGTCGCCACGCTCGGGCTCGCCCAGCTTTTGACGTACCAGTCCTTCCGGCGGCCGGGGTCCGGCGATCCGCGCTCGCCCACGATAGACGCGACGGCGCAGCTGCCCGAGACGGCTCCGCCGTTCCAGATCAACGGCGGCGTCGTCATAGCTCTCCTCGCGACGGTCTTTGTGTGGTGGTACCTCGAGCGTTCGACGTGGGGGTTCGAGCTGCGAGCAGTCGGAGCCAATCCCGACGCCGCGAAGACGGCGGGAATGTCGATTGGCAAGGTGACGACGGTGACGTTGACCCTTTCCGGCGCGCTGTGCGGCCTGGCCGGCGGGGTGACCATGACGGGGGATCTGAAGTACCTGACTGACGGCGTCGCAGGAAGCACCGGGTTCGACGCCATCACCGTGGCGTTGCTCGGCCGGAACAGGCCCGTGGGCACCTTCTTCGCCGGAATCCTCTTCGGGGCCTTCCGGGCCGGCGGACGGACGATGGACGCCCAGGCCGACGTGCCCATCGACATGGTCCTCATCCTCCAATCCGTCATCGTTTTGCTCATCGCCGCCCCCGCATTCGTTCGCTGGCTTTTCCGCCTCCCCACAGGCGAGAACGACAGATGGCGCGCGTACCTCGCCTTTGCTCGGGAAAAGGAAGAAGCCGCAGGCAGGCCGGAGTCTCACCGGACGCTGCTGGGCAAGCCGGAGCGCAGGAAACAGCTGACAAGAAGGAGGCCTTGAGATGAGCGTCAAAGTCACCGACAAATCGCTCGAATCGTCTGAGGGGTCCGGGGCCTCGCAGGGGTCTTCTCCGGCCGTCGTCGGTCGCATCGGCTGGCGCGTGCCCATCGCCTATTTGATTTTCACCCTCCTGCTCGGCGCCATGTGGATGAGCGCCGAAGGCGTCGCGACTTTCTCCCTGACGAGGGGAGGCGAGAGCATCGAGATTCCCGATGTCGCCGTCGGGTCGCGGACCGCCTGCCTCGTGCTTGGCCTCGTCAGCCTCGTCGCGACCGTCTACGCCTTCGCGCGGGCCGCTGCGAGGAAGAAAGCGGGCGTCCTACCCGCCGTCGCCGTCGGAGTGAGCGCCGTCCTAGGGCTTCTCGCCTGGTACGGAGGAGGATCGTCCAGCAACATCACCCTCGCCTTCACCCTCGCGTCGGGGCTTGCCTTGGCGACGCCGCTCATTTTCGGCTCCCTCGCCGGCGTCGTCTCCGAACGGGTCGGAATCGTCAACATCGCGATCGAAGGGCAGCTCCTCGCCGGCGCCTTCGCCGGGATCGTCGTGGCCTCGTGGTGGCAGAGCGTGTGGCTCGGCCTGATCGCCGCCCCCGCAGCCGGTGCGATCGTCGGCGCGCTCTTGGCCTTCTTCGCCATCAAGTACAACGTCGATCAGATCATCGTCGGCGTCGTCCTCAACGTCCTTGTGCTCGGCCTGACGACCTTCTTCCTTGGAACCGAGCCGTTCAAAACGAACAAAATCAACCTCAATTCCTCAATCTTCCACCTCGATCGAATCGCGATCCCGGGACTGTCGGACATTCCGGTTCTGGGGCCCGTCCTGTTCAACCAGACCGCTCTGACGTACTTCATGTACGCGGTCATCGCCGTGCTCACCGTCTACCTGTACCGTTCGAAGTGGGGTTTGCGGCTGCGGGCGTGCGGCGAGCATCCGAAAGCGGCCGCGACCGTAGGCATCAACGTCCGCGCCACGCGTTTCAGAAACAGTCTGCTGGCCGGGGCCATTGCGGGCCTGGGCGGTGCCTACTTCACCATCGCCGCGGACATCGGGCATGAGTTCAACGACAACATCTCGGCCGGCAACGGGTACATTGCCCTCGCCGCCATGATCCTCGGCAAGTGGAACCCCCTTGGGGCCGTGGGCGCGGCGCTCATGTTCGGCTTCGCTCAGGCCACCGCCATCCTTCTGTCGTCTCTCGATTCGAGCGCGCCGGCGAATCTCATCAACATGATCCCCTACGTCATCACGATCTTGGCCGTCGCAGGATTCGTCGGCAAGTCCCGCCCGCCGGCCGCCGAGAACAAGCCTTACTAGAAGGAAACAACCCCTGTTGGAGAACAACGGCTCTCACTAGAATGGCGGCAAGGTCTGCCTAGAATGGCGGCAAGCCCCGCCGGAAAGCGACGGCACTCAGGAAGGCTGCAAGCCCTGCCGGAAAAGCCGTCCTCGCCGGAAGAAGGCAAGATAGACATTCCAGCAGGGCAAGTCCCTAAGACTCAACGAGGAGGCGATGTGACGGAGGATTCCGGGCGACCCGAGGTCCCTTGGCGGCGCCTGCGCGAGCTCGCCCTCGAAGCGATGTCGCGGGCCTACGCTCCGTATTCCGGCTATCCGGTGGGGGCGGCGGCGCTCGTCGACGACGGACGCCTCGTTTCGGGCTGCAACGTCGAGAACGCCGGGTACGGGGTGACGCTGTGCGCCGAATGCGGGCTGATTTCCGAGTTGGTGCGCGGCGGAGGCGGGAAGCTGCTCGCCTTCGTGTGCGTCAACGCCGACGCCGAGACAATCGTGCCGTGCGGCAGATGCAGGCAGCTGCTGGCCGAGCACGCCGACCCCGCCATGGTCCTCGACCTGCCCGGCGGCCTCATGCCCATGGCCGAGGCCCTTCCCTTCGCCTTCGGGCCGGGCGATCTGAACGCGGTCGAGCGGACCGCGCCGTTTGAAAGCAAGGAGAACTGAGGTGGCAGAAGCCTTCGATGCCGTCGACGTCATTCGACTCAAACGCGACGGCGGCGAATTGAGCGATGCGCAGATCGACTGGACGATCGACGCCTACACCCGCGGCGCCGTCGCCGACGAGCAGATGAGCGCCCTCGCCATGGCGATCTTCCTCAACGGCATGAGCCGACGCGAGATCTCGCGATGGACCGCCGCAATGATCGCCTCGGGCGAGCGGATGGACTTTTCGGGGCTTCCGCGGCCCACGGCCGACAAACACTCCACCGGCGGGGTGGGGGACAAGATCACCCTCCCGCTCGCCCCGCTCGTCGCCTCCTTCGGAGTGGCCGTCCCGCAGCTTTCTGGCAGGGGATTGGGGCACACCGGCGGCACACTTGACAAGCTCGAGTCGATCGCCGGATGGCGGGCCGACGTGAGCAACGAGCAGATATGGGAGTTCCTCGGACAAGGCTCGGGCGCCGTCGTCTGCGCCGCCGGGGCCGGGCTGGCGCCCGCGGACAGGAAGCTGTATGCGCTGCGGGACATCACCGCCACCGTCGACTGCCTGCCGCTCATCGCCTCCTCGATCATGAGCAAGAAGATCGCGGAGGGCACGGGTGCGCTCGTCCTAGACGTCAAGGTGGGCTCGGGCGCCTTCATGAAAGACATCGACAGCGCACGCGAGCTCGCATCGACGATGGTCGGCCTCGGCGCCGACGCCGGAACCGAGACCGTCGCGCTGCTGACGGACATGGACGTGCCCCTCGGCCTGACCGTCGGCAACGCGCTGGAGGTCCGCGAGTCCGTCGAGGTCCTCGCGGGAGGCGGGCCGGACGACGTCGTCGAACTCACCGTCGCCCTCGCCAGAGAGATGCTTGCGGCCGTGGGAAAGAACGACGTCGACGTCGAAGCCGCTCTCGGCGACGGCCGCGCCATGGACGTGTGGCGGGCCATGGTCCGCCAGCAAGGAGGCGACCCAGACGCGCCTCTGCCCGCGGCACGCGAAACTCACGATGTGACCGCGCCCCGCGCCGGGATTCTCACCGAGATGGACGCGCTCAAGGTGGGAGTCGCGTCGTGGCGGCTCGGCGCCGGGCGCGCCCGCAAAGAGGACCCCGTCCAGGCGGGAGCCGGAATCGAAATCTTCGCCAAGCCCGGCGACCGCGTGGCGAAGGGCCAGCCGATCCTGCGCCTGCACACCGACGAGCCGGACAGATTCGAGAGGGCGATCGACGCGCTTGGGGGAACGCTGACCGTGGAAGATGCCGCCCACGCCCCCGGGCCCGGCGTTTCGACCGGGAGAGGCGCTCCGCCCCGGGATCCCCGCGATTCGAACGGGACAGACGACGCTGCCGCGCGGAAGCCGCGACGGCCGGCCGCCGGGAAGCCCCGCCGCTCGGTCGTCCTCGAAAGACTGGGATAAAACTCAAGAAAGGAAACAAGCATGCCGTACACCCGTGACGACGTCGCCAAGCTCATCGACCACACCCTGCTCAAGCCGGAGGCGACGCACAGCCAGGTCCGCGCGCTTGTCGAGGAGGCCAAGGAGCTCGGGGTCTGCTCCGTGTGCGTCTCGCCGTCGCTGCTTCCCCTGCCCTTCGACCTTGGGGACGTGAAGCTAGCGGTCGTGTGCGGATTCCCCTCGGGGGCGCACCACAGCGACGTCAAGGCGGCCGAAGCGGCCCGGGCCGTCGCCCAGGGGGCCGACGAGGTCGACATGGTCGTCAACCTCGCGTGGGCGG
>ERZ773038.1585-NODE-1585-length-12678-cov-4.825557_pt1 | contig 12678 bp, 9 predicted proteins | sample MGYA00511665_ERZ773038 | MGnify/ENA primary metagenome ERZ773038 (study PRJEB29015, sample SAMEA2737966) | human oral metagenome | biome: human oral; feature: human-associated habitat; material: dental | place: China | collected 2028 ... | reverse complement strand
CAACACTGTTGCAAGTCTCACGAAAAACTTTCTGGCGTTTGCAACACTGTTGCAAGTCTCACGAAAAACTTTCTGGCGTTTGCAACACTGTTGCAACCACTTCCGGAAGATGGAAGAGGTAGAAATCAGAAGAAAGATGGACCTTTGGACCAGTTTATCAACATAGATATCAAACAATAGAAATAAGAATATGAGTACACGTACACTGACAGTTATTATCCATACGGAGAGTCCACACGACCATCAAAAGGTTATGAGCACCTCGAGTTGTGTTATGACGGTAGTTTCTCGCCGCTTCTGCGAAAAGATGGATCTCTCCAAAATCGACGAGATGAAGAAGCCCGCTCTTTACCTGCTCGTAGACGAGGAGAGAAAAGCCTATATCGGACAAACTCGGAGTTTTAACAGCCGCGTAAAGGATCATTTAGGGAAGAAGAAATGGTGGACGCGAGCCTATGTGTTTGTCTCCGATGCGGGTCGATACAATACGGCCAGCATTGAATACTTAGAATATTTGGCCATTCAAGAAGGTTTGGCTGTTGGCATATATGACCTGTCGGATAATTGGCAAATACCAACGGAGCCGACCTTGCAGAAATATGATCGAAATGAGTATGACGAAATATTTGAAGGGATCAAGTTCTTTCTCGAATATGAGCGGTGCTTCGTCTTTGTAAAGCCTGAAGTGAACGCGCAAGCAGATACTCCTTTGCAGAAAGAATCCATCATTCCTCAACTGGTAGCTAAAGATTGTCCTGTGTTTTACCTCAATCATACGAATCACACTTGTGTGGCACGAGGCTATCCGCTGAATGACGGGACGAAGTCTTTCGTCGTACTGAAAGGATCAGAGATCTCAGTAAAAGAGAGCAACACTAAAGGCGGCAGTGCACGAGTCGAGATGTTGAAGCATTGCACGCTGTGCGGTGATGAGAAATATGTACTCAATGAGGATCTTGTATTCAAAACTCCGAGCGGAGCCTCCGGCGCCTGCTTGGGGCAAAGCAGCAACGGCTATGATGTATGGAAAACCGAAGATGGTGTAATGCTCAAATCGTATTTGGAAAACCTCAAACAAACGCATCCCTAAATGAACGCTAACCCCATCCTTCAAAAGCTCGACGGCCTTACGGCGCGTTTCGAGGAGGTGTCGACGCTAATCACTGACCCCGAGGTCATCGCTGATCGCAACCGCTTCGTGCGGCTGACCAAAGAATACAAAGGCCTCGAAGAGTTGCTGGCCGCAAAACGCGACTACGAACAACTGTTGGCCAACCTCGACGAGGCGCGAAGCATCGTCATGAACGACGACGATCCGGACCTCAAGGAGATGGCCCGCGAAGAGATCGCGGCCGGCGAAGAGCGTCTGCCCGCCCTGGAGGAGCAGATCAAGCTCATGCTCGTACCTGCCGATCCGGAGGACGCTAAGAACGCCATCGTCGAGATTCGCGGCGGCACGGGCGGCGACGAGGCCGCACTCTTTGCCGGCGACCTCTATCGGATGTACGCCAAATACTGCGAGATAAAGGGCTGGGGAGTGGCCGTGTCGAGCGTCAGTGAGGGCACCTCGGGCGGATTCAAGGAGATCATCTTCACCGTCACGGGCGACAACGTGTACGGCACGCTCAAATACGAGTCGGGCGTGCACCGCGTGCAGCGTGTGCCGCAGACCGAGACGCAGGGACGCGTCCACACGTCGGCGGCTACCGTGGCCGTCTTGCCCGAGGCGGACGAGTTCGACGTAGAGATCAACGAGGGCGAGATTCGTTGGGACACCTTCCGCAGCAGTGGCGCGGGCGGACAGAACGTGAACAAGGTGGAGTCGGGCGTCAGGCTGAACTATACGTGGCGCAACCCCGTCACGGGCGAGTCGGAAGAGATCCGCATCGAGTGTACCGAGACGCGCGACCAGCCGAAGAACAAGGAGCGCGCCCTCTCGCGCCTACGCTCCTTCATCTACGACCGCGAGCACAGCAAATACATGGACGACATCGCCTCGCGTCGCAAGACCATGGTCTCCACCGGCGACCGTTCGGCCAAGATCCGCACCTACAACTTTCCTCAAGGTCGCATCACCGACCACCGTATCAATTACACCATTTACAACCTCCCCGCCTTCATGAACGGCGACATTCAGGACTGCATCGACCGCCTCACGATCGCCGAAAACGCTGAACGTATCAAGGAGAGCGAGCTGTGATAGCTAAAAACGAAAAGGGAAAAACGAAAAACGACGAGTACCCGGCCGAGCTTCCCCGGCCTCGGCAGAGGCCTTGACTTTCTTTTCGTCTCCTTTTCTTGTGTCAAGACAAGAAAAGGAGAAATGAAGGGATCTTCTTTTCTTCCATTAAGGGAAGAAAAGAAGCAAAAGAAGATCAAGGCAGCAGGGCTGCCGGCCAATTATGCCGGAGCCCCGAAAGACTATCTCCCGAGAAAATTCAAAACGACATAGCCACATGAATAAGAACGAACTCATCCAGAACATCCGCCGCAAGAAATCCTTCCTCTGCGTCGGGCTTGACACGGATCTGAAGAAGATCCCGCCGCATTTGTTGAATGACGACGACCCGATCTTCGCTTTCAACCGAGCCATCATCGACGCCACGGCCGAATACGCCATTGCGTATAAACCCAACCTCGCCTTCTACGAGTGCGCCGGCGCACGCGGCTGGTTGGCCTTCGAGAGGACCGTTCGCTACCTCCGCGAGCATCATCCGGACACGTTCCTCATCGCCGACGCCAAACGCGGCGACATCGGCAACACATCGGCGCTCTACGCCCGCACCTTTTTCGAGGAGACCGACGTGGACGCCCTCACCGTCGCGCCCTACATGGGCGAAGACAGCGTCACGCCTTTCCTCGGTTACGACGGCAAGTGGGTCGTGCTGCTCGCCCTGACGTCGAATAAAGGCTCGGCGGACTTCCAGCTCACAGCTTCGGCCGACGGCGAACGCCTCTTTGAGCGCGTCCTCAGGCAGTCGCAAGAGTGGGCCGACGACGAGCGGATGATGTACGTCGTCGGAGCCACGCAGGGACGCATGTTTGAGGACATCCGTCGCATCGTCCCGCGCCACTTCCTGCTTGTGCCCGGCGTTGGCGCACAAGGCGGATCGCTCGACGAGGTTTGTCGCTATGGTATGAATGCAGACTGCGGACTGATCGTCAACTCCTCGCGCGCCATCCTCTATGCCGACCGTACCGAGGCCTTCGCCACGGCTGCTGCTCGCGAAGCTCGCGCCGTGCAGCAGCAAATGGCGGCCTACCTGTGAGATACTTGTCAATGGTAATCATGACCCAACGGCAACAGGTATCCGGCTAAGTTGGCCGGCGTACTTGGCCGAACTTCCTTGCCCCGGCAGGGGCCTTTTCTCCCATCAAGGGAAGAAAAGAAGATTTCATCAAGGAGAACTAAAACCGAAAAGTCCTGCCGAAAGGAGAGCAAAAGGCTCTCTGCGGGCAGGACTTTTTTCTGGGTGTGATACGCCATTTTCTCAGGCCAATGGAGCCTTTCGATGATATGAAAGTGATCTACAATCGCCTCGTGCCCTTTCGCGGCTTCACGGCCATCAATCTGATGGGCGTCGTGTTCGCGAGGGTGGAATATCGGCCACTCTCGACCGCCATCCTTAGGCACGAGGCTATCCACACGGCGCAGATGAAGGAGACAGCCTTCCTTGGCTTCTACCTGATCTATATCTCGGAATGGCTGTGGGGACTGTTGCGCAGGCAGAGCCCTCTCGCGGCCTATCGGGCTATCCGCTTCGAACGCGAGGCCTACCGCTACATGGCCGATCCGAGCTACCTCACCCGGCGGCACCCCTATGCGTGGGCTTCAATGAGCCAATGATGACTAAAGGGGATAGCCCCTCGGTCATCGTGCAAGCCACCTTGCACGACGGCTGCAAGCCTGCTTAAGAGCGTCTCTTAAGTCTGTGTTGTGAGAGACGCAACAAAAAGGGCCCGCACATGCATACGCTCCCATCCTGTAGCCATCCGTTTTTAGCTTTTCGTTTTTAGATGATCTGTTGATCCGTTGATCAATGCGCCTCGAGCCAGTTGCGCCCGACGCCACAGTCGACGGTCAGCGGGACACTGAGCTTGGCGGCGCCTTCCATCTCTTCGCGGACAATCCGGCGGACAACATCCAGCTCCTCCTTCCGGACGTTGAAGTTGAGTTCGTCGTGCACTTGTAGGATCATGCGGCTGCGGAGGTGCTCTTGGCGGAAACGGTGCCGGATGCCGATCATGGCGATCTTAATGATGTCTGCGGCCGTGCCCTGTATCGGGGCATTGATGGCGCCCCGCTCGGCGTAACCGCGGACGACGGCGTTGCGTGACCGGATGTCGGGCAGGAACATCCGGCGGCCGAAGAGCGTCTCCACGTAACCTTGCTCCGTGGCTGTTTGGATCGATGCGTCCATGTAAGCCTTGATGCGAGGATAGGAGGCGAAGTAGCCGTCGATCAGCTCGCGGGCTTCGGCGCGGGGGATGGCGAGGCGCTCGGCCAGGCCGAAGGCAGAGATGCCGTAGATGATGCCGAAGTTGGCCGTCTTGGCGCGGCGGCGCATGTCGGAGGTGACCTCCTCGGGGGCGACGCCGAAGATCTTGGCGGCTGTGGCGGCGTGGATGTCGGCACCGTGGCGGAAGGCGTCGGTCATGTGTTCGTCGCCGCTGAAGTGGGCCATGATGCGCAGCTCGATCTGCGAATAGTCGGCCGAAAAGAAGACCGACTCGGCGTCGTCGGCGGTGAAGGCTTTGCGGATCTCGCGGCCCAGCTCCTCGCGCACGGGGATGTTTTGCAGGTTGGGGTTCGACGAACTCAGTCGGCCGGTCGACGTCACCGTCTGGTTGAACGAGGTGTGGATCTTGCCCGTCGCCGGGTCCACGCGCTCGGGCAGGGCGTCGATGTAGGTGCTGAGCAGCTTCTTCACCCGTCGGTAGTCGAGCAATTTGTCGACGATGGGGTGTTTGCTGCGCAACTTCTCGAGCACCTCTTCGCCCGTGCTGTAGAGGCCTGTCTTCGTCTTTTTCACCTTCTCCTCCAGCCGTAAATGCTCAAAGAGCACCGTGCCGACTTGCCGCGAAGAGTTGATGTTGAACTCCATGCCGGCCAACGTGTGGATCTCTTCCTCCAAGCTGCGGAGGGTCGCGTTCAGCTCGTCGGACGACTGCCGGAGCGCCTCCGTGTCGAGCGTGACGCCGGCCTCTTCCATCTCTGCAAGGACGGGCACGAGGGGCATCTCAATGTCGTGAAAGAGTCGATCGGCAGCGTGTTCCACGAGCAATGGGCGGAAATGTTCCATCAATTGCCACGTTACGTCCGCATCTTCGGCCGCGTACTCACAAACGTCCTTCACAGGCACTTCACGCATCGTGCGTTGCCCCTTACCGCGCGGCCCGATGAGCGACTCGATGGCGATGGGGCGGTAGCGTAGGTAGGTCTCGGAGAGGTAATCCATGTTGTGGCGCAGCTCGGGGTGGAGCAGGTAGTGGGCGATCATCGTGTCGAAGAGTGGGCCGTCGACACGGATGCCGTATTTGATCAGCACCATGAGGTCGAACTTGATGTTCTGCCCCACCTTACGGATGGCGGTGTTTTCGAGTGGCGCGGCGAAGGGAGCGACCGTAGCGCGCGCCTCCTCTTCGTCGGCTGGCACGGGCACATACCACGCTTCGTGCGCACGAAGGGCGAACGACATGCCGACTAACCGCGTGTGGAGCGCGTCGACGCCCTCCGTTTCCGTGTCAAAGGCGAAGGCCTCGGCTTGATTCAACTGCTCGGCCAAGGCGCGCCGCGCCTCCTCGGTATCGACCAAGTGATACGTGTGCGGCGTCGTGGTGGCGTCGGTCGTGTCGGCCTCGTCGGGCGATTGTGGGGGGATGGCCGTGGGTTCGTTGGCGAAGAGCGAAAGCTGACTGCCTGACGCAGGAGCGTCGGCCGGTGCATCGAGTTTGTTGAGGAAGCTGCGGAACTCGAGTTCGGTGTAGAGTTCGCGGAGGGCGTCGCGATCGGGTTCGCTGACGGTGCACGCGGCGGCGTCGAACCGAATAGGTGCGTCGGTGACGATCGTGGCGAGGAACTTGGAGAAGCGGATCTGCTCGGCGTGCGTCTCGATCTTTGTGCGGAGCGCGCCTTTGAGTTGGTCGGTAGACTCGAGCAGCCGTTCGATGCTGCCGAACTCGGTGAGCAGCTTCTGCGCCGTCTTCTCACCGACGCCTGGGCAGCCGGGGATGTTGTCCGACGCGTCGCCCATCAGCCCGAGCAGGTCGATCACCTGGCTGACGGATGTTAGGCCATACTTAGCCAACACCTCGGCCGTCCCCATCGTCTCGTAATCGCCGCCGTGGCGCGGCCGGAACTGGAAGATGCGGTCGGTGACGAGTTGCCCGTAATCCTTGTCGGGCGTCATCATATAGACGTCGAACTGCTCTTGCGCAGCCTGCGTGGCGATGGTGCCGATCACGTCGTCGGCCTCGTAGCGCGCGACCTCGAGCAGGGGGATGTGCCTGGCCTCGATGAATCGGCGGATGTAGGGTTCGGATGCGTGGATGTCCTCGGGCGTCTTCTCGCGTTGTGCCTTGTATTCGGGAAAGGCCTCGTGGCGGAAGGTGGGCCCGGCGGGGTCGAAAGCGATGGCGGCGTGGGTGGGTGTGAGTCGTCGGAGGGCATCGTCGAGCGAGTTGATGAAGCCGAAGATGGCCGAGGTGTTCATGCCTTTCGAGTTGACGCGAGGATTGCGTATGAAGGCGTAGTAGGAACGGTAAATCAGTGCGTAAGCATCGATGAGGAGGAGCTTCATTTGGGATGTATGAGTTTGGATTTGCGGGCGTAAAAGTAAGAGTAGATCCGGCGGGGGCCCCTGCCGGGGCAGGGAAGTTTGGCCGGGTACATGTGAGCATGCCCCCAACGAATCCCCTTTCGGCAGAAGGGGAGATTGTAACGGCGGATGGGGCCAGGATGAAAGGATAATTCCCACCTCTATCTACTTTTGCCCGACATTAAAATACACCCAGAACATGATCAATAAACGGGATATAGAGCGGCCGGTGGAAGAGGCGCTTGAGCAGTTTCGCAACGAATACACCGAGGCGCTACAGAGCGACGTGCGCACGATCCGTGCAGCCATTGAGGCCGTATACCACGCTGGCGGCAAGCATGTCCGGCCACTGTTGCTGTTGCTCTCCGCCCAGGCTGCGGGCGGCGTCCGACCTGATTCAGTGCACTCGGCCGTCTTCATCGAACTGCTACACATGGCCTCGCTGATCCACGACGATGTGGTGGACGATACGCGTCAACGCCGTGGACAGCCCTCCATCAATGCGGTGTTCGACAATCGCATCGCCGTCTTGGTGGGCGATTTTGTGCTGTCCGAGGCACTGATCCGTGCCGCCCGAACGGGGAGTGCGCTGATCGTCTCCATCATCTCCACCCTCAGCCGACAGATGGCCGCGGGCGAGATCAAGCAGTTGGAGAACGCGCGTGAACAGCTCCTTACGGAAGAGGATTACTTCTCCGCGGTGGAGAAGAAGACGGCCATTCTGCTGGCGGTCTGTGCCGAGATCGGGGCGGTCACGGCAGGTGCGGACGCAGAGGTGCAGGCGCACTGCCGCGAGTACGGCCGGCTGCTCGGCTACAGTTTCCAGATCCGCGACGACCTCTTCGACTACTTCGACATGCCCACCACGGGTAAGCCCGGCGGTAACGACATCCGTGAGGGCAAGGTGACGCTGCCGCTGCTCTACGCGCTCGCTGCGACGGCCGAGGCCGTGAAGGCGCCCTTCTTGCGTATGATCCGTGAGCAGTGCTTTACGCCGGAGAACGTGGCGGCGCTGATCCGTTTCGCCAAGGAGCACGGCGGCATAGCCTACGCCGAGCAGCGCATGAATGAGTATCGCGATCGTGCCAAGGACGAGATCCGCTATCTACCCGACGGACCGGCCCGTGAGAGCCTGCTGGCTTTGGCGGACTACATCGTGGGGCGCAACGTGTAAGAGGCGCAAGGGTTACACACGAAACGTCCTGCCGGCGGAGGGGAAATCCCTTGTCGGCAGGACGTCTTGTTTTCATCTCGCACACATTTCCACCCGGAAACGTGCCTCAATCCGGAACTCCACCTCGTTTCTTCTGGAGGAATATGCCGTAATCCGGAAATCCAGCGAGTTTCTTCCAAGCAATACGCCCAAATCGGGAATTTCGGCGTGTTTCTTCTTAGCAACACGCCCAAATCGGGAATTCCGGCCTGTTTCTTCCAAGCAACACGCCCAAATCGAGAATTACGGCCTGTTTCTTCTAAGAAACACACCCAAATCGAGAATTTCGGTCTGTTTCTTCCAAGCAACACGCCCAAATCGGGAAATCCAGCCTGTTTCTTCCAAGCAACACGCCTAAATCGGGAATTCTGCCCAAGTTTCTTCCGAGCAACACGCTGTAATCCGGAATTACGGGGCTGTTTCCAGGCGGAAACGGGGCTCAATCGGGAATGGCGGGGCTGTTCTCTGTCCGCTTATTCCTCGCTCCAGCGCGGTTGGCCTTCGTAGCTGCTGACGATGCTGAAGCGGGCAGGGCTGCCGGGCTTGAAACGGAAGAGGGCGGGGCCGCTGAGGAGGACGAGGTCGTAGGTCTGGCCGCCGTCGTGGGTGGTGAGGCGGAAGGTGCCGCTTGCGGTCGAGGGAGTGGTCTTTTCGACGATGTCCGGGTTGGTGTCGCCACTTTCAAAGGCGGTGTGCGAGCGCATGAGGTAGCGGAACTCGTACTGTCCGGACTTGGCGTCGGCCTTCGTCTGGAAGACTTGCCCAGCGTAGCACGCAATCGTGCCGCCCTCGCGCGATCCGTCGATGAACATCAACCTCCAATCGGGGTAAATGCACAGTTCATACTCCTCGCCGTCGACCTCGTGGAAGAGTGAGCGGTAAGGCTTGGGCAGGAGGTTGGGGCGGAGCGCGTGTTTGCCGCCCGACTTGTCGATGGCTTGGATCGCGTCGCCCTCTTGGCGGAAGCCGGTGATGTCCTTCAGGTCGGGCAGGCGGCCGCTGGAGATGAAGTCCGCGCCGCTGTTCGGATTGAAGCCGCTGATGCTGGTCGGACAGAAGGCTTCCACGCCGCCGTCGTCCATGAGCAGGCAGAGGAAGAACAACTTGTCACGGCCGATCTCGCCCGCGAAGAGTCCGACGCAGCGACCCGTGATGCCCTCCAGCACATAGGTGCGATTCTCAACGGCGCCGAAGGGCTTCTGCACGTCGAGGAAGACGCGCCCCTGAGCGATACGGGCCGTGATGGGATCTTCGGGGCACTCGACGGACTGCGGCAGGCGGCTCGTGGGCAGCGGCTGCGTGATGTCGAGCACGGAGCCTTCGCCCTTGTTGACGATGCCGGGCGTGACGAGCGAGCCGTCGTCGGTGGAGAGCTGCGGGCGGTAGATGATCTGTCGGCCGTTGTTGTCCACGATGATCATTTCAAGGTTCATCATGCCGCCGCTGCTCTGACAGCGGACAAAGAAGGGCGTGCCCGACTCGCTTTTGTAGAGGATCGGGCCGTAGACGTCGGCGTCGGGGTCGATGAGGCGTTCGACGGGCAGGTCGTTGACGGCTACGGAGGCGTTTGGATCGCGGGGGATGACGAGGTAGAGTTCATTGTCGGTGGCGCTCTCTTCGCCTTCTTCGTCCTTGCGGCTGATGCAGCTGATGTCGTCGGGCAGGCCGTAGCGCTGCTTCAGATCGGCGAAGGCAGGCGTCTGTTTGAAGTCTTCAAACGAGGCGCCGTAGCCCACGAAGGCGACGGCCACGATGTCGGTTTCTCCCCAAGGGAGTTCGGAAGCGTCCGTCGCTGCGGCACCTTGGGCGTTGCTACGGTTGCAGCCCGTGGCGGTGAGGGCGAGTAGCCCGAGTAGGAGCGTAAAGAGGGAGGTTTTCATATCTGTGAGGTGTGAGGGGGTTAGTCGGTTACGAGATTGGGGGCGGGAATATCGCTGTTGCGGACGCGTCTGTAACGTGCCGGGGAGCCCTTCTCGGTGGCGAAGGGAAGAGGGCCGCTGAGGACGACGAGGTCGTAGCTGCGGCTTCCGTCTTTGTAGGTGAGGCGGAAGGATCCGTGCTCGGTGGCGGGCTGAGGACGGGCGTTTTCGTACGCTTCCTCGTCGCCGACGGGCGGGTAGTCGAAGCGGGTGAGCATGGTGTAGCTGTACTCGTAGACCTCGTTTTCGTAATCCATTTTGATCGGGCGGAGGCGGCCGGTGTAGGTGTGGACGAGTTCGCTTTCGGCGATGCCGAGGGTGAACAGGAAGGTCCAATCGGGATAGATGACGAGTTGTTGTTCCAGGACGATGCCGGTTCCGCCGGAGGTGTAGCTGTAGAGCGCGGAGAAGGGTCGGATGCAAGGCTCGATCTCGTGCTCGCGCCCTTCACGATCGATGGCGAAGATGGTGCCGTAATCGGCGAAGCCATACTCGTTCATGACGGGGCCTTCACGGAAGCGCGTGATGTCCTTCAGACCGGGCAAGCGGCCGGAGGAGGTGAAGCAGAGCGTACGCCCGTAGGCCTCGTGGCCGAGGCTGTAGTAGGAGAGGAGCTCCACGCCGCCGTCGTCCATGAGCATGCAGAGGAAGGGGTTGGTGTCTTGGCCGATGTCGCCGACGAAGAGCCCGACGCAGCGGCCTGTGAGGCCTTCGACGAATTGGGTGGGCTGGGGCCAACCGAGCTCGTCTGTTTTGGCGGTGAGGCGAACGCGTCCGTCTACGATCTCGGCGCGGACGGGGTCTTCCGGCCGGTCGACGGATTGGGAGACTTTCGGTGAGGCGCTGGCCGTTTCCTGCGCGTTGGCCGACTTCCGCGTACAAGCAGGGGCGACAGTGAGTAGCCCGATCAATAAGGCGATACAGGGGCGAAGCGCATTCGCCCCAAAGAGATTCGTTTTCATATCGGTTTCAATTATCTATGATGAAGCGGGATCAGTATCCGCAATCGCTGTCCTAATCGGCCAAGAGGTAGCGCGATTCTATCCAGCCGATGTAGTTGGTGGTGGCCATTTGCACCTTGACCCAGCCGTGGCGGGCTTCCAGGAGGTGAAATGCGAGCGCCACTTCGACGCTGTTTCGCATGTCCTCCACCGCATAGAGGCGGCGCGAGGCGAGTGTGGGCTCGGCGTAGAGGTGGAGCATCAGGTCGAAGGGCCCGTCTTTGTCGGCGATGTCGACGAAGAGCGCTGTGCGGGGCACCCAGGCGCGGCGGAAGCCGGTGGCGTAGTCGCGGCCTTGCCGGAGGCTACGGGTCAGATCTACCGGGTATCGATCGCCCGGCTGTATGTAGGCGATCTCGGCCCAGTCGCCGCGGACGCAGGTGAGCATTATGAAGTACTCCTGCTGCTCCGCGGGGGTCAGGCGACGGGTGATGATGCCGTTCGGGGCGTCGTAGAGCGGGGCGTCCTTCATGGCCGAGAGGTCGGGCATGTTGGGCGTCTGATAGAAATATGCTCGGGCAAAGAGAGCCACCTCGTTGCTTCTCGCGGGCTTCCGATATCGCTCGGCGGCGCCGTCGAAGATGAAGGCATCGCTTCCGTTCCAGCGGAGGGTAAGGGTGTCGGAGGGGTTATCCCAGATGGGCTTTATGTGGATGTCTTTGCCTTGGCGGGGCAGGTGGGCGTTCAGCATGGCGGGGTTGTCGTAGAAGTCCTTGATGGGGGGCTCGGGGAGGGGTGTCATGAGGCGGATATGGGGGTTGTAATCGTAGAAGAGGAGACAGCCGATGCCTCGGTCGCCCCAAGTGAGGCCCACGAGCCGATGGCCGTTGGCGGTGTGCCAATAGCACATCTCTAACGAGATGGTGCAGTCCGCACCGCAGCTGAAGGGGGTATCGACGGAGAGGTAGCCGTGGGGCACGTCGATGAGATAGCGGAACATGCCGTTGTCGGACTTCGGATGGAGACCGTCGAGCCGGGCGAGGATGGCGCGGCTGAAGGAGCTGCTGTATCACTTCTGCTTCAGGAAGGCGCGGGCGAAGTCGGCGATCGTCGGCCCTTTGCTTGTGGAAGCGTGCACGAGGAGCGCCGGTTCGTGAGCCCAGCCTTCGATGCTTAAGGAGCGCATGATCTCCATCTCGTCGGCGTATTCGTCGCCGTAGTCAGTGTATTCGTCGTATTGGGCGTCGTCGTCTTGTGCGTGGGTGGCGGGGACGAGGAGAGTGAGTCCTAACAGGAGGAGGAAGAGGGGTTTCATAATGATCCATTGTGAATTGTCGATGATTATCCGGGTATCCGCGAAAAGAAGGGTATGCGGCCGAGTCAGCAGTCTACGCCCTCGGAGCCGCAGAGGATACGGGCCTCGATCCAGCCGGTGATGCCTAAGTGGGTGGTGCGGATTTTGACCCAGCCTTTGCGGATTTCGAGGACTTTCCACCAGATATCGGAGCTATTGTCCTGGGCTTCGTTGAAGGTGGCGACGCGGTGTGAGGCGCGGGTGGGCTCGGCGTAGAGGTAGTTGGTGTAGACGGGGCCGGCGGGGAGGACGTAGAGGGAGCTGCAGCGTACCCAGGCGCTACCCTCGGATGAGCCCGCTCCCAGCAAGTTATTGCCGTAGTCGACGTAAGCCCAGCCATTTTCTGCGCGCTTGACCCGCAAGTCGTAATCGAGTTCTTTGTCGGTAAGATGACGGATGACTTTGCCGTCGGGGGCGTCGTAGAGGTCGACGG
>ERZ773038.1580-NODE-1580-length-12721-cov-17.741907_pt1 | contig 12721 bp, 7 predicted proteins | sample MGYA00511665_ERZ773038 | MGnify/ENA primary metagenome ERZ773038 (study PRJEB29015, sample SAMEA2737966) | human oral metagenome | biome: human oral; feature: human-associated habitat; material: dental | place: China | collected 2028 ... | reverse complement strand
TGCGCTTACCAGGTGGTATAGTACGTGTTCTTGTAGAGGGCATCACTCGTATTCGCCTTATGAATATTACCAGCATGGACCCTTATTATGTAGGGGATTATGAACGAGTGGCGTCTGAGTTTGAAGATGATGTGGAATTAGAGGCCTATCGTCGTTTAGTGCAAGCTAAGTTTAACGAGTGGGTAGAAGAAGCTAAAACCATTACCGATGAAGGGGTAACCCGTGTAATGGAACTTCATGATCCATGTGAATTGGCGGATCAAGTTGCATTCCTCTTGCCTATTAATAACTTGAAGCGCCAGGAATTACTTGAAGAGCTATCTGTTGCAAGACGCCTTAATATGATTGTGGGTATCTTGAATATGGAATTACAAATCTCCGATTTGGAGAATTCAATTAATAATCAAGTACGGCAATCCATGGAAAAAGCACAGAAAGAATATTTCTTGCGCGAAAAAATCCGAATCATTCACGATGAATTAGGTGATAAAGGTGATCCGGAGGAAGAGGCGGAAGAGCTACGTGCTCAATTGAAGGCCTTGAACCTCAGCGAGGATGTGCATACGCGCATCGATAAAGAAATTTCTCGCTATAGCCGTATGCCTCAGTTGATGCCGGAAGCGACGATTTTACGGAACTATTTGGATTGGGTTTTGTCCTTGCCGTGGAACGAGCTGAGTGAAGATCGACTCGATATTAAAGAAGCTGAATCAATCCTTGAAGCAGATCACTACGGGCTTGAAAAGGTTAAGAAACGCATCCTCGAATTCCTTGCGGTACGTAAGCTGACCGGTAAAAATAGCGGCTCAATTCTCTGCCTGGTTGGCCCTCCTGGGGTCGGTAAAACATCATTGGCCACATCGATTGCAAAGGCGATGAACCGTAAGTTTATCCGCGCTTCCCTGGGTGGTGTGCGGGATGAGGCTGAAATTCGCGGTCATCGTCGCACGTATATCGGTGCGTTGCCGGGCCGAATGATTCAAGGAATTAAGAATGTGGGGACGAAGAATCCCGTTTTCCTTTTAGATGAAATCGACAAACTCGCTTCTGATTATAAGGGCGATCCGTCCTCTGCATTGTTGGAGGTATTGGATCCTGAACAAAACAGCACATTTAGTGATCATTTCATCGAAGTACCGTTCGATTTCTCGGAGGTGTTCTGGATTACTACGGCTAATGTAGCATCCAATATTCCTGGACCATTATTGGACCGTATGGAAATTATCGAACTGTCCAGTTATATGGAAGAAGAAAAGCTGGAAATCGCAAAGCGCTATTTAGCGCCTAAACAGATCAGGAAAAACGGTCTTGAAAATTACAAGGTGAAATTATCTGATGCAGTATTGAGAAAGGTGATTTCCGAATATACTCGCGAAGCGGGTGTCCGTACCTTAGAAAAAACAATCGCGAAGATTTGTCGTAAAATTGCGTTTAAAGTCGTCGAAGAAGGTGGGGACGCACCGAAAGTGACCACAAAGAATCTTCACGAATTTCTGGGCGCTCCGATTTTTATCGATCAGGAGCGGGAAAAGAAGCCGCAAGTCGGCTATGTGAACGGTTTGGCATGGACCTCTGTTGGCGGTGTTGTATTGCCGTGCGAGGCGACGACGATGGACGGTACCGGTAAACTCGCGCTTACGGGCAGTCTCGGAAAAGTAATGCAGGAATCCGGTCAAGCGGCGATGAGTTATATTCGCCATAATGCAAAAGCCTTGAAAATCAATGAGGACTTTTACAAGAAACTCGATATTCATGTGCATTTACCGGAAGGGGCAACCCCTAAGGACGGCCCTTCCGCAGGGATTACTATGACACTCGCGATGGTATCGATTTTAACGGGTAGAAAGGTACGTGCCGATATTGCCATGACCGGTGAGATTACATTGCGTGGGCGCGTATTGCCTATCGGTGGATTGAAAGAAAAACTATTGGCTGCATTGTCCTACGGGGTGAAAGAAGTCTTGATTCCGAAAGGCAATGAAAAGGATATAGCGGAATTACCTGATATTGTTAAAGACGGACTTACCATTACAACCGTAAAGACAATGGATGAAGTATTAGCAAAGGCACTTGTATAATGCAAAAAAAGAAAAAATCCACTAAACATATGGGACCGAAACCGCAATATACACGAAAAGAAGTTAGCGGGCCCCGTATTATAGCAGCAAAATATAATACATCCTGTGTAAAGGCTGATCAATATCCCGAAGGTGATACGGTAGAGATCGCGTTTTTAGGCCGCTCCAATGTGGGAAAATCTTCATTGATAAATTCGTTATGTAATCATCGGGGACTGGCACTTGTCAGTGGACAACCGGGAAAGACAAAAACAATTAATTATTTTGATATTGAATCAAAAGAAGTCCTTTCCGATACGGAAGAACGCAGATACAATTGGTTCCTTGTGGATTTACCGGGCTATGGCTTTGCAAAGACCAATAAAGGAAATCGAAATTTGTGGTCCTCGTTTATTGCGGATTATATTCTAAATTCCGAACGATTGATGTTATTATGCCTGCTTATCGATGGGCGCCATCCTGAGATGCCCATCGACAAGGCGGCTTACGATTGGCTTATAGAGGCAGGCGTACCGTTGCAGATTATAGTAACTAAAGCGGATAAGCTGACAGCAAAGGAAAAGTCAGTGAATCTTGCCATTATCAAGGACTTGTATCCGACGGGGACCCCGCCTATTTTATACAGCTCTTTAAAACATACGGGGCGTGAGTTGTTGCAACAGCGGATTAATAAGGTTTTATTAGGAGAGGAAGCATGAGTCAGACCAATGAAATAGAGATTATGGAACGCATGGCTCTAGATTTAGAGGGGGTTGAAGAGTCTCTTGCTGCATCTTTTAATACCGGTTCGGAGGATTTCAACGTACTGATCAGACCTTTATCCGCCGCAGGTGGTAAGCGGTTGCGTGCTCAATTATGCCTGCTCATAGCTAATGCGGGACAATCGATTGAGTCTGAACGTATAAAAATCGCTGAAGCCGTCGAAATGCTTCATCTGGCGACACTTATCCATGATGATGTACTGGACCAGGCCAAAATTCGTCGCGGTGAAGAAACGATTCATATGCATAAGGGGAATAAAGTAGCTATTCTTAGCGGTGATTATCTGTTTGCAAAGGCTTTTCGCATTGTTTCGGAAATGCCGTCGATGAAGTATCTGCAAGTTTTTTCTCATATTATCACATGTCTTGTAGAAGGTGAATTCATGCAGATGGAGGACGTATATCGTATCGATCAGGGGATTGAGCGGTATATGACAAAAACGCAGAAGAAGACGGCGGATTTTATGGAAGGTTGCATGGAATTAGGCGGCTTATTGGGCGGCTGGCGCGATACGGAAATCGTTGAGCTCAAAAAATATGGACATGCGTTGGGGATGGCATTTCAGATTACCGATGATATTATGGATTATCGGGAAACGTCCGATACGACAGGAAAACCTGTAGGCAATGATTTGCGCGAAGGTTTATTGACCTATCCGTTATTGAGCATTGTCAATGATACGAATAAAGATAAATTATTAGCCGATATTAAGGTTCTTAATAATGGTGGCAATGAGCAGCAAATTATCGATTATGTTATCGCCGAAGGTGGTATAGACAATACATTGGCGGTAGCTGAAAAATATTGTAAGGATGCATTGGCTGCGCTTGAAGCTGTACGGGATTTTCCGGGAAAGGAATTTCTCGTTATGGCCGTTGAGAAGTTAGCCGATAGAAAGGTATGATATGGAACCGTTCGAACCAAAACCGGATTTCGAATATCCTATACAGAAACCTTCCTTTGATAGTGTAGTCCGTCAAAAGCGCCGTGAGGCGAAGCTAAAGGCGGAACAAGAGCGATATAAGGTGGCAAATCAGCAGATACCTGAGAATGATGAGGCGGAACCGGTGTATACGTCCATCGAACAGAAGATGATGGATGAAGCACGGGAAATATCCCTGGTTGGACATTTGTCCGAATTGCGTAAACGACTTATCATTATGGCTGTGGCCATCGTTATAGGCACATGTATTTCTTATTATTATGTGGATTTATTATTGGAAATACTGTTAAAGCCGGCAGGTAAGCTGTATTATATGCGCCCTACAGAGGCTTTCTTTACGTATATGAAAGTATCCGTCGTGGGGGGACTTGTTATTGCGGCGCCTGTCATACTGCATCAGATATGGCTATTTGTTAAGCCTGCACTGACTGCGCGAGAGAAGCAGCTATCTAACTGGATTTTACCCGTTGCGATCGGTCTGTTCGCGATAGGTATCGTGTTTTCTTATTTTCTCGTATTGCCGGCGGCGGTGAAGTTCTTTATGGGCTTTGCTACAGACGAATTACAACCGATGTTTTCGATCGGGCAGTATCTGGATTTTGTTTTATCTTTTGTATTACCTTTCGGATTTATTTTTGAGTTGCCGTTGATTTTGATTATATTAGGTTATTTCAATTTAATTACATCACGCTTCTTAAAGAGTAAGCGAAAAATATTTATTCTTATATCCTTTATCATAGGCGCCGTCATTTCACCTACACCGGATATGTTCTCGCAAACGATGATTGCATTGCCTATGATATTGCTGTATGAAACGAGCCTGTTTGTATTGGCTAAGATTATGAAGCGCTAAGGAGTTTATTTAGGAGGAACGATGAAGACCTACGAAAATTTAACTACATATAATCCCGGTGAAATAGAAGGGAAATGGTATTCCTTTTGGGAAAATAAGGGATACTTTCACGAAGAAGTAGATTCAGGTAAAGAGCCGTTCAGTATCGTTTTACCGCCTCCTAATGTAACGGGTATGCTGCATATGGGGCATGCGCTGGATAATACATTACAGGATATTCTCATCCGCTTTAAAAGAATGCAAGGTTATAACGTATTGTGGATGCCGGGGACAGATCATGCCGGTATTGCAACGCAAATCAAAGTAGAGGAAATGCTCGCAAAAGAAGAGGGGAAAACCCGCTATGATTTGGGCCGTGAAAAATTTGTAGAACGCGTATGGGAATGGAAAAAAGAGTACGGCGATACAATCGTAAAACAGATTCGCAGTCTCGGTGCATCCTGTGACTGGTCTCGCGAACGATTTACCTTGGATGAAGGCTATTATCATGCCGTGCGTGAAGTATTTGTAAGCTTATATGAAAAAGGTTTGATTTATCGCGGTGAACGCATTATTAACTGGTGCCCTCGCTGTGCAACGGCTCTATCGGATGTAGAGGTGGAACATGAGGATGAAAACGGTCATTTGTGGTATATTAAGTACCCTGTGAAAGGTGAAGATAATCGTTTTGTTATCGTTGCCACCACGCGTCCCGAAACGATGTTCGGCGACGTGGCCGTAGCGGTAAATCCTGATGATGAGCGCTATAAAGACCTCATCGGTAAAACATTGGTATTGCCGTTTGTAAACCGTGAGATTCCTGTTATCGCCGATGACTATGTAGACTCCAGCTTCGGTACGGGTTGTGTAAAAATTACGCCTGCTCATGACCCTAATGACTTTGAAATGGGGCAACGCCATAATTTGGACTCCATTGTTGTTATGAATAATGATGCCACGATGAATGAAGGGGCAGGCAAGTTCAACGGTATGACTCGCGAAGAGGCTCGTAAACAAGTTGTGGCAGAGCTAAAAGAAATGGGTCTGCTTGAAAAAATTGACGATCATAATCATGCGGTAGGTCATTGCTCCCGTTGTCATACGATCATCGAACCGATGGTATCTAAACAATGGTTTGTGGATATGAAACCGTTGGCGGAACCGGCTCTCAAGGTTGTTAAAGATCATGAAGTGGAGTTTGTACCTGAACGCTTTACTAAAACGTATGTCAACTGGCTTGAAAATATTCGGGACTGGACGATTTCCCGTCAATTATGGTGGGGACATCGTATTCCTGCGTGGTACTGTGATGCGTGTGGTGAAACCATCGTCAGCCGTGAGGATATCACGGAATGTCCTCATTGTCATGGAACTGTAACGCAAGACCCTGATGTGCTTGATACATGGTTCAGCTCCGGTTTGTGGCCTTTTGCGACCATGGGATGGCCTGAACAGACGGCGGAGCTTAAACAATGGTATCCGACGAGCGTTCTTGTGACAGGTTATGATATCATCTTCTTCTGGGTTGCCCGTATGATCTTTATGGCGCTTGAGTTTGAACATGAAATTCCGTTTAAACATGTATTTATTCACGGACTTGTTCGCGACAGTCAAGGCCGCAAGATGAGTAAATCCTTGGGGAACGGTATCAACCCTCTTGAAGTGATTGATCAATTTGGTGCTGATGCATTGCGCTTTACCCTTGTGACGGGTAATACGCCGGGTAATGATATGCGCTTCTATATGGAACGCGTTGAGGCGAATCGCAATTTTGCCAATAAGATATGGAATGCTTCAAAATTTGTATTGATGAATCTTACGAATTATGATGAAAGCTTCGTCCCAACGACAGATGATTTGACATTGGCTGACCAATGGATTATTCAAAAATACAACGAAACGGTTCAAAGTGTAACATCTAACCTTGATAAATTTGAATTAGGCGAAGCAGCTAGTTCGGTATATGACTTCATTTGGAATACGTACTGTGACTGGTACATTGAATTGGCGAAACCTCGTTTGTACAGTGAAAGCAATGAACGCGATCGCAGTACAGTTCAATACCTGCTTGTAACAATCTTGCGTCATATGCTTGAACTGTTGCATCCATTCATGCCGTTCGTTACGGAACATATCTGGCAACATTTGCCTCATGAAGGGGACAGTATTGTCATAACAAAATGGCCGGAAGCGTTGGATTTTGAAAATCTTGAAGGTGCAGCTCGCCAAATGGAAGTCATGATGGATGCCATCAAAGGTATCCGTAATATGCGCGCCGAAATGAATGTACCGTTAGGTAAAAAAGCTGAGGTTATTGTGGCTCCTACAGACGAAGCCTTAGTTCAAGTGGTAGCCGATCACAAAGATTATTTTGTAACATTGGCTTGGGCTGAAAAGGTGACCATTCTCGGTGCTGACGATGCAAAACCGGAAAACGCGACCGTAACAGTTGTAAATGGTATGGAAGTATATCTTTTGCTCAAAGATCTTATCGACGGTGAAAAGGAAAAAGAGCGCATTGCGAAGGAAAAAATTCAGATGGAAAAAGAAATCTCCCGCTTGGAAGGTAAACTTTCAAATAAAGGATTCCTTGCAAAGGCACCAGAAGCCGTCGTAGCTAAAGAAAAAGAAAAGTTGGAAGAGTATAAACAGAAACAACAGGCATTATTGGAACGGGAAGCGTTCCTTGAAACCTTATAGGAGGTTTATATGACATATAAAGAGGCCTTAGCCTATTTGGAACAGGCATCCTCATTTGGTATTAAACCGGGACTGGATCGGATTACAGCCCTCATGGAGGCTCTTGGAAACCCGCAGGAGGACTATAAAATTGTTCATGTTACCGGAACCAATGGTAAGGGCTCGGTAACGACATATATTTCCTATGCATTATTTACAAGCGGATTACGGGTGGGGCGATTTACATCGCCTCACCTTCAGTCCTATACGGAACGAATTCAAATCAACGATGCGAATATTACGGAGAATGCTTTTGCTGAGTTGATTTGTCGTGTAAAGGATGCTGTGGATCGTATCATAGGTGATGGAGTTGAACCGCCTACACAATTTGAGATGTTGACTGCCGCCGCGTTTCTATTCTTTAAGGAACAAGGTGTAGATTATGCTGTTGTCGAGGTCGGTCTCGGAGGCTTACTTGACTCCACGAATATCGTTACACCGGAGATATCGGTCATTACAAATGTGTCGATCGATCATCAGGCCTATTGCGGAGATACGGTGGAAGAAATTGCACGGCACAAAGCGGGGATCATTAAGCCTCAAGTGCCTGTTGTTACAGCCGCACAGGATGCGCCTCTTCGAGTTATCGAAGACACAGCCAAAGCGAAACATGCTAAGCTGTATGCTTTCAATAAAGATTTCGGTATCGATAGTCGCAGTGCGGTGACAGGCGGTCAGATGATTACCGTCAGTGCAGATCATGAAGCGCCTGCTATGTTATTTACGACGATGGCCGGAATTCATCAATCCGTGAATCTTGCCTGCGCATTGATGACGGTGCGGCTGTTGATGCGCACCGATTCACATATCAGTGAGGAAACGATGCGTGAAGGATTCGCACGTGCAACATGGCCTGGACGCTTTGAAGTGAGACCTGTACTTGGTCGCACCTTTATTTTTGACGGAGCTCATAATGCGGCCGGTGCGGAAGCCTTTAATCTGACATATGCGGAACTATTTAAAGACAAGCCGAAGATGCTAGTGATGGCTATTTTGCGGGATAAGGATGAAGAGGGTATCATTCGGGAGGTAGTTAAATCGGGTGATACGGTTATCGTTGTACCGGCTCCGACAGAACGTACCGAGGTGCCGGAAACGTTGGTCACACGCATTCGTACAGTTGTGCCAAAGGTAACGGCTCAGACGGCGGATTCCGTAACGAAGGCGTTATCCTTGGCATATAAACACACGCAAGCGGGTGATATTATTGCCGTATGCGGGTCTCTGTATATATTAGGGGACGCTCGGCAATGGCTCAGTCATGAGTTGAGTCATTAAGGTGAGATTATGGAACTAGCACTTCTTCCTAATCATAAAAAAATATCATTTTATATAGAGCGCCTCATCTATGCTGTCGTAGTATCTATGCCATTACAGCCGATGGTGGGGGATGTCTTGTTGTGGATTGCTATCGGCTTTGCGCTGTACGATCTTATTTCGAAAAAATCGCTTAGCCTGCCTACGGGATTTCTATCCTGGAGCGTCATGGTTTTTGTGGCTTGGACAGGACTTTCAGCAGTATTATCTGACCATTGGGTTTGGTCTGTTTCGAGCTGGCTTTATCAGATCGTAGCCGGTGGAGGCATGTATTATCTGGTCCGCACCTATATTCAAAGCCCGAAACAGTGGAATTATTTCCTCCGTGCCTTTTTGGGTGCTGCCGTTCTGGTCTGTCTGATCGGTATCTATCAGTATATATTTATTCCTAATATACATATTAAAGACTGGGTGGATGCTACACAGTTCCCAAAACTGATGAGGCGCATGGCCTCGACCTTGCAAAATCCTAATTTGCTCGGTGCTTATCTGTTGATGGTGCTCAGTGTATGTATCAGCTATATTCTGGTGTATATGAAGCGGCAACGGACTCGAGAGGTTGTATCCATGTCGGTTATCGGCATTATCTTGTTTTTGACGATGTTATTGACCTATTCAAGAGGTATTTGGATCAGTTTTGCGGCGATGATTCTGTATTGGGCCGTTTTTGTAGAGCGCAGACTGTTTTTATCTTTGCTGGCTATACCGCTTATTTTATACTGCTACGAAGGTGAGGTTGCATCTCGTCTGTGGTCAATCTTTCAGGGCCATGATACATCAGCTGACTTACGTTGGGCTCTATGGGACAGTACCATGTACATCGTGCGGGAGCATCCCGTTTTCGGTATAGGGTGGAATACATTTTTCCTGGTTTATCCGGATTATAACTATTATATTCAGGCTCCTCATGTGCTGATGTACCATGCACATAATTTATATTTGAATATATTAGCCGAGACGGGTATCCCCGGATTATTAACATTTCTCACGGTTATTATCGGTCATGTGGTAACCGCCATTCGATTGAAAGGCGACTTATTCTGTCAAGCTGCACAGATCGGTGTGGGTGCTCTCGCTATAGGTGTCCTATTTAGTGGACTATCGGACTTTGAACTTTACAGTCATCAGGTGACGATTACATTTTGGCAGCTCTTGGGATGGATAGGGGCTTTTGTGAAAGTGGAATATATACAAAATGAGAATGCCGTCGCATCCAAAGATGCGTAAATAACAAGTGCCGATGGTAGCTATACAACTTTATAAATGGTATAATTTATACATACCTTGAGTGGGTCTGTATGTTATTCAACACAAACCGATTTTCTAATGTTAGACATAATTACACATTATAGTTTTACATTTGAAAATCGGTTTTTTGTATCTCTATGTAATGATATGAGGGAGGTGTATTGAAGAATCCGTAGTGTATAGTGTTATTTTATATTTGGATTTTTCTATATCTTGTATATGAAATTTCTGATTGCCCATAAAATAACTATATACTGAGTATATCGATAATTCCTGTGAGTTATAACGGTGTGAATGTATCTTATATAAAAATGTAAAAATTGATGACTTTTAGTCATAATGCATAGGGGAAGTGTGATAAAAAATACATTTTAGTCATATAAGTTGACAATACATTGGATGTGGACTACGATGAAGTCGGTTTAAGGAACGTATTAGACCAAAGAGATTCAATTGTCGTTTAACAATGTTACTCTTAAAGGAGATGGTTATGGTGATAGACATCAAAGACCGCGTAAAAAATGTGGACCTGCAAGGTAAAATTGTCACTGCTTATGATGCAGCTCAGTTGATTAACCCTAATGATAAAGTTGGTATTTCCGGCTTTACACCATCAGGTTATGCAAAAGTTGTGCCATTGGCATTGGCAGAAAGAATGGAAAAAGAACCATTCAAAATTGATTTGTGGACAGGTGCTTCCGTAGGTGATGAAGCTGATGGTGCGTTAACTCGTGCTAATGGTATTAATCGCCGCTTTCCATATCAAACCAATAAAGATATGAGAAAGGCTTTAAATAGTGGAGATGTTAAATACATCGATATGCATTTAAGCACAATGGCACAAAATATTCGTTATGGATTTTTCGGAGATTTAGATGTAGCAATAATTGAAGTATGTCAAATCAACGAAGATGGTTCTTTAGTACCGACTACCTCTGTTGGTAATTCTCCAACATTTGTTAGTCAAGCTAAAAAGGTTATCGTAGAGGTAAATGTATCTCAACCATTATCCTTAGTTGGTATGCATGATATCTATGAACCGTTGGATCCGCCACATCGTAAACCAATTCCGTTGGAACAGGCCGGCGATCGCATCGGTACAGAAGCAATACCTTGTGATCCTAGCAAAATTATTGCTGTGGTTCCAAGTGATGTACCTGATACAACAAGACCTTTAGCTGCTATTGATGATGATGCAAAGGCAATGAGTCAACATCTTATCAAATTCTTTGAACAAGAAATTGCAGAAGGTCGTTTGCCTAAAAACTTGCTTCCATTGCAATCCGGCGTAGGTTCTGTAGCAAATGCGGTAATTAGTGGCTTGGCTCAAGGGCCTTTCACAGATTTATCTATTTATACAGAAGTAATTCAAGACGGTATGTTTGACTTGATCGATGCTGGTAAAGTAACTGTATGTTCCGGTACTGCATTGAGTCCTTCTCCAGATGGATTGAAACGTTTCTATGCGAATATTGATGAATATCGTAAAAAAATTATTCTTCGTCCGCAAGAAATCTCCAATAACCCTGGTATTGCTCGTCGTATTGGTGTCATTGCCATGAATACCGCTATCGAATTTGATATTTTTGGCAATGTAAACTCTACTCATATTATGGGTAGCAAAATGATGAATGGTGTTGGTGGTTCTGGTGACTTTGCACGTAGTGCATATCTCACTATCTTCTGTACCAATTCCGTTGCTAAAAATGGCGACATCAGTTCTATCGTTCCATATGTATCCCATGTGGATCATCCAGAACATGACACTATGATTTTCTGTACAGAACAAGGTGTTGCTGACTGTCGTGGTTTGAGCCCAGTGGAAAGAGCTCGTTTGATTATTGAAAAATGTGCTCACCCAGACTACAAACCTATGTTAACTGAATACCTAGAAAAAGCATTAGCTGCAACAAAGAATGCCCATACACCAATGTTGCTTGATGAAGCTCTTTCTTGGCATAAACGCTTCACAGAAACTGGAAGCATGAAAAAATAACCTGTTTTTTTAGGAGGATGATGAAAACATGGCTTACGAAAACTTAAAAGCCCAAATTGCTGAGTACAACAAACTTTGTGACGAAAAATGCGCAAAAACTCCAGAACGTCAAAACTTAAAATACAACCGTGTGTATACACCAGTTGATATTGAAGGCTTTGATTATGAACGCGATTTGGGAATGCCTGGCGAATTCCCTTATACTCGTGGCGTACAACCTACTATGTACCGTGGTCGTTTCTGGACAATGCGTATGTATGCAGGCTTCGCTACAGCTGAAGAATCTAACAAACGTTACCGCTACCTAATCGAATCTGGTGCAACAGGTCTTTCCTGTGCGTTCGACTTGCCAACTCAAATCGGTTATGACTCTGATGATGTTATGGCTGAAGGCGAAGTTGGTAAAGTAGGTGTAGCGATTGACTCTTTGGCAGATATGGAAATCTTGTTCGATGGCATCGACCTTGGCAAAGTATCCACTTCCATGACAATCAACGCTCCAGCATCCGTTTTGTTGGCAATGTATATCGCAGTAGCTGAAAAACAAGGTGTACCTTCCACAGAATTGAAAGGTACTATTCAAAATGATATTTTGAAAGAATATGCAGCTCGTGGTACTTACATTTTCCCTCCAAAACCATCTATGCGTTTGATCACTAATATCTTCGAATATTGTTCTCAATACGTTCCAAAATGGAATACAATTTCTATTTCCGGTTACCACATCCGTGAAGCAGGTTCCACAGCAGCACAAGAAATCGCATTTACAATTGCTGATGGTATCGCATACGTAGAAGCAGCTTTGA
>ERZ773038.1575-NODE-1575-length-12752-cov-50.000315_pt1 | contig 12752 bp, 8 predicted proteins | sample MGYA00511665_ERZ773038 | MGnify/ENA primary metagenome ERZ773038 (study PRJEB29015, sample SAMEA2737966) | human oral metagenome | biome: human oral; feature: human-associated habitat; material: dental | place: China | collected 2028 ... | reverse complement strand
AATGCACGGCTGACTTTCCAATCGGTTCGTTCAGCCAATTGTGGAGCATGTTCGATGCGGTGCCGGTCGTGTGAATTCAATAAATTATTGCGATAGGAAGCGGCCAGCAACGGGTCTCCGAGCAGACAGTGCAGAATACGGTCGGTCATGAGGATGAAAGCAAAAAACGGCTAAAACAAAACCATCGGCAGATAAATATCCGATGGTTTTGTTTTTGTGTCGGGACAAATTTAGTTGATACTGCCTTTTAAGACTACACGGCTGTTCCAAGTACCGATGTGGCATTCGTATTCGCTGCCGCCAACGGTTCTTTTGTCAAAATAGCTGACTACCTGAACGGCATGTTTGTTGCGGCGTTGGGCAGTGCTTTGGAAGCGTTTGACGGCGCTCAGGAAGGCACGTTGGCAGGTTTCATCGGGGCTTTTGCCAACTGCGTTGGCTACTTGGCGGGAGGTCAGGGTCGCACCGCTGGTATTGCCATAGGAAACGCGAATATTGGGATCCAATACGGATTTGGCTTCTTCGGAACTCAGAGCGGTATTGGCTTTGCACATATAACCGTCGTTTTGGCCCTTATTATTGATTTTTCGGCCCTCACCGATGCTTCGGCAGGCTGAGGACGAATTGGTTGCGGTTGTTGCGGATGTATGATTGCCGCCGGCGTCGGCGGAAGAGTTGTTACCGCTGTTGGCACAGGCTGTCAGGGCGATGGTGGCGGAAATCAGTAAAAGTTTGGAAAATGTAGCCATAACTTTGCTCCAAGAAATAATTTTAAGGGATGAATTGACATAGGAATTATATCGCACACCCCGTATGTTAACAAAGTGTTTGTTTAGGTAGGACGTAAACGTACAAATCGGATGGCAGGTAATCAAATAGTTTGCAGGCCGTCTGAAAAAGTTAAGAATGCGTTGATGGAGGCAAAAGATGCGGTGGTTGCCGGTGTAGGCACAAATTGGACACACAGGAAATGCAAAATAAAAAAGTTGCGCCAAGTGAAGGCGCAACCAATTGTTTAATTTATGAATTTTTGGTGGGTCCGGTGGGGTTCGAACCCACGACCAAGGGATTATGAGTCCCCTGCTCTAACCCCTGAGCTACAGACCCGTTCAAGAGTAGGGGCGTATTGTATCATAAATTATTCCGCTTACAAGGTCGTCTGAAAAAGATATAGTGGCTTAACTTTAAACCAGTACGGTGTTGCCTCGCCTTAGCTCAAAGAGAACGATTCTCTAAGGTGCTGAAGCACCAAGTGAATCGGTTCCGTACTATCTGTACTGTCTGCGGCTTCGTCGCCTTGTCCTGATTTAAATTTAATCCACTATAATATGTCTGCTATTGCCGACCGGCTTTATATTGATCATTTGGGTTGCACTGCCGCAGTAGACTTGTCTTGCCTGTGGTTTGCTGCTTTGGGTGGAAAGCGGATTTCGGCGGTCGATAATTTCCTGTCCAATGGGCTGAGTGTAAATGTTTGGAAAAATAAATCTAAAGTTATATTTTGATAGTTTACATTGTTTTGACCTAGCATTTTATTTTCAAAAGGATTTTGAAAATCTGATTCGGCAGACATGGTGGAATAGGGGAGTGAATATTGAGAAACAAGGTAGGGCGGTCGGTTATTTTGACTGGTTTGGGGCGGGGTTTTCACTTACAATCAAACAAGGTTTACATATGGCAACACTCCGCCGCTTGATGCCAAGGTTGGTTGCAGACGTTTTTGTTTGATTTCACGGCATTGTGCGGATGTGTTTGTTTAGGCTTTTCGTCCATAAGAAAAACTAAGAAAAACAAGGAAAAACAATGCGCCGCTTACCAATTCTATCCCTCATCCTGCTTCCCGCTGTGTCTCACGCCGCTGATTTTGACGGCGCGACGCTCAGTCTGTTTTGGGGTGCGCCGTTCGCGTTGATTCTTTTGTCTATCGCGTTGGGGCCGCTCTTTTTCGCGCATACCTGGCATCACCATTTCGGCAAGATTACAGCGTTTTGGACGCTGCTGTTTTTGGTTCCGTTCGCCGTTGTGTTCGGTTTCGGGGCGGGTGTGCATACGGTTGCCCATGCGCTGGTTGAGGAATATATCCCGTTTATCCTGCTGCTTTTGGCTTTATATACAATTTCGGGCGGAATTTTGGTTTGGGGTAAGCTCAATGGTACGCCTGCACTGAATACCGGGCTGCTGGCGGCGGGGACGGTGATGGCTTCCTTTATGGGGACGACCGGTGCGGCAATGCTGATGATTCGTCCGCTGCTTAAGGCAAACCATTACCGCAAGAATAAGGTGCATGTCGTTATATTCTTTATTTTTTTGGTGGCAAATATCGGCGGCGGCCTGACGCCGTTGGGCGATCCTCCGCTGTTTTTAGGCTTCTTGAAGGGCGTGGATTTCATGTGGACGGTGAAACACATGTTGATGCCCGTATTGATCAGTACGGTGGTGCTGTTGCTGGTGTTTTATATTATCGACAGCCGTTATCACGCGCGTGAAGCCAATGTGGAACAGATTCGTCAGGAAGAGGAGGCCGATGAAGATTTGCGCATTGCCGGTAAATGGAATTTCCTGCTGCTGGCGGGCGTGGTCGGTGCGGTTTTGCTGTCCGGCTTGTGGAAGCCCGATCATCCGGGGTTTGAGATTTTAGGCAGCCACTATGCGTTGCAAAACTTGGTGCGCGATGTGATTTTGCTGGTACTGACCATGGTTTCGCTGCTGATTACGCCCAAACAGGTCAGGGCGGGCAATGAATTCAATTTCGACCCGATTGCCGAAGTGGGCAAACTGTTTTTGGGTATTTTCATTACGATTTCCCCTGTTTTGGCGATTTTGAAGGCAGGCGAGGCGGGTGCGCTGGGCGCGGTGGTGTCGTTGGTGCATGACGCTTCGGGCAATCCGATTAATACGATGTATTTCTGGATGAGCGGTTTGTTGTCCGCATTTTTGGATAATGCGCCGACTTATCTGGTGTTCTTCAATATGGCGGGCGGTGATGCTCAGGCGCTGATGACGGGGCATCTGTTCCATTCGCTGTTGGCAGTATCCATGGGTTCGGTGTTTATGGGCGCGCTCACTTATATCGGCAATGCGCCGAACTTTATGGTTAAAGCGATTGCCGAGCAGCGCGGCGTGCCGATGCCGACTTTCTTCGGTTATATGATGTGGTCGGTAGGGGTATTGATTCCGCTGTTTATACTACACACACTGATCTTCTTCGTTTGGCAGTTGTTCTGATTCCTAAACTTCAAAAGGTCGTCTGAAAACCTGATTCTTATTGATTCGGTTTTCAGACGACCTTTCTGCATTCTGCCAGGGATTAATTTGGGGCATCAATATCTTGTAATTTTATTGGAGGGCTGCTTTGCGTGGGATTCGGGGCAGGAAGCTGGAAAAAATCTGCGTAAATCTGACATAAGGCGGGCTGTTCCTGCTAAAATCAAACGTTTTACAGTTTTCATTTAATTGTTGTTTTCCGTAAGTAAGGCTTTACTTTCAGACGACCTTCCCCATGCTTTGCCATTTCAAACGTCGTCTGAAAAGTTGGAACATTTTATTCTGTTTAACTCATCACAAGTAATGCAAATCTATGATTAAAATCAAAAAAGGCCTAGACCTGCCCATCGCGGGCAGACCGGAGCAAGCCGTTTACGACGGTCCGGCCATTACCGAAGTCGCGTTGCTTGGCGAAGAATATGCCGGTATGCGCCCCTCGATGAAAGTCAAGGAAGGCGATGCCGTCAAAAAAGGCCAAGTGCTGTTTGAAGACAAGAAAAATCCGGGCGTGGTGTTTACTGCGCCGGCTTCCGGCAAAATCGCTGCGATTCACCGCGGCGAAAAGCGCGTGCTTCAGTCGGTCGTGATTGCCGTTGAGGGCGATGACGAAATCGAGTTCGAACGCTACGCGCCCGATGCGTTGGCAAACTTAAGCGGCGAAGAAGTGCGCCGCAATCTGATTCAATCCGGTTTGTGGACTGCGCTGCGTACCCGTCCGTTCAGCAAAATCCCCGCCGTTGATGCCGAGCCGTTCGCCATTTTCGTCAATGCGATGGACACCAATCCGCTGGCGGCAGACCCTGTGGTCGTGATCAAAGAAGCCGCCGAGGATTTCAGACGAGGTTTGCGGGTGTTGAGCCGTCTGACCGAACGCAAAATCCATGTTTGTAAAGCAGCCGGTGCGGACGTGCCGTCTGAAAACGCCGCCAACATTGAAACACACGAATTCGGCGGCCCGCATCCTGCGGGTTTGAGCGGTACGCACATTCATTTCATCGAGCCTGTCGGCGCGAATAAAACCGTTTGGACCATCAATTATCAAGACGTGATTGCGATCGGACGTTTGTTCGTAACAGGTCGTCTGAATACCGAACGCGTGGTTGCCTTGGGTGGCCCGCAAGTCAACAAACCGCGCCTCTTGCGTACCGTTTTGGGTGCGAAGGTGTCGCAAATTACCGCCGGTGAATTGGTTGCCGCGGACAACCGCGTGATTTCCGGTTCGGTATTGAATGGTGCGATTGCACAAGGCGCGCATGATTATTTGGGACGCTACCACAATCAGATTTCCGTTATCGAAGAAGGCCGCAGCAAAGAGCTGTTCGGCTGGGTTGCGCCGCAGCCGGACAAATACTCGATTACGCGTACGACCCTCGGTCATTTCCTGAAAAACAAACTCTTCAAGTTCACGACAGCCGTCAACGGCGGCGACCGCGCCATGGTGCCGATTGGTACTTACGAGCGCGTGATGCCGCTGGACATCCTGCCTACCTTGCTTTTGCGCGATTTAATCGTCGGCGATACCGACAGCGCGCAGGCTTTGGGTTGCTTGGAATTGGACGAAGAAGACCTCGCTTTGTGCAGTTTCGTTTGCCCGGGCAAATACGAATACGGCCCGCTGTTGCGCAAGGTGCTGGAAACCATTGAGAAGGAAGGCTGATTATGGGCTTGAAACATTTTCTGGAAAAAATCGAACCGCACTTCCTGCCGGGCGGCAAGCATGAAAAATGGTATGCCCTCTATGAAGCTGCGGCGACGATTTTCTACACATCCGGCGCGGTAACGCGCAAAGCGGCACACGTCCGCGACGCGCTCGACTCCAAACGCATGATGATTTTGGTGTGGCTGGCTTTGTTCCCCGCCATGTTTTACGGTATGTACAACGTCGGCGCGCAGGCATTCGGTGCGTTAACGCCTGATTTGCTGCAACAAAGCATCGCCAACGACTGGCATTACGCCCTTGCCAACGCTTTGGGCATCAATATGTCGTCTGAAGCGGGCGTGTTGGGCAAAATGCTGTTCGGTGCGATTTACTTCCTGCCGATTTACGCAACCGTATTTATCGTCGGCGGTTTCTGGGAAGTCTTGTTCGCCACTGTGCGCAAACACGAAATCAACGAAGGTTTCTTCGTTACTTCGATTCTGTTTGCCTTAATCGTTCCGCCTACGCTGCCGCTGTGGCAGGCTGCCTTGGGTATTACCTTCGGCGTGGTGGTTGCGAAAGAAGTGTTCGGCGGTACGGGTAAAAACTTTATGAACCCCGCGCTGGCAGGTCGTGCCTTCTTGTTCTTCGCTTATCCCGCCAATATTACCGGCGACACCGTTTGGACGGCAGTTGACGGCTATTCTGGCGCAACTGCGTTGGCGCAATGGGCGGCACACGGTTCGGAAGGTCTGAAAAACGCCGTTACCAATCAACCTATTACTTGGATGGATGCGTTTATCGGCAACCTGCCCGGTTCTATCGGCGAAGTATCCACTTTGGCGCTTTTAATCGGCGGCGCGTTTATCGTGTTTGCCCGCATCGCTTCTTGGCGCATCATTGCCGGCGTGATGATCGGTATGATTGCGATGTCTTCTCTGTTTAACGTTATCGGTTCAGACACTAACCCGATGTTCAGCATGCCTTGGTACTGGCATCTGGTCGTCGGCGGCTTCGCCATCGGTATGCTGTTTATGGCGACCGACCCTGTTTCCGCTTCCTTTACCAATGTCGGCAAATGGTGGTACGGCGCGCTAATCGGCGTGATGTGCGTGTTAATCCGCGTGGTCAATCCGGCTTACCCCGAAGGCATGATGTTGGCGATTCTGTTTGCCAACCTGTTTGCCCCGATTTTCGACTATTTCGTCGCACAAGCGAACATCAAACGCAGAAAGGCGCGCAGCAATGGCTAAGAAATTCGATAAAGACAGCTTCAGCGGCACGCTGATTGTGGTGTTGGCGGTCAGCCTGATTTGCTCGGTCATCGTGGCGGGCGGAGTGATGGGGTAGTCGCCGGTGAAGCAGGCGGTACACAGCTCGCTTCGGGGCTGCCCGGTGGCCTCGACCATGCCGTCCACGGACAGGTAGCCGAGCGTGTCGGCGCCGATGGACTCGCGGACCTCCTCCACGCTCATGCCGGTGGCGATGAGCTCGGCGCGGGTGGCGAAGTCGATGCCGTAGAAGCATGGCCACATGACCGGCGGGGAGGAGATGCGGATGTGGATCTCGGTCGCACCGGCCTCGCGCAGCATGCGCACCAGGGCGCGCTGGGTGTTGCCGCGCACGATGGAGTCATCGACGACGACGAGCCGCTTGCCCTCGATGACCTCGCGCACGGGGTTGAGCTTGAGGCGGATGCCGAGCTGGCGCAGGGTCTGGGTGGGCTGGATGAAGGTGCGCCCGACGTAGGCGTTCTTGACCAGGCCCTGGCCGTAGGGGATTCCGGAGGCCTGGGCGTAGCCGATGGCGGCGGGCGTGCCGGACTCGGGGGTGGCGATGACCAGGTCCGCCTCGACCGGGTGCTCGCGGGCCAGGGCCGCCCCCATGGCGTTGCGGGAGGCGATGATGCTGCGGCCGGCGATCTTGGTGTCGGGACGGGCCAGGTAGACGTACTCGAAGACGCACCCCGAGCGGCGCGGGCGGGCGAAGTGGGTCGAGCGCACGCCGTCGGCGTCGATCTCGATCATCTCGCCGGGCTCGATCTCGCGCACCGTGCTCGCCCCCACGATGTCGAGGGCCGCGGTCTCCGAGGCGATGACCCAGCCGCGCTCGAGGCGCCCCAGGACCAGGGGCCGCACGCCGTGCGGGTCGCGGGCTGCGTACAGGGTGTGCTCGTCCATGAACACCAGGGAGAAGGCGCCGCGCAGCATGGGCAGGACGCGACGGGCCGTCTGGGAGACGGTGAGCGGGGCCGGGCGCGCCGCCTCGACCGGATCGGCCTCGAGGTAGAGATCAGAGTCGGCATCGGTGGCGGCGTCGCCGACGAGCGAGTCGTCACGCGTCGCCAGGCGCCCGCGCTCGGAGACGAGATTCATGAGTGCGGCGATAACGGCGGTATCCGTCGAGGACCCGCGGCCGAGCTCTCCGGTGAGGTCCTCGCCGGTGGCGGCGCGCACCGCCGCCATGAGCTCGCGGGTGTTGGTGAGGTTGCCGTTGTGGGTCAGGGCCAGGGTGGAGCCGGCGACGGGGCCGAGCATGGGCTGAGCGTTCTCCCAGGTGGTGGCCCCGGTGGTGGCGTAGCGGACGTGCCCGACGGCGAGGTGCCCCGTCAAGGAGGACAGGGAGCGGTCGTCGAAGACCTGGGAGACCAGGCCGAGGTCCTTGTAGACCAGGATGTTGGAGCCGTCGGTGGAGGCGATGCCGGCGGCCTCCTGGCCGCGGTGCTGGAGGGCGTAGAGCCCGAAGTAGGTCAGGCGGGAGACCTCCTCGCCGGGGGCCCATACGCCGAAGACGCCGCACTCCTCGGCCGGGTCGGGCTCGAGCTCGGCCGTGCGGTCCACCGGTGCGGGCTCCTGAAGCGGGGCGACGCCGTCGGCTGAGACGACGGCGTCGAGCGGGGCGGGGCGGGCGTTGGTCAGGGTGCTGTCGCCGGGGCTCACGCGACCAGTCTTCCACACACGTCCGCGCGCAGCCTGTTCAGTCGGCAACGGACCGAGCACGGATGGGAGGGCGCACCCTCGTCAGTCCCTCTCGGGCGGCGCGACGACGATGATGATGCTCGAATCGTCACGGTCGCCCAGGCCGCGGGCCGCGCCCTGGAGATAGAGCTGCTCGGCCGCGGCCGCCACCGGGGTGGACAGTCCGGCGCCCTTGGCGGCGGAGGAGACGATGCCCATGTCCTTGACGAAGGTGTTGAGAGTGGCGCGCACCTCGACGTCATGCGGGCCGCCGGCGTCCTCGTCATAGACCTGAAGCATGCGCGGGCCGCGATCCCCCAGCATGAAGGAGGAGGCCGCCCCCGACATGAGGGCCTTCAAGGCGACCTCGGCGTCCAGGCCGAGGGCCCGGGCCAGGGCCAGGGCCTCGCCGGCGGCGGCGATGTGGACGCCGCACAGGAGCTGGTTGACGGTCTTCATGGCCTGGCCGTCGCCGGGCGCATCACCCACGCGCACAAGAGTTGAGGCCATGACCTCCAGAACATCCTCGGCTGCCGCCCAGGCGTCATCGTCGGCGCCGACCACCACGAGCAGGTCGCCGGCGCCCGCGCGCGCCGGGCCGCCGGAGACGGGGGCGTCGACGAATCTCAGGCCCGCCTCGGCCAGGCGGGGGGCCACGGCGCGAACCCCGGCATCGCCGACGGTGGAGGTCAGCAGGACGACGGCACCGCGCGCCATGTGCGGGGCGATGCCGGTCTCGCCGAAGAGGAGCTGCTCGAGCTGCGCCCGATCGCGCACGGCGATCAGGACGACGTCGGCGCCGGCGACGGCCTCGGCGGCGGTCCCGGTCGGGACGACACCGGCCCGCTCCGCCAGGGCGCGGCGCTCGGCGACGACGTCGAAGCCGCGGACCGGGAACCTCTCCGCCAGGTTCGTGGCCATGGGCAGCCCCATGGCGCCCAGTCCGAGGACGGCGACGGCTGCGGCGGTGGTCATCTGGCCTCCTGTGATCGTGCGATCATTCGAGCCGACGGGCCCGGCGGGCGCGATCAGCTGTTGAGCGTGGTGACGACCCGGGCGAGGGAGTCGTCGTCGCCGACGTTACCGGCGAACACGATGTAGGGCACACCGGCGGCCGGCCCGTCCTGCGGCTCCCACAGGGAGACGATGCCGGGCAGCATGGGCCCGCGCACGATGGCCCGGTTGACTCCCAGGCCGCGGCTGGCGACGTCGGAGGAGGTGATGCCGCCCTTGGCGATGACGAAGCGGGGGCAGCGCGCGGCGACGATCCTCTGGACGACCTCGACGACGGCCGCCGACACGCGCCGGGCGAAGTCGAGGGACTCCTCGGCGTCCCTTCCCGCCACGAAGGCACCGCCACGGCGCACCACGACATTGCCCGTGGCGAGCGCCTCGACGGCCTGCTCGGCGACGGCGAGCACATGGGCGTCGCGCCGATCGGGATCGAGCACGGTGGGCACGTCGAGAACGATCTCGGGGGTGGCGGTGGCGGCTAGCAGGGCGTCGACCTGGCGGCCGGTGAGCCCCACGTGGGAGCCCACCACGACCAGTCCGCCGACGGCGTCGGAGGCGGGGGCGAAGTCGGCGGGCTGGGCCTGGGCCGCGGTCAGCGGAGTGCGGGGGGACTGGCCGATACGAGCACGGACGAAGGGCGGACCGACGCGGTAGACGAAGGTCGAGCCGGCGTCCTCGGCGCGCTGAAGGGCCCGGGCCAGCAGAAGCAGGTCGTTCTCCTCGACGCAGTCCACGGCGATGGGGGCGCGGTTGTGGGCGGCGGACAAAGTGGCGACGACGGCGTCCTCGTCGGTGCGCAAAGTGGCCAGGTCGATGACGGCGACCTCCTCGGCCTTCACGGCGCCGGCGGTCTTCTCCTCGACCCAGGCGGGCAGGTCCGAGGCGGCGTAGCCGAAGGTCTTGTCGCCGGCGAACTCGGTCTGCCCCACGGGGACGAAGCCGGTCTCCGCACTGCCCGCGTAGTGCGTGCCGTGGACGGTGACGCGGCCGGCGTCGGGGAAGGCCGGGGACAGGATGACGCCGTCCACGGGGGTGCCCGCGCGCTCGAGGAGGTCGGCGATGGTGGCGGGCTCGAGGGGGTAGTGGCCGCGCAGGGTGGAGTCGGAGCGGGAGACAAAGGAGACCGGGCGGCCGACGCGCTCGGCTGCGGCCAGGGCGTTGGTGACCACCTCGACGTTGAGCCGCTCGGCATCTGCCGGATCGAGGCTGCGGGAGTTCGTCATGACGTAGACGGCCGGCGCCCCGGTGGACAGGGCCCAGGTGAGGTCCTCGACGCTCCATCCGGTGACGACGGGCAGGTCGGCGACGGACTGGGTGCCGGTGGGGTCGTCGTCCAGGACGACCAGGGCGCGGGTCAGGGACGCGGCCACGGCGGCTGGGTCGACGACGGGGCCCGCGGGCAGGCCCGCCGTGAGCTCGTCCAGGGTCTTCATGAGTGCACTCCTTCGTGTCTTTGTTTTCTTGTATCTGCTGTGTTCGCGGATGCGTCGGTTCCTCGGATCACCGCATCGCCGGGGGCGGGGCGATCAGGACCATCAGGTGATGTACTCCAGCAAGTCGTTGGTGGTCTGGTCCATGTGGGCGCGCATGGCCGCCTGGGCGGCGTCCGGGGAGCCGAGCCGCAGCGCGGTCAGGATGTGCTCGTGCTGAGTCACGGCGTGGGCGCGCACCTTGTGGCAGGACGAGGTGATCCGGCGCGCCACGACGAGCTCGTCGCGCAGCGGGGCGAAGGTGACGCTGACGAACGGGTTGGAGGCGGCCTTGATGATGTGGTTGTGGAAGTCGAGATCGGCGGCGGCTGCGGCATCGACGTCGTCGTCGGCGTCGGCCCGGCGCAGCTCGGCGATGGCGGACTCCATGGCCTGCAGCCGATCGTCGGTGATGCGCGCGGCGGCGAGTCCCGCGGAGCCGACCTCGAGCATGCGGCGCACCTCGAGCAGCGCCAGGCCGACCTCGCGCTCGGAGCCGTCGTGGCGGGCGAGGGCGACGAGGCTGCCGAGATCCTGCCAGGCCTCGGGCTCGTTGACGTAGGTGCCCGAGCCCTGGCGCGAGGACAGGACGCCGCGGGTGACCAGGACCCTGGTGGCCTCACGGGCGGTCAGGCGCGAGACGGACAGATCGGAGGCGAGGGCGGCCTCACCGGGCAGGGCCGTGCCGGCCGGGTAGGTGCCGCTGACAACACGACTCAGCAGCTCCTCGACGGCGGCGTCGACGCGGCTCCGGCCCACTTTCCTCTCCTCCTAACTCCTCTGAGGACTTGCAGGAGTGTACGTGGAGGGTGATGCGAAACGCAATAGACCCCTTTCTCGACCCGCCCAAGTATTTCCTTGATATTTCAGTTGAAGATATTCCCGGCGGCGGCATCGCGCAGGCCGGATCGCCTTAGAGGCCGGCAGACTCCCACCATTCGCCGCCGCGGAACCCAACGATTCCTCTGAGCAATTAGAGCCACGGGAGAGCCGTTGCGGGCTGGCATATAGCGAGCCATCGCCCCCGGTCCTCCGACTATCCCCCGATACGTCCCGACTACCCCCTGACGCGTCCCGATACCCCTTGCACGCAGACCGCCCGGGCACGAGGATCGGATCCTCGTGCCCGGGCGGGCGAGTTGAGGGCGTCAGACAGCGTCGGACTATGTCCGGCAACGCGTCCGGCAACGCGTCCTGCGGAAAGCAGGCGCCGTGATCGTCGTCCTCAGGCGGCCGCGGGTGCGGCGATCTCGGCGACGTCCCCGGCGGCGGCCTTCTTGTTCGCAGCCATCTGCTTGAGCGCCAGCACACCGGCGCAGGTGACGATCGCACCGGCGAGGATCGCGATGAGGAAGCCCAGGAAGTTGTCGATGGCGAAGAACACGAAGATCCCGCCGTGCGGGGCCTTGGACCCGACGTGCATGACCATGGACAGCGCCCCGGTCACGGCCCCGCCCACCATGGAGGGCGGGATGATGCGCAGCGGGTCGGCCGCGGCGAAGGGGATGGCACCCTCGGTGATGAAGGAAAGGCCCAGCAGCCAGGCGCTGCGCCCGTTCTCGACCTCGGCCTTGGTGAACAGGCGCGCACGCAGGAAGGTCGCCGCGGACAGCGCCAGCGGCGGGACCATGCCCGCGGCCATGACGGCCGCCATGATCTCGTAGGGCGCGGTCTTGTCGGCGGTGGCCGCGTCCAGGCCTGCGGTGGCGAAGAGGTAGGCGGCCTTGTTGACCGGGCCGCCCAGGTCGAAGCACATCATGAGGCCCAGGATGATGCCCAGGAACACGGCCGAGCCGCTGGCGGACATGGAGGTCAGCCCGTTCTGCATAGCGGTCATGAGGGCGGCCAGCGGCTTGCCCAGGAGCATATACATCAGGGAGCCGACCACCAGCGTGGTCCCCAGCGGGATGACCACCACGGGCATGAGCCCGCGCAGCCACCGGGGCACGTTCAGGCCGGCGAGCCAGGCCGCGAAGTAGCCGGCGAGAATCCCGCCGACCAGGCCGCCGATGAATCCGGCCTTTACCTCGCCGGCGATGAAGCCCATGACGAAACCGGGAGCGATGCCGGGACGTCCGGCCAGGCCGAAGGCGATGTATCCGGACAGCGCCGGGACCAGGAAGCCCATGGCCGCCTTGCCCAGCAGGAAGAGCGCCCAGCCGATGTAGAGGAGCATCCCGGACCGGGACACGGAGATCGTCTCCGTGGCCACGACCGTGTCCGAGGAGTCCTTGATTTCATGCATGAACTCGCTGCCGGGCAGGTTCCACAACGAGTAGTCCGAGATCGAGATCTTCTCGTAGAGGCTGGCGACGTCGTAGCCGGCCAGGAGGAAGCCCAGGGCGATGAGCAGACCGCCGGCCGCCACGAAGGGGATCATGTAGGACACGCCGGTCATGACCGAGCGCT
>ERZ773038.1571-NODE-1571-length-12770-cov-6.172395_pt1 | contig 12770 bp, 12 predicted proteins | sample MGYA00511665_ERZ773038 | MGnify/ENA primary metagenome ERZ773038 (study PRJEB29015, sample SAMEA2737966) | human oral metagenome | biome: human oral; feature: human-associated habitat; material: dental | place: China | collected 2028 ... | reverse complement strand
AAATCACCTAATCGAAAGAACAATAATTCTTCAGAGTATCTAGATTTAATATCTATATACTGTTCCATCATAGGTGTTTGCTTTTTACTCATTTTCACCTCATATATTATGAGTCATATCACAGATTCCGCTTATATTCGTATATACCCATGCGGTTATTGAACAAATATATGAACGGATACAACAATTTATAAATAATAGGCGCTAAGGACAACATACTTCTTGTAAAATTAATCAGTCCAGTTTGTTTAAGTTTAGGATTCATATCTACAATTTCATGACCATCCTTACTTCCCCATTGAAAAGTAACATCCATTTTACTAAGCATATCATGTTGTTTACTACGTTTTGCCACGTAAGGAGAAATCATATCAAGATATAAGGTAAATTCTTCAAAAGAATCAGTCAGTAAGCCTAAGAATTGCTTCATTTCATCCAGTGTAAGATACATAACTACCCCTTCACTAACAAGCAATAGTTTTCGGCCATTTATCTCAATATTTTTAGTCCACAATTCATCAGTTATAGAGCTCACTACGTTATGTACTCGTTCATGAGGCTCAAAAAATTGTGAACGTGCCTCAATCACTCCGGCAAAATCAATATTATACCAATCAATATAACCGTTGTCGACTCGATAAAACATAGTATCTAAACCGGCACCTAATGATACGACGATACAATCTGGATAAAGAGATATAAACTTTCGTATCTCATTATCGATAACTTTAGCCCGTCCTAAAATACCATAATAGGACATCTTAACATCTTTAAATTGATCAAAATCATACTCAATCTGATTTATAATCTCCCAGGATTTTTTATCCTTCAATACGGATTGTACAGACTCGTAATCTTTTGCTCTCGCATATAGTGTCAATAATGCCGTTTCGCCTACAGCGTTTAAATCTAAATTCATAGTTACACCTTCTTTATAGAAAATATGATATCTAAATGGTGTTCATACCTATGAAAGTCATCAATATACAACTTTTATATTATTCTATTATTATAACACACATATTTTCTAATCATCATCTGTCATACAATAAAAAAGAGAACACCTCCACCATATGTAGTACACGCTAAACTTAAACCAGATAGATCTAACTTTAGAAATTACATAATAATGGTGTGTTCTCTTTAACGCTTTAATTCATGTATTATAAAATGCTTCCGTAGCAAACCCATGTTTGAGCTTTATCAATATGAGCTGGAACGGTATCACCGATTTTCAAAGATTCATCTTTTGGAAAGAGAACCATTTTATTACCTGATGTACGTCCGAACCACATGGATTCATCCTTTGCACTAGGACCTTCTACAATGATATCAAATACCTTGCCTTCCATTTCTTTATTTAACTCCAAGGAAATTTCATTCTGTATATCCATCAATTTTTGTAGACGTACGCGTTTCACTTCTTCCGGTATCTGTTCATCCATGGTCGCTGCAGGCGTACCGGAACGTTTTGAGTATATAAATGTATACGCCATATCATAACGGATATCCTGTAATAATTCTAGCGTTTGTTCAAAATCCTCATCGGTTTCACCCGGAAAGCCTACAATAATATCGGTAGTGACTACGATATCTCTAATTTTCTCTCTGCAATATTGTAAAAGCTCTTTATAATGCTCAACCGTGTAATGACGATTCATTTTCTGCAAAATCCGATTAGAACCGGATTGAATCGGTAGATGTAGATGTGTTACCACATTACTCGAACCGCCAAGCGAATCAATCATAGATTTCGTCATATCCTGAGGGTGGCTCGTCATATAACGAACACGCTCAATGCCAGGAATACCGTCTAACGCATCTATGAGTGTTCCGAAATCAGTACCGTCTTTAAAGTCCAAACCATAGGAATTCACATTTTGCCCGAGTAATGTTATCTCTTTGAATCCTTTTTGTCCTAACTCCGTCACTTCTTTTACGATTGCAGATACGGGACGACTGATTTCTCGACCTCTGACATGAGGCACAATACAATATGTACAAAATTTGTTGCACCCGTTCATTATAGGAACCCAAGCAAAAAATGTACCGTTAGGTTTAGCTTGTAACTCCGGCAACACCGTATTATCCATATCAACATTGATTTGATGCGCATGAGTGCGCTCCACTTCGGCAATCATTTCATTAATATGGCGAATATTATGTGTCCCCAGTACGATGTCAATATGCGGCGCCCGTTTAAACATATCCGCCTGATTTTTCTGGGCCATACATCCGGTAATAGCGATTATTAAATCTTTATTTTTCGCTTTTAAATGCTTTAATTCACCGATACGACCGTACACCTTCGTTTCGGCAGTCTCCCGAACCGCACAGGTATTCAATATAATCAAATCCGCCTGTTCCACATCATCAGTAGGAATATAGCCTACTGACTCCAACTGATGTGCCAGCCGCTCCGAATCCGCCGTATTCATTTGACAACCGTAAGTATAAATATAGTATGACTTCATTCCAACTCCTACATATGTTTTATAATTTTCCGTTTTGTTTCTACAATATTCTTCACTTTGATGGACATTCGCTCGATAGACATACCGGTAATATATTCAATCTCATTACGTACGGACTTTTGCACCTGTTGCATCAAATTCTTGACGGGATACCCGTGTTCAATGACAACGGCCATATCCAAAATGAGTCCGTTTTGTCCTTTTTTACTCTTCTTAAAAGAAATATCACTGGATTCGTCTACACCGGCAACTTTTTTTAAACCGTTACGAATCAACTTGATAATCACATCGTCATCGAATGTTAAGCGTCCATAATAACTGAAAGCAGGACGTACAACAGATCGTTCAAAGCCTTCAGACCCGATTTGTCCCAATGTATCCTGATCCTGTTTTTTCAATGTTCGACGGCGCCACATCGTCTTAATCGGATCGATAAGATACCCTTTAAAATGAGGTTTAAGCTCCATCGTCGGAACGGGAATAATATGCTTGCCTTCCTTTAAACGCGCATGTTGAGCGCGCTCTATTTCCTTCGGTGTCGCCACATCTTCAATACGTATATAACGGTCCGGTTCCTGTAATCCCAAAGCCTTCGTTATTTTTTTCACCATATTATCCGATGTGCCGATAATCATTAATTTATTCGGATTGATTTTATCCAGTTGATCACGAACCGACTTCACCTGCACAGGATCCTGAAATATAGCGCGTCGTACCGCTTTCAGACGGCTTGATTCCTTTTTAGCTGAAAAACCTGCCACAATTTTATTATCATGAATTAAAATACCATCATCGATGATGCATTCTATTTTATTTTCATGGGCTAGAACAAGTGCACGATGACTTTTGCCTGTCCCGCTGCTGCCAACAAATGCAATGACTTCCATACTTTACCTCGGTATTTATAATAAATCTATAAATTTGGACACACTTTCACTATCGACTACAAAATCACCTAATCTTGCAGGAGGTTTACCTTGAATGCCATGATAATCCGATCCGCCTGTAATAAATAGATGGCGTTCCATTGCTAAAGCCTTATATTTTGATTCATCCGTACTATCGTGCTTAGAATGGTATACCTCAATACCGTCAAAATCAAACTCTAACATCTCTACAACATAATCATCGTTACGGATTAACTTAGGATGAGCCATAACAGCTAAGCCCCCTGCTGTATGAATAATATCGATAATCTTTGGAACTTCAATCTTAACCTTAGGTATATAGCAGGGACTGTCCTTATGTAAAACGGTGGAAAAGACTTCGTTAATATCCTTTGCATACCCATTATCGATGAGTAATTGACCTATATGAGGTCGCCCATATGCCCGAGCATGAGGAAATGTATTTTCAAGCATGTCCATCGTAATACGATAACCTGCCTCGTTACAGCATTGAATCATCTTTGCAACGCGCGAAGCTCTTTCAGCCTTGACATAATTGATGAATTGCATAAGTTTTTCATCAGTCTCATCAAAACAATATCCTAAAATATGAATATCTTTACCTTTATAATTACCGCTAAATTCACAGCCTGTAATAATCTTTATAGATTGTGCAAAATCCCATTTTTTCTGAGCATCACGCAGCATCATAATTCCATCTATTTCATCATGATCTGTTAAGGATATCATCGACAGATTAGAGGCTAAACTATGACGAAATAAAGATTCAGGAGATTCAACCCCATCCGAAAATGTGGAATGCATATGAAAATCAACTAACATACATGCCTCCCATTATAATTACCTTATTAATTAATTATGACTGATTCCTATAATTAATTCAAGAAGAGGAAAAAATTGCGATTCCGATGAATATTCATCGAAATCGCAATCTTAATTATAAATTTTGCAGTAATTCGGTCACCTTAGATGTAACCATATCTATAGCACAAGTGATGGTCTCCCCCGACTTGCGAATTTGAATTTCCACTTCATCATGTTCTACGGTGCTCTTACTTACCGTAATACGCAATGGATAACCGATGAGGTCCGCATCTTTAAACTTGACACCGGCCCGATCCTTTCGATCATCTAATAATACATCTACATCGGCCTGTTGCAAAGAATCATAAATTCTCTGACTTGCCTCCATCAAAACCGAGTCCTTCGCATTAATAGGCACGATAACGGTTTCAAACGGTGCAATGGCACGCGGCCAGATAATACCGTTTTCATCATGATATTGTTCTATAGCCGCCGCCAATGTGCGGGATACCCCGATACCATAACAGCCCATAACCATCGGATTTGGTCGACCGTTTTGATCCAGGAATGTAGCTTGTAACGCTTCGGAATACTTTGTACCTAACTTAAAAACTTGTCCTACTTCAATACCTTTAGCATGTTCCAAAGTACCGCCGCAACAAGGGCATACATCATCGTCTGTAATCAGACGAATTGGAGCGATGATGATATCATCCACATCAAAATCTCGTTTTGGATTGATATTGATATAATGTGCATCCTTTTTATTAGCGCCGCCACACACATTATATGTTTCCATAACAGACTCATCAACAACGATAGCGAAATCATCTGATTGATGTAATCTTACAGGACTTATAAAGCCGGCCGTCAAACCTACTTTTTCAAGTTCTTCCGGCGTAGCCATTTCCGGTTCCACCGTGCCGAGCACAGCATGTTGAACCGCAATTTCATTAACCTCATGATCGCCTCGAACGATAGCTAGAACAACCTTTCCGTCAATTGAAAATACAACGGCTTTAATTGTTTTCTCCAACGGCAGGTTAAGCATATCTGCAACAGCTTCAATAGTACTAGCATGAGGAGTATCCACAGTTTCGAGATTCTTATATGCTTCTTCATCCTGCTTCATAACACCAGGTCTACCGATTTCTATGTTGGCCGCATAGTCACAAGCTGTACAATACACGATGTCCGCTTCACCGGCATCGGCAATAGCCATAAATTCATGAGTCCCGCTACCGCCGATAGCACCAGAATCCGCCTCAACCGGACGGAACGTAAGACCGCAGCGGTTAAAAATGTTCATGTATGCGTCATACATGGATTTATAGGATTCATCGAGACCTTTTTCATCAATATCAAAGGAGTAAGCATCCTTCATAATAAATTCGCGACTGCGCATCAAACCATATCTGGGACGACGTTCATCACGGAACTTACTTTGAATCTGATATAAATTTACAGGTAATTGACGATATGAGTTAATTTCGTTTTTTACTAAGGTCGTAATCATTTCTTCATGAGTCGGTCCCAAGCAATATTCATTTTCATGGCGATCATGGATGCGCATCATTTCCGCACCATATGCCTTCCATCGACCGGAATCTTTCCAAATCTCAGCCGGCTGCAAAATAGGCATCATAATTTCCTGTGCGTTAGCACGGTCCATTTCTTCTCTTACAATAGCTTCGATTTTTTTTATACTTCTCCACCCTAATGGCAAAAAGCTATATAAACCGCTGGCCGTTTTCCGAATAAAGCCCGCTCTCAACATTAACTGTTGACTCACCACGTCTGCATCAGCCGGAACTTCACGTAATGTAGGCGCATACAATTTACTGGCTAACATAATTACTCCTCATCCAATAATTCTAAATATTGATCGATTTCTCTAAATAATGTATCTACAAGTTCAGATTCAGGCACAGTTTTAATAACCTCGCCTTTTCTAAAGACAATTCCTTGTCCGTTACCGCCGGCGATACCGAAGTCAGCCTCACGTGCTTCCCCGGGACCATTTACAACACAGCCCATGACAGCCACCTTAATAGGTGCCTTAATAGACGCTAAGCGTTCCTCCACAATCCCGGCCATATCGAACAGATTTACCTGACATCGTCCACAGGTAGGACAGGAAATCATGGTAGCCCCGAAGTTTCGCAGACCTAGATTACTTAAAATACTTCGGCCTACTTCAATTTCATGAATCGGATCTCCCGTAAGTGAAACCCTCAATGTATCTCCGATACCATCCAATAATAAAGCCCCGATTCCCATAGCGGATTTAATGGTACCCTGTTTTATCGTTCCAGCCTCCGTAACACCTAAATGCAATGGATAGGGGATCTTATCAGATAATTTACGATATGCCTCAACCATAAGAGGCACCTCGGTTGCCTTTATAGATAATTTCATCTGACGATAATCGAGTTTTTCAAGAATACGAACATGCTCCAATGCGGTGTCCACCATTCCGTCTGCCGTAGGATGCCCGCCATGAGCATCAAGAATATGTTTTGGCAGTGAACCCGCATTGACACCTATTCGAATCGGAATCTGCTTTGGTTTTGCTTTTTCTATAACCGCCAATACCTTATCTTCACCGCCAATATTCCCGGGATTGATACGCAAACCATCGACATTATTATCAATAGCTTCCAGAGCTAATCTATAATCAAAATGAATATCTGCAATCAAGGGGATAGAAATACCCGCACGAACAGCCTTAATCGCCTTTGCGGAAGCCATTGTAGGTACTGCGACACGTACCAACTCACAACCAGCTTCAGCCAGATGATTGATTTCCGCAATGGCTTTTTCCGTATGTACAGGATCCGTAGTAATCATTGACTGAATACTAATCGGTGCGTAATCCCCGATTTTTACTGTACCTACATAGATACCGTTTGTAGGTTTACGAATAATCATTATAATCTCCTAATTGTATTATAGTAAACGGAAAATATCCTGAGTCGTCACATATAGGAATAATGTTACCAATAAAGCGATGCCAATCATTTGAATGTACATAAGCGCTTTAGCCGGTAACTTACGCCCCGTAATGGCCTCCACTATAATAATAATCAAATGTCCGCCATCAAGAACAGGTAACGGCAATAAATTGATGACACCTAAATTAATGCTGAGGAATGCGGCAAATGCTAAAAGCGGTGCAAATCCGGATTGAGCTACCGTTCCTGCCATTTGTGAAATACCTACAGGACCTGATAACTCAGCGGCCTGTGTACCGCGAATCATCTCGTATAATCCCTGTATCATAGCTGTTATGGTTTTACCTGTATCGGTTACAGCCTTTGTGAAAGCTTCACCTACACCGTATTGCTCGCTGGTAAAGCTAGGATAAATACCAATCTTTACTGATCCCTGCTCCATTTTAGGAATAACAGTCGTTTCGATGCTTTCACCATTACGATTTACCACAACAGGAACACCATGATTAGCGGTCCCCATTAAGCTAGGACGAATTTCTTCCCATTTAGTAATCGGCTTACTGTCAATCGTTATAATGCGATCGTTAGCCTTTAAATCAGCCTGCTCTGCAGCACTGCCGGAAATAACATTCCCAATGACCGGTTCATCACTATAGGTCATATTGCCTACCGTTAAATTTAAACCAAAGAAAATAACGATAGCCAACAAAAAATTAAATACTGCGCCGGCGGAAATTACGATAAACTTCTTCCATGCCGGCTTTGTATAAAATGAATGTTCATGGAGTTCCTCCTCCGGACTCATACCGGAGATACGATTAAATCCACCCAATGGAATAATGCGAATGGAATACAAGGTTTCCCCCTTTTTCACCTTCGCTATAGCCGGTCCAAAACCGATAGCAAATTCATCGACTTGCATACCCGACATCTTGGCCGTAATAAAATGGCCTAATTCATGAATAAATACGATTAAGCCAAATACAAAAATCGTGGCTAATGCCGTTGTCATATATACTCCTATGGCATCAATGATATGGCCTTTTCTCTGGCCCATCGATCGATGGCTAATAAATTATCTAATGTAAAAATATCTTCTCTCCCCATAGAATCAAGAACAGCTGTAACAACCTTATAAATATCGCCAAAGGCGATTTTATCATCTAAAAATGCATAAACAGCCGTTTCATTTGCCGCATTAAATACGGCCGGTTTAAAGCCTCCCGCACGACCTACCTCATAAGCAAGTCGTAATGCAGGAAAATCATCATATCGAGGCGGCAAAAATTCTAATTGTAACGCCTTTGAAAAGTCCAAATGAGTCATAGATAAATGCTCACGTTTCGGGTACGTCAAAGCATACTGGATAGGTTCACGCATATCGGGATTCCCCAATTGTGCCAAAATAGCCCCATCCTTCATACGAATCATGGAGTGGACAATACTCTGCGGGTGAACTACCACATCAATATGGTCAAAATCAAAATCAAAAAGCCAGTGAGCCTCTATAACTTCTAGGCCTTTATTAAATAATGATGCCGAATCAATGGTAATTTTATTCCCCATATTCCAAGTGGGATGACGTAAACAGTCCGCTGCTGTAGCAGATTGTATAGACGCGGAATCCCAGGTTCGTAACGGACCGCCTGATGCAGTTACAATTAGTGAATCCACATTACTGCGGTCCTGTCCTTCTAAACATTGAAATATGGCGCTATGCTCACTGTCAATCGGCAAAATCTGAACATTATGCGCTTTAGCTAAGGATGTAATAAGTGGGCCACCGGCCACGAGGGTTTCCTTATTGGCAAGGCCTATTGTCTTGCCTTTCTTTATAGCTTCAACAGTCGGTTCGATGCCGGCAGCACCTACAATAGCCGTCACCACCATAGATGCTTCTTGAATAGTGGCCGCCGCAATAAGAGCCTCTTTACCGCCAATTAATCTGGTAGATCCGGTATAACGTTTTTTCAGTTCTTCAAATGCTATTTCATCGACAATCCCTGCTATTAACGGCTCAAATTCTTTGATTTGTTTCTCTAAAAGATCGATATTATGATGCGCCACTAATGCGACAACCTTAAATTGATCCGGATGCTGAGAGACCACATCCAATGTTTGTGTACCTATGGAACCGGTACTTCCTATAATACTAAGATATTTCATGAAAGGAATCCCCTAATGTCTATGAAAGCATCAATACGTAAATAAGTATCGCCGGAGCTGTAAACAGCAGACTATCAAAGCGATCCAATACGCCGCCATGCCCCGGTAACAAAGTTCCGGAATCTTTCACATTACATAAACGCTTTAATTTTGATTCAAATAAATCGCCTAAAGGTGCCAAAATACCGCAAATCATCCCTACGTGAATACCGAACCAAAAGGGAATTCCCACAATATAGGAGAAAACAGCACCTGTGATGATACATCCGATAAATCCACCGATAAAACCTTCTAAAGTCTTATTCGGACTGATAGTCGGAACTATTTTATGCTTACCAAAAGCGCGCCCTGCAAAATAAGCAAATGTATCGCTGGCCCAAGTAGTAAATAACAAAAGCCACAATGTAATGACGCCCCAATTATACAGTTCAAAAGGCATAGGTAATGATATGTATACCGAGTCATGGCGAATAGTTAATAACGACGCCATACCGATTACTACATAGAGTAAACCGAAGACGCTGTACGATACGCTCGACATGTTATATTTACTTTCACCGAAGGTACACAACATATAATTAGCGAATAACCCTAACACAATTATGGCACCTGCCAATACATACATCTGTATAGCCAATGAAATCATGATCAATAGCACACTCGCGTATCCCCATATGATAGACATACGCACATGTTTAGCTTTACCTAGCAAGACAAATTCACGCCACCCCAAAAGTGCCAATATCGTGATAAGTGTATCATAAACAGAGTCTCCTATTGTAATGGCTCCAAGAGCAATGATAAACCCTATAACAGCAGTTATAACGCGTGTTTTTAACATTTTTATTCCTCATATAAGCCGCCAAATCGGCGTTCCCGTTTCTGATATGCAATTACAGCTTCAATCAATGTATCCTTTGTAAAATCAGGCCAATGTAAATCTGTAAACCAGAACTCCGCATAGGCAATCTGCCATAAGAGAAAATTGCTGATCCTAAAATCACCGCTAGGACGAATCAGAAGATCCACATCGCTGAACTCTTTCGTAAACAAATGTTCACTGACATAATTCTCTGTAATATCATCAATACGAATGGAACCATTAGCAACGGATTCGGAAATATCACATATGGTTCTCACTATTTCATCACGTCCACCATAATTAATTGCCAACTGCAAGGTTAGACCTGTATTATTCTTCGTTAATTGTTCTGCATCCTCAATAATGGATTGTAATTCTTGTGAAAGTCCGCCTATAAACCCGATAAATCGGATACGGACATTATGCTCATGCATATATTTCACGTTTTTATTTAAATATTCTTTTATCAAAGACATTAAAAGAGAAACTTCCTGTTCAGGCCGTTTCCAGTTCTCCGTAGAAAAACCGTATACGGTAAGCGCCTTAATGCCCAGTTCATCAGCAGCGATAACAATTTGCTTTAATACATCGGCACCCGCCTTATGTCCCATAGAACGTGGCATACCTCTACGTTTCGCCCAACGGCCGTTTCCGTCCATAATAATAGCAACATGTTTCGGTATAGCATTATTATCAATGTCAGATGTGGAAGGCTGATTACGGTTAAATATTTTCTTTAGCATAGTCTACCTCGATAGAACGTCCAAAGTCGGAAGCAATCATTGGTCTATACACTAATACATGTAAACACTCATCAACTTCGGTAATACGTGCTACATACAATCCTTCATTAGCGATTTCAAAATATCGGTTGAAGGATGCTCCAATCATCACCTTAAAAGGAATATGGGCAGCCTGCAAACGAGATTTTGCAAGCTGCCATGGCATTCCAATAAGAGTATTAGAACTGCACATTATACTTCTAATACATCCTTTTCTTTTACTGCTTTTAATTCATCAATCTGTTTGATTTTAGAATCCGTTAGTTTTTGAATCTGATCTAATCCGTCTTTAACATCATCTTCGGTAATCGTTTTAGCTTTTTCTTCCTTTTTCAAGGCATCATTTACATCACGACGAATATTGCGAATCGCGATTTTAGCATCTTCCGCTTTTTTATGAACCACCTTGACGATTTCTTTACGACGTTCCTCTGTTAATTGTGGAATCGTCAAACGAATTTGAGCCCCGTCATTACCAGGGTTCAAGCCGAGGTCAGATTGTAATATAGCTTTCTCAATAGCACCAATCATAGTTTTATCCCATGGAGCGATAACAATCATACGCGGTTCCGGTACGGAAATATTTGCAACTTGATTGATTGGAGTCTGACTGCCGTAATAATCGACCATAACTTTATCAAGTAAAGCTACACTAGCACGACCCGTACGAATCGATGCAAATTCATGCTTTAAAGCCTCAATGGACTTTGTCATGCGCTCTTCTTGCTGTTGTAGTAACTCTTTAATTTCCATCTGAATCATTCTCCTCGAACTATGGTCCCGATTTCTTCACCCTTAGCGGCTTTAGTAATATTACCAGGAATATCCATGCTAAATACGATAATAGGAATATTATTATCTTTACATAATGTAGTAGATGTAGCATCCATAACTTTTAATTCTTTCGTAATAATATCGTTATATGTAAGCTCATCAAATTTTACGGCATTAGGATTTATCTTAGGATCGGAATCATATACACCGTCAGCAAATTTTTTTGCCATCAAAATAGCATCCGCTTCAATTTCTGCGGCGCGTAAAGCAGCCGTAGTATCAGTCGAAAAATATGGCTTACCAAGTCCCGCACCGAAGATGACAATGCGTTTTTTCTCTAAATGACGAATCGCACGTCGACGAATATACGGTTCGGCAATTTCCTGCATTTCGATAGCCGTTTGAACACGTGTATCAACCCCGGCCTGCTCTAATGCATCTTGTAATGCCAAAGAGTTCATCACTGTAGCAAGCATACCCATATAATCGGCAGTAGCTCGGTCCATCCCTTGATTGCTTCCCGCCAATCCTCTCCATAGATTACCGCCACCAACAACAATAGCGATTTCTAAATCGGTGGATTTTGCTAAACTGGCGATTTCTTGGGCAAATTTTTCTACCACATCCGGATTAATGCCGAAACCTTGATCTCCGGCTAATGCCTCTCCACTTAACTTCAAAACAACACGCTTAAAGTTTCTCTTTGCCATGTGTATACTCCTCTATTGCAAAATAAGAGAACACTGTACGGTGTTCTCTTATTAAATCTTACTTATTTACCAACAGATGCCATTACTTCAGCTACGAAGTCATCTTGACGTTTTTCAATGCCTTCGCCCAAACCGTAGCGCACAAAACGACGTACGTTGATGTTTTCACCGATTTTTGCAATATTTTCATTAATGATATCAGTAACTGTTTTGTCACCATCTTTAATGAACGCTTGTTCTAATAGGCAATTTTCTTTATAGAATTTTTCAATACGGCCATTAACCATTTTTTCTAAAACAGCTTCAGGTTTTGGTTTACGACCAGCTTTAACGTCT
>ERZ773038.1545-NODE-1545-length-12941-cov-8.766956_pt1 | contig 12941 bp, 12 predicted proteins | sample MGYA00511665_ERZ773038 | MGnify/ENA primary metagenome ERZ773038 (study PRJEB29015, sample SAMEA2737966) | human oral metagenome | biome: human oral; feature: human-associated habitat; material: dental | place: China | collected 2028 ... | reverse complement strand
CGACCCACGGCTTAGAAGTGTGTAGCCAAAGTCAGTATTTATCTAGGTTCACCAGTATTTATATATGTTTGCAAGTATATATGCAAGCATAATTACGTTATTTTTTTATACTTGCACGGAGTATCTGTTCACAAAGTAAAAGTTCAATATTAAGCTAAAGAAAGTTAATAAACTAATACTATACATATAAGTCTTTTTCTGTTACTCTGAAATAATAAATTAAAGTCTAACCTCAAAAGAAAGGCACCAATTTACAATGAATTCATTAATAAGAAACAACGTCTCAGAAACAAAAACAGAAAATATATTTAGATCTTTTTATGATCCAAATACATTCATAGAAAAAAGTGCAATTCCTAATAACTATGGTTTTAAATCTAAAAATGGAACTAACTTCAAAGGATATCCTGATTTTTTTCTCGACAAGCATACTTTTGCAATTATAGTTGAAGCAAAAGCTCTAAAGCATTCTGCAGCAGAGAACGAAGTCAAATGGTATATGGATAATAATAAACTTAGCGGAGGCATTATCGGAATCGCAATTTCCGGTCAAGAACTTAGTCAAATAAAAGTAACTTATTATTATAAAGAAAATATTAAGTCACCAATTACTACTTTTCACATAAAAGATAAACTATTATCAGTAAAAAATTTAGAACTTCTATTTCAACAAAAGTTTAAAGGGGAACTCGTATCAGAAAGTGAATTAACGGCTACAATAAAGCAATTGAACACTACATTTAATGAAGAGGGAAAAGTTAGAGCTACCGATAGAAGTTTATTCTTTTCCGGAATATTAATTGCTCTACGAAATGATAATTTTAGGAACCAATACAAACATACTACTCCCCCTAGTGTCGACGAAACTGCTACAACAGATATTACAATATTAGAATCTCATAATTTAAACAAAGCTCTTTTAGACGCTATTGAGTCTGAATTAAAAAGAAAAATCAACAATCTTTCAAAAGAATTTAATTGGAGAGATAGGTTTTCATTTATTTCAAATATAGATTATCATCTTAACGATTATATAAATATTATCTCTATTATAGAAGATAAAATTTATAAGCCATTTATTAACAATGAAAAGCTTGATATTTTAGGTCGTGCATATAAAATTTTCCTATCTCGTTCTGGGAAAGCAGAAAATAAAAATATAATTTTAACACCAGATCACATAAAATCGCTTATGGTAAAGTTAGCTCGTTTAGACATTGATGATGTTGTTATAGACACATGTATGGGTTCTGGAGGTTTCTTAATGGAAGCATTAGAAATTCTGAACAACTTAGCGCAAGATGACTTAGAAAAACAAGAATATATTAAACAACATCAACTTATCGGATTTGAAAATGATTCTATTCTTTTTGCATTAGCATGTTCAAATATGTTTTTACATGGTGATGGACGTTCAAACTTAATGTTTAGAAGCAGTCTACTCTCCGATAACTCCCAAGCTATCATGAATAATAGAGATTCTATATTATTAAAAACAATTAAAGAAAAGAAACCAACAAAATGTATTATAAATCCACCATATGAAAATAATAATCCGATTGATTTTACTAAACAAGCTTTAGAATATTTAGAACCAAATGGCAAGCTAATTATTATTATGCCAACACCAACATTACGAAAATATCAAAACAGCGGTGGCTTAACAGAGCAAATTCTAAAAATGGCAAAATTAGATTTTGTTATCAAAATGCCATTTAATATTTTCAATGAACAAGGTCGCACTGTAAATACATCTATTTTTGGCTTTACAAAGACACCACATAAAGAAAATGACGAAGTATTATTTTACACATTAGAAGATGATGGTTTTGAATCAATACAACATAAAGGACGTGTCGATATTAATAATTTATGGAATGATATTGAAAACGAAATTATTGATACTATACAAAACTCTCGAGAAATTAAAGGGGTTTCTCAGAAAAGAAAAATATATAAAGACTCCGTTTTAGATTGTTCTGGATATATAGAATTAAAAAAAGATGCTACAAAAAAGCTAGTTAAATTTGGCGACATCTTCAATATTTCTCCCAAAGGTAAATTAGCTTCATCCAAAAATGATTCTTCTGGGAAATATGACTTTATCACCGCTTCTGATGAATGGAAAAAACATACAAGTTATGATTATGATGAAGAAGCTCTAGTTTACGCATTATATGCTGGTGGTTCACTAGGTAAATCACAGTATGTTAAAGGTAAATTCACGCCTAGCAATCTTTGTGTAGTTTTAACTCCTAAAGGCAATGAATATCCTATAAATCTAAAGTTTTACAACTGGTATTTAGAAGCAATTAGAAAACAATTAGTTTCTGACCTAGCTGATGGAACTTCAAAGCTTACAATTGCAAGAGATGGCCTATTACCTAATTATTACATAGAGTACTTTCCACTAAAAGAACAAAATGAATTTGTAAAAAAACATATTGAACCTTACGAGCTTTTACAACAAAAACTAAAACAAGAAGAGATAAAATTAAAGGATAAAATATCCACTTTATTATAATAATAAGAAGAAAATTGCATAATAAATGTAATTATTTTCTTTCTTAAATATATATTATATATATGATAGCATATATAGCTATTCCTTAAGGTTAACCCCTAGGTGCATTGACGCCTAGGGGTATTTTTTATTTGGAGGATTTGTATGAACAAATATTACCAAAACACATTCTTATTTATAAGTAGGCATCAGTCAGCATTACAGCCATTACTGAAATCCTTACAGTGGGCTTTCAGTAACCAAGTCGAACGTTTAGATGTGCCTCTTGTTCGTATGGGGATGTTAGCCAATATGCTTTCGGACAGCCGAAAACATAATATTCTTGATTATGATCTCTATCAGCATAATCAAACAAAGGAATATATTTTACGTATTCATACAGAAAGCGAAGGCGATACACACCCTATTGATATGGAATATTGTAGAGTGTATTTGTCCCCTGATATTAAATTACATTACGTATCAGAAGAATGCTCTGAACTGACCTATATTAATACAGATACATCGCATGTATACTTACCAATTCGATTCAAGATTGAATTATACATTGATGAAACCTATGATATTAACTATTTTCTTAACCTAACTACTTTACAGCGATTTTTAGTGGCGACATTTCCTTCGCTACATATTGATATCTTCGACGGTATTAAAGCGATTCGCTCTAAAATCAATCGTCATATTAAATCGTTAAATACTAATAATTGGTGTCAAATTTCCAGTTATGAATCAAAATAATTTATTTCTATACAAGGAGAATCTATTATGAATGCTACAGTTGAAGCTATGTTAACAGAAATTTTGCCAAAGGCATCCGTTCAAGAGTTAGTGGAACGTTATGGAGATCCATATGATGCATTATTCCATGCAGAAGAATCTGAATGGTATGATGCACCAGGTATGGGAAATCGTGGTATTGCCAAACTACGTGCTATTAAATCTATCATTAAGAATGTGCAAAATAGGCCTCGTAAAGCCCCTATTAATGTAGGTAGACCTATTGATATATATAAGGCAATGTCAGATATGCAGTACTTTGAAACCGAACACGTACGAGTGCTATATCTTAATGCCAGAAATAATCTAATTAAATCTGAAGATATCTCTATTGGTGATGTAACGACAGCCTCTCTGGATATTAAATGTATTTTCTCTTCGGCTGTTCGTTTAAAAGCTTGTGGGATTGTCATTGTTCATAACCACCCTTCTGGTGATTCTCACCCAAGTGAACTAGATATTCGTTGTACTAAACGAGTTGCTGAAGCAGGTAGACTATTTGATATTCCAGTACTAGACCACATCATCATCGGACATGGTGAATTTCATAGTATGAGTGAATGTGGACAAGTATAAGGAGGATATGATTATGCCAGCCAAACGATTTATTTGCCCTAATGGGGATGAAATTAATATGTATGAATGCTTATTGCGATGCCCACAAGGTACGAGATGTATGTTTTTACCTACATTACGAGCTGTGGCTACCTCACTAGAACGTAATTTAACCAAACCATCTGTTACTGAGTTATTAAGTGGTACTCGCGAATTATATCTCAAAAAGATTACAGAATATGCCGTAGATCCACAAAAGCAACTATACGCTTTACATGGGTCGGCTGTGCATACGATTACAGAACGCCATACTAGCGGTAACATGCTTTCAGAAGAACGCTTGAAAAACACCACCACAACAGGGCAATTTGATTTATATGGTCAAGTGTTATCCAATACCGATACTACACTGGGGGATTTAAAAATTACGAGTTCCTATAAGTTGATGAGAGCATTAGGTTACTATAAAAAAGATGTTGAAACTGGTGAAGTGTATAAAACAGGAGTAAAAAAAGGTCAACCTAAAACAAGAAAAGAATTATTCACAGATGGAGTACGTCATGTGTTAGACTGGGCCTTACAATTGAACTATTACAGACTACTGTTAGAAGAAGAAAATTATACTGTATCGTCTATGGTGATTCAGGCCTTATGCCGTGATACCGGGCTACGTATTGCCTCTGAACGAGGTATTACAAAGCCGTTATATCTTATTCCTATCAACCCAATCAGCAATCATTGGTTGAAACGATATATGGAAACTAAAGTAAAGCGGTTACAACAAGCTATAGAAACAGGTGTAGTGCCGAAGAAATGTAGCCAACGTGAAACTTGGCATGGTAAAAAATGTGAAGGCTATTGTGCTGTATCCGCTCAATGCAAAGCGATTGAAGAAGCACAACAAGTTAAGTCAGCATAATAGAAAGGAATCATTATGACACAATACTGCGGTATTATTATTACAGAGACAGAACTCTATGTATCTGTGGTAAAAAGAATACAAAATAAAATTAAGGTACTAGATCGCTATATATGTAAGCGTGGACAATCACTCATTTCAGATTTAGCAGTCATTCATAGTAAAAATAAACACACACCTACACTTTACTCGTTAGCCTATACTGAAATTCCACATCTTATATTTAATAAAACTTGTTCTAATACCCCTTTGCAAGATGCATGGAAGCAAAGAGATGAGCTTACATCAGGACGAGATAATCAATATACGTACCAATTTATATTACCCACTATAGATAACCAGGAATGGTTGTATATGGTGGGTATTTCTCAATCTAATATATCTGAATTACAATGTGCCGAAAAACAAAATCATATGGAAATTGAAGTTGTTTCCTATTGGCCAGTACCACTATTAGATTTACATAAAAATCATAGTAAACCTACGCTTCTACTCATTGAGGAAAATAGTAGAGTTACAGGATACCTTTGTAGTGGAACTGTCATTGTCGCTACAATCAACTGGAATCGACATTCGGAAACACCCAAAGAGCTGATACAACGATTGCTAAAAAAATCCCCTATTACATTACATGATACACTCGAAATTCAAGCGTATTTAAGCGAAAAGACATATCCTTTATGGAAAAATCTAATTTCGCAATATGGTGAGGTTGACAAGTCAACAATTAGTGACGTCTTAAATCATTTTACATATCGTTGGGATGGTGATGTACATATGGATGCATCTGTTGGCTTAAGTTATTATTTAGCACGAACTGGTGTGCAAGCGGAGGAATAAAAATGACAAATACTGCATTATATGAAAAGCTATCTCTTGCTATGAAAAGTTGTAGCTACATTGAAAAAACAGGTGAAAATACCTTTCATGGGTATTCTTACGTTACTAGTAGCGATGTATTGGAACGTGTAAATGACGCTCTCACAAGTGTAGGCCTCATTACAACTGTTACCCCTACCCTTCTTGATTTACGAGAGGTACAAACCGCAAAAGGTAATATTGATAAACACGCTACAATTAGCGTTATGATTTCTATTATTGATATAGAGACGGGTGAATCAGTACAAATAAGTGGTATCGGCTCTGGTCAAGATAGCGGTGATAAGGCCATCATGAAGGCTGAAACAGCGGCTATAAAATACGCTTATATGCTTAGCTTCTGTATTGCTACTGGGGATGACCCAGAAGCTGATAATAATACAGACATTAATACACAAACTATGGCACCGCCTAAGGTACCTATTTCTAGAAGGAAAGACATCTCTCCGCAAACTATGGCTACTGATGATTTACATTGTACAGATTGTGGATGTGCTATATCCAGTAAAGTATCTAGTTACTCCAAACAACGTTACCATATGCCTTTGTGTATGAACTGCCAGAAGAGTCATCAGTCTGTAGCATAATCAACTCTACTGTACTGTGAGAGGGGGTGAAAATATGGATCCAGTAATTACACGAATTGTTGTAGAGGCAGCTGCAGCTGCTTTAATGTATTTGATTGCAGATGAATAACACATGAGCCATGTCGATAATACGACATGGCTCATTTTATTTTTATTTATTCGCATTGATATTTGAGTAATTTTTTTCAATAGTCTGCAAAAAAAAAGACTTAATTATACAGTTTTAAGACCTATCTAGCGGTACAGATTTGATGTGACTTATGCAAAAATTAAGATGTATTAATTTTAAAGGAGGTGCTAATAACATGGAAAGCACAAAGCTTATAATCTTTAAGCAAATCGGTGCAAAAATAGCTTATTATCGTACTCTACGTGGTTTAACACAAGCCCAATTAGCTGAAATAATTAACGTTAGTCCAGACACATTGAGCAGAGTCGAGCGTGGCAAATATAACAACAATATTTCAATTTCTATGTTATTAGATATCGCCATAGGGTTAAATATCGAACTTGCAACATTAGTTACATTTACGGAGCAAGATCGAGAAATGTGGCCTACCTCCAAATAGGGTTTTATATGTAAGGAGATGTTAATTATGGCTAAACGCTATACGGTCCAATTTTATACGACACAGCCTTCAGTTATAAAAAGTACCAATGTAACTGCAAGTAATCAGTCAGATGCTCGTAATCAAGTAAAGAAGCGATTTGCGAGCAATGGTGTTATTATTCATGTCGTTTCCGTAACAGAGATTTAGGGAGTTGAATCATGCAAAGTTTTACATTATTTGATGAAACGATACACTTTGGGCCTGATATACAACTAAGAAAAAAAGCTAACGAATTATTATATAATGCTAAGCTTCGACTTATCGAAGATAGAAATAATTTAGTAGAAAATAATGACATAGGCAATCCTGATGTTGCATACAACCTATTAAGAAACACTTTTTATCAATGGATTAACAAATGCCTAGATGATATTCGAAAATTTGCTCAAGAATATAATCGTACAGTAAGCGAAAAAGAACTTTGCGACATATTTAATCTAGTTGCTTTTAAAGTTGAAATGCAATTATTAGATTTTGAAATTGATTATGAAATTTTAAAAAATCTAACTACGCATAGCAACATACGCGTCAATGCGAGAAATAGATCCACTTTCTTATTAAAAAAAGAACGAATTGAAGAATTTAATCAAGATATTCTAGAGCGAACAAAGGCTTTAAAAAACGCTTTAGATGAGTCTTCACAAAGAGATTATGCCCCATTGATTAAGGCATTCTTACTAGATGATATAAAGGCAATTGTTAAACATCCTGCTTTATTTGACGAATTAGATTATATCTATAACTTAGGGCTAAATATCGCATTACATCTTATTTATAGATGGAATCCTACTTATAATGCTGATGAATGTGATGAAATAGCTGAAGCGTTATCAAACGATAGTATACCCTTTAATAAGATAATGGACAATTTACCAGAGTTAATTATGAATTTACCATTCTGTAAAGCATTATATACACAAGAAAGTATGGATAGTTTTATATATGAAGAAGATCGAAGAAACTACTATCAAATTGCCCAATTCTTAGACATGGATGAAAATTTAGTATATTAATTACAGGGAGACAAATTATGTAAAAAAAGTATTATTTGCTACACTATTTGCAGTAGCAGCATTAAATGTAAATCAAATCGATTTTCAAAACAACTCTTTACTTCCACAAATTCATTTAACTAATCAAGCTTCTGCTGAAACTCCATATCAGCAAGGTTACAAGCATGGTAGACTTGATGCTCAATGGGGTACTGCTTTTGGTGATAATATGTTGTATCAAATGGCAAGCCTAGAGTGGCAACGTGGTTATAGCGACGGTTACAGATCTGTACGCTAATAAATTTCAAAGGATAAAAAACGATAAACTCGGATATAGGTAAACTATAACCGAGTTTATTTTTTATTAACGACTAAATTACTAATCTGATTTTAAACCTTGATAATAAGGAATAGATTTTATTCCATAAGGCTCAATAATTTTATTAATCATCTGCTTATATGACCATAATGACATACCTTGTTCATAATGCTTATAATCTAGCCCTATTGAGTTAATTATATAATGACAATGTATATGTGCTTCATTCTTGTAATGAATTGCACCCAATACTTGATATACACTTCTAGAAAGTAACTCCCCTACCCCTTTACATATTTCAAGGACTGTATCTAAGGAAATAGTATCACCACTATCTAAGGAAAACACAACATGTGTAAATGTTTTAGACTCATCTTGTATATGTGCAAGATTTTTTATTAGCATAAACTCTGAAATTGGATTATCAATTCCCATTTGTATGCCAAAAATATAATTACTAGAGGTCTTATGTTCATCTCTTATATATTCAATTGCATTTGGTAAATCCATTCCATTTCGTTTAATAAATTTTAATATAGCCATTATTTCAACTCCATAATTGTCTTATTCAATTTATCTACTACTTTCGTCAATTCACTAGATATAACTTTCTTATCATCTTTTGTAAGTGTATTATTGTTTGATAATGCCTGATAAATATTCCCTAATAAGGATGCAATTAAACGTTCTGGATCAACTATCACAATTTTTTCCGTATTTAGTGAACATCGCCTTATATATTCAGACACAGACATTTCGCACATATTAGCTTGACTTTCAATAAATTGAATCTCATCTTCTGCTAACCTTAAATTTAAGCGTTTGGATTTGCTATCTGCTTTCATAATAAAACCTTTCTGTACATACAATCTATTTTTAATTATTTGTATGTACAGTCAGTGTTATTTTAATAATAAAGCCGGGAGTTGTCTTTACTGACAACTCCCGGCCCACTGCCGTTTTTATAACGGCTTTTCTCTTCTTTTCCGATATAATTTCCACTATCATACATTTTATCGCCCTTCTAAAAACGGCAGTGGATAAAGCAAGATAGTGGTTTGTATGTACAAAATTTTCTCTTTTTTACCAAAAATAAAATCATAAAAAGTATAAAAATATATATGTAAATACATCCTAAAAATCGGTAAAAATGGAAAATTTGGTGAATAAACTATTGAAGCTATTAATTTTTCTCCCTATTTACCGATCCTGTTAAAATAAACCCAAGATTAGGGAGACCATTATACCGCATTCTATCATACATAGGTTCACAAATAGCTTTATCTAATACTGCTTTTTTTAAACGAATACAACACCCACTTTTCCCACTGTTATCATTTTCTAAATATAATGATAAGGCCCATAAAAAATCTTCAAATGTATCATATAACGATAGGTATGATTTCCTTAAATCATCCGTGCTACAAGTAACAACGGCATCTAAAAATTCATTTACATTACATCGATTAATATATGGTAAATATAACCAAAAAATATTTTCATCAAATGTATCCTCTATAATATCAGAACGTTGTTCTTTTAAAAGCTCATCTCTCAATACAAAAGACTTAACAGGCATAGCCTCAATATCCTTACTGTTTAATGCTGTATAGAGATTTCTAAAGAACAAATATAGGCATTTCTTTACTTTTTTCATACTATCACTTAACTGAAAAGTATCCTTATAGTGATATCTACGCTTGGTTAATCCATTTATTAGGATTGATATATTTTTATCTAATCTAAGCAAATCAACTAGTTTCTCATCTTCTACACGACTCCATTTATAAGATGAATCAATATCATATATATTTTTAACCCATGTATATATTGAGTCTGTAAGTTGTTCATTCGCTAACCTTTGATTCCAACGACTATCTTTAGTAGCCCAAAGAATAGATTGAGCCTCACATTGTCTCTGTTCCTCATCATTAAAAATATAACGCCCATTCTTATATTCATTTTCAAAATGAAAATATGTTCGATTCTCATTATATAGATATATAAAAAGATCTATAATAGTTTGATGCGTAATACTATATATACTCTCCTTCTTTATAATCTGTGATTTAACGATTTCAAAAAAACTCATATCCCCTTTCACAATATCTAATCCATACTTCATTTGTATATGAACTAAAAAAGGTTTCGACAATAACCTATCTAGGTTTTGAATTATATCTGAATCATAGTAAGATTCCTTATTTACTTTATTATATAAAGTTTGTAAGTCTTGTCGATATAAACGATAATTTGAACTCGACAATACACTGTATGCATCTAATTTATACTCTTCAATCTTCTTATCTGTCCCGTGTGCAACAATAGCATTTATAGTACGATCAATAAATGGAAATATATCAAATAAGAATGCTGATAAAACTTGATTTAATAATTCAATATTCTTTAAGATTTCCCCTATATTATTAAGCGAGGATTCATCTAATAGAATAGATTGTTCAGTAAATAATCCATGGGATGGTATTTCATTAAATCTATTTAATACAGAGACGGCCATATAATGTGGCAAATTACATAACAGCATAAAAAAGAGCAAAAGAGACTTTGTAAGTTCATCACAGTTAAAAGATAGTAACCGCTTAACCTCATAGGAGACATTCTGTTGAGAAAGCCATTTATATAATAATGTAACGGGTAAACAACATGTTTGAGCATCGAGTTCCTCAAGTATGAAAGATTCATCTAAAGCAAAATTACCTGCAACATCTTTTTTTACAAGATTCCTATATAATTTTTGTGATTGCTTAATTAGAGTTTCTAAACCTATATAGCCCGCCCCATCTAAAACATCAAAATCAGCATCACTTAATAACATTTTTTTATGTATTAAAAGAGAATTTACGGGAGAATCAATAGATGAAGAAATTATATTGGGAAACTCTTTTGTAATCTGACTAGAAGCTGGTGCCGTTAGAATCTTAGTATTAAAACTATATATTTTATTAAAGACCATTGTAGAAGTACACTTTTTCACTCTTCGATTTCGGCTTATTACTGTACTCTCGTTTCTTAATGAATTACGTAAATCTATATTTTTCAATATTGATAGTGCAATATAATGATCCATAATATCTTTTATTAAAAATGAATCCGAATAATGTGAAATAGTATTAGATCCAATATTTAAATGCATTATCCCAAGTAATATCCTTATGGCATCAAAATCTCTTGTTTCTAATCCCAGACCACCTAAAAATGATTTGTATAAAAGTCTCGACGGTCTCGACCCTACGTCAGATAGACACAATCCATAGGATGTATCTAATGCTTCATATAGATAATTCCATATATTGCCTATTTCGGTATCAGGCTCTGCTGATTTTACCAGTTCGCCTTCATACGCAGATAACCTCTGATTTAATAACAATAAATACTTATTAAAACAAATAGAATCAGAGTCTAGCGACCACACCTCTTTTTCCCCATATTTATAACTATAATAAGCACCAGTGGTATCTTTTCGTATGGGAGTACTGATCAAAAATGCATTATAGCACTCTCTATTCATAACCTCTAAATCACTTCTATCCATCTTTTTTATTTTTTCACTCCTTAAAATAGATATATATTGTATTTTTTATTAAAATAGACCATTTTTTATTTAGAAATGGTCTATTTTATTTTTTTACGCCATATATAACTAGTATAACGCAAAGAATCATATACTATTAGTGTAGTCAATTGCTACAAAGATATATTCTTCCCTAAAGGAGGTAAAAAATGGAAAAGTTTCTCTCTCTATCACCAGATAATGAACCTAAAAGAGCCATTATCGCAAAGACTGAATCTGAAGATATTCAGTCACTACTAAACAATAGTGTTATCTACAAAGAGATCTCACCACCTAGTCCACCTAGAAATGATGAATTCTCATCTTCCCCATCTATTTCAACTGTAGACTCACCAAGTACATATGCTAGTATTTCTCCACCAGGAGCAATAGTCACTGTTGAAGCAAAAGATATATCGATTGTTAATAATCGATATGATGAACCATCGCTAACACCACAAAATGTATCTACATACCCAGTAGTATACACAGTCTGCAATGTAAATGAGTTCCAAGTATCAACAAAAGCAAACTCAGACCATTGTAATAATCTCCTAAAAAATTTTGTCGAACAAGACGATGTTATTTGTCAGATTGATAAATCAACACAAGAAGTAAAAGATGAGATTGTAAACTGTGTACTTTCGTTTACAGAGGAACGTGAAGTTTACGATTTAGATGATTGTCAAAGCTTTTATGTCATCCATGTCAAAACATCGATAACAGAAACAGACATCACCATCAAAAAAGAGCAGCTGGATACTCTATACTCATTGCTCAAGAAGAAATTCCCTGAAATCAATTTCAATGCTGACTGTGGAAAAGCTAAGGAACTATTTAAACAGTATATAGCTGAACGTTATGTACGAGATAAGGCAACTATGAAAACCACAAGAGTAAATAAATATCCTGGTTGGGGTAAAATTTTTGAAGCTAAAAGATTCCATCCTGGGCAAGATGAAAATGGTGATACATTGTTAACTTTACCAAGCATTAACAAAAATGACAGACACAATCTGTACGGTTATGGTCTCAAATTATTAGAGCTTGCTCCTTTAGGGGTTGTTTTACCTCTCTTCTTACATGCTCATAGTGGTTTTGTAAGAAAATTATTCCAAGAGGGTTCGCACCCTATACAGTATGTGCCGACGCTAATTGCTCCTACTGGTAGTAGAAAAACATCCCTTTCAAAGATTTTCTTTCTACT
>ERZ773038.1541-NODE-1541-length-12961-cov-15.248799_pt1 | contig 12961 bp, 12 predicted proteins | sample MGYA00511665_ERZ773038 | MGnify/ENA primary metagenome ERZ773038 (study PRJEB29015, sample SAMEA2737966) | human oral metagenome | biome: human oral; feature: human-associated habitat; material: dental | place: China | collected 2028 ... | reverse complement strand
ATCACCGCAGCACTCGCACTCTATTCCTTCAAGACCACCCCCTGAATAACCTTCCTGGGTGTGGTGGAGGGTCTGAATCCGTGGAAGAATGAGGAGCCGTGCCCGCACCCGGGGTGATTCACTCGCGAATGACCTGCTCTTTAAACTTATCGGGGTACTTGGTTATAGTCATGAACTCACCTCATTGCCTGTCGCGGGAATAAAATATTTCCGAGTTCAAAGGACTCCGCTCACTTCGCATTATGGGGTTAGGTGATCCAGTTAGCATGGACTCCGGGGGTGATTTCGAGGCCTGTGGGGACGGTGAGGGTGGGGCCGTAGACGATGGTTTCCTTGCCAACGTGCTGGATGGCAGCGGTGTGGGCAATGTTGAAGCGGGCGCAGCGGGCGGCGTTGTAGAGATCGGCCCAGATGATTTCCTGATCGTCGTAGGTCAAAAGCCATAGGTAGGTGGCGGTCAGGAGTTTATCGGCCAGGGCCTGGTGGTCGTCGGTGTTGAAGGCGTGGAGGTAGAGGCTTCCTCCTTGCTCGACGTAGGGCGGGTCGGCGTAGGCGAGGACGTCGGTGGCGTGGGGTTCCATGGTGGTGAGGAAGTCGATACCGTCGAGTTGGGTGACGTGGATACGGTGACCGAGGGCGGCTACGTGCTTGACTCGTTCGATGAGGGCCGGCTTGTTATAGCGGGCGTCGATCTTCCACTTGCCGGTCTGGTCGAGACCGCCGATGGGGCGGGCATCAAGGATGCCGGATCGGTTGGTGCGGTTGAGATAGAATGTGGCGAATCCGAGGGCGATGTCGTCTGCTTCGCCAGCCTGGTAGACGGTTCTCTGGTGGTGCCATTGGTCGATGGTGACGGGGGTATTGTTGATGAGCCGACTGAAGGCCTCAGCACCATCGGGGGTGGTGATGGTGCGCCAGAACGCAGCGATGCCAGCGTTGATGTCGTTGATGTGGATATGGTCGACGGCACCATCGGTCAGGAGGCGTAGGGCGGCGCCGGCGCCGCCAGCGTAGGGCTCGGCGTAGTGGGTCGGAGCGGGGACCTGGGCGCGGATCAGGCGTGTGAAGAAGGGGGCTAGGCGGGCTTTGCCGCCTGGGTAGCGCAGGGGGGACAGGTACCTCACGGGTCAAGCCTGCCTGTTTTGGTTGCTCGTGGCCACCGCGCTGGCGGGCGGGTTGCCGAGATCGGTGTTGATAGCGTTGAGCAGGGGCGTGAGCAGGATGTTTGCTCGTTCAGCGATCTCGGGTGGGGCGGTGAACTGGTAGGAGTGCACGCAGTTGTTGAGGTCGCGGAGGAAGTGCCCGTCAGTGTTGTCGACGCGTATGGCCGCCCATGTTCCTGCGAGTTCAGGGCGGGTGGGGTCCTTGTCGTCCAGGCGGGGGTCGAGATGGCGCATGACGGCGGTGAGCTTGTCAATGAGCCGTTTGCCTTTCGGTTTGAGGCTCTGATGGTCGATGAGGGCGTCGGCGGCGAGTTCGACGGCGATACGCGCCATGACTGATGCCGTCTCCGGGTGCGAACGGATCTTCAGGCTGCTGCACTCCTTGAGCAGCCTCCTGAGCCGTTGGGGCATATGAGTGCGCTGCGCGTCGTGGTAGAGATGGGTCTCGCTCTTGAGCGTCCTGGGCTGACGCACTCGGGAACCGGCCGAGCGCGAGTTCTTCCTTTCGGGGGCGGATTCCGATGCGGGGCCGCCTGCGGTCCCAGCGCCAGCGGCGGAAGAGGACGTGTTGAAGGGACCTGGGACCGGTTCCGCTTCTCCCGTGCCCTGGGCCGGGCTGGACGCGTCGGTATCGGCCGATAATGTGGTGGCAGGGGTGACGTCGGCGTCTCCGACGGTGTCCCGCCACACCCCACCGAGAAGTTCCCTGGCTGGGTCCCTGCTGTTGAGGGTGCGGGAGGATATGACGAGAACGTCGGCGGCGCCGGGCGCTTTGAGGCCCTTGGGCTGAGGCGTGAGCATCCCGCTGATGAGCCTGCGGATGAACGGTTTGATCTTGTCGGGGTCGACATCGACGTTGAGCCGGGAGCCGGGCCGGGTGAACCTCGCACCGAGGAGCTCTTTGACCTTCCAGGTATAGACGCGGTCCATGAGGGTGTACTGCTCGCGCCGAGCCTGGTCGATGAGGTCGACCAGGGGACGGTCGTGCTGGTAGGCCTCCTCCAGCCAGTACCAGAACTCGTTCCATTCCACGGGAGGGGCGCCGCTGTTGACCCGGTCGAGGTAAACCATCTCAGGGCCCCAGGCGGCGGTACCCTCGCCGCTGCCGGCACCGTGATGCTTGAGGTGGATCCAGTAGCGGGCGTCGGCACGGTGATCGAACTCCACGCAACTGGGGTTCAAGTAGGGGCTGGCGGTGTGGACTCCTCGTTTGATGCGCTCGAAGGTCGCGGCGGTGTCCGGGTCGGGAGCCTTGCTGGGGTTGTCGAGGAGCCGGCAGGCGACGAGGCGGCGGTTGCCTTCCAGGACGACGTACTTGCCGTCCTCGTGGACGATCGCCCAGGACTCGGTGGGGTTGAGTCCGTGCTCGGCGATGCTTCTGGCCAGGCTGATGATCTTGGGGCCGAACTCCTTCAGTAGCCGACCCATGGCCTCGGCCTCGGTGTCTACGGCGGGGCGGCCGAGGCGGGGGTTTCGTAGGTCGAGGTGGAGGCGTTTGATGGATCGGTTCTTGTGCCCGATGATGGCCACGACGGGGTGCCTTTCTGAGGTAGATAGGGGCTGGGCTGCTGGGGTGGGGTGACCGCAACGAGTGAGGTGAGCGTGGTTCAGGTGTTGGCGAGGTATGCCTCGACGGCGTCGCGGATGACGGCGCTGGCGGTGGTGCCGTGCTTCTCGACGTAGGCGGTCAGGGCCGCGTCGGTGTGCTCGGGCGGGCGGACCTGGCGGCGCGGGGAGCGTCCGCGGCCCGTGGCGCGGGACTGTCCGAGGCCCGGGCGGCCGCGGAGGACGGCGTCGAGCCCGGTGTCGCTGACGCGTGAGCCGTCGCGGCGGGTTCCGCGCCCGATGGTGGGGACGCGGCCGGCGGTGACGTCCTCGTCGAGCTGGTTGTAGTAGGCCTGCTCGGCCTCTGTGAGGGGCGCGTGCGCGGGGTCCTCGGTCATGATGGCTGTTCCTGGTGGTCAGTGGTCGGTGCGCGGGATGAGGTGGCGGTAGAGATCGGTGACCTCCATGGCGCGGAAGACGGTGCGGCGGCCACGTCCGTCGACAGTGACGCCGACCTCGAGGTGGCGCAGTGCCTGCGGGTGGGGCAGGCCGACGAACATGAACGACTGCTCGCCTGTACGGCGGGGCTGGAGGATCTCGTAGTCGACGTGGTGCATGACGGCGTACTCCGCGTCGGGGCGGGGCGTATCGTCATTCACCACCAGCGCCGTTGTTGCGCTTCCGCGTAATTGCGGTTGCCTCAAGGGCGCCTACGACGGGTGCAGCGAGGAGGATCAATGGAATATTGTCGCCGCGCCCCAGAGCCGCGAAAACGCCGCAAATTCCAATGGCAACCATGAATGTCACCAGGATATGTCGCACGAAATGTGACCTGCAATTAGATCCGTTCATAAAATCACTTCCTGCACGGTTCGTTGAAGTCTGGGAGCATGCCCAGCGTGAAGAACACTCCGTTGCAGATGATGCCAGGACCCCCCAGCCACAGTGAATGCGCCGCACACCATCGAATTGGCCGCAAAATATGCCCAAGCCGCGGCCCAACCCTTCGCACACGTCGGTATCCCTTGAGGCGCCAGGGACGGGGCGCCCCCGAGGTCCTCCATGGCGATGACATTTTCTGGCACAAGTTTGACACCGAGGTTCGAAGAGGAGTCTGGAACGAACTTCATTCCCCGAGTGTTCTCGATAAGCGCCCGGATGCCCTCGTCTGTTGCGATCATGGCGATATCGATAAGTGCGGCATCAACGTCGTCCGTTTGGCTGGCCAAATATCTCAGCAGTGCCGGACTTTGCCGCAAAGTGAGCGCGCGTTGTGCAAGCACGTCAGCGTCTGTGGTCATGACTTGGACGGTGACTCCATCAGGAAGCTCCTGATTCAGGTCTTCCGTATTCGTGTCGGCACGTGCTGGAACTGCGGAGAAACAAATAGTGACCAAGGAAACAACGGTGACGATCAGACTCGAGACATAACTATCATCCCTTAATAAATTATACCACAATGTGAGAGTCGCTACAAAAATATGATAAACCTCACTTATTCGTGAAGAATCGATGGGGATCCTCACCCTCTCGAGACCGACGCTGCTTCACCGCTCTTCCCCTCGACGTCGATCTTCGCCTCGTGGACTTCGTTGAACTCGCGCAAAGGTTCGACGCCATCGAGATCCGGAGGGCCCCCGCCGGGCATACGGGTCTTGGGAAGTCGGTGGAGTCTCGGATACCGTTCCGGGCGAGGCGGCAGCCGGCCCACCGGGGTGAGAAGAGCACTGCGGGCTGGCTGCCGCCTCCGCTGCGGCGCCCACACGCCATGCCCTCCTCGACGTCCCCGCGTCCGTCACCTCCCGCCGCCATGAAGGGCGCCGTCCGAGCGGGCGGCCCGATGCTCGCCTACGCCGTCGTCGCCAGCTCCCGCGCCCGGGCCAGCCAGGCGCGCCGCTGCTCGGGCGTGGATCCGGCCACGGGACTGGCGAGCAGCCGCCGGACCTCCGCCCCGCCCAGGTAGGCCCCCACGCACCGCTCCCAGATCAACGAGAGGGGGTCGCCGAAGACCCCGGTCTCGCGCTCGGCGGGGGTGTCACCGGTGTTGAGCACGATCAGCCGGCGCAGGTCGAGCAGGCAGGTCGGCTCGCCCTCGGCGGCGTCGAGCTCGTAGACGACGCCGGGAACCAGGACTCGATCCATCCACCCGGCCATGATCGCGGGCGGCTTGCCCCACCAGTTCGGGTGGGCGACGACGAGCGTGTGCGCCGCCGAGAGCTCGCGACGATGACGGTGGACGAGCGGGTCGGCGCCGACCGTGAGAGCGCTCTCGTCCGCCCGGCGGGTCGTGCGCCCCTCCTCCGGCTCCAGGACGGGCCGGAAGCCCTCGGCGTAGAGGTCGTGGAGCACGACCTCGTGCCCGGCCTCCGTCAGGCCCGCCGCCGCCTCCTCGGCCAGGGCGTGCACGAAGCTGTTCGGGCGCGGGTTGGCCACGACGACCATGGAGTGCGTCATGGGCCCGATCCTACCCGGCGGCCCGGCGGGCGGGCCTCGGCCCTTCGATCTGACCGACGAGGACGGCGTCCGCGGGGCCATCGAGGACCGCGACCTGTACGGCGTCGTCAACGCTGGACAACATCACGCGGGTGTGAGCCCTGGAGCTCGGCCAGTACGGCATCCGCGTCAACAGTGTCAACCCGACCGTCGTCATGACGCCCATGTCCGCGTGGTACTGGGGCAGGCCGGAGATCGAGGGCCCCTACCTGGAGCAGATGCCCCTGGGGCGCTGGGCCACCGAGGACGACATCACCGGGCCCATCGTCTTCCTGCTCAGCGACGAGGCGGCCATGATCACCGGCGTGAGCCTGCCGATCGACGGCGGCTACACCAGCCGCTGACGGAATCGGGCCGACGGCGCCGCCCGGCGTCGGGGCCCGCGCCGGGCGACGGCGGTCCGGAGCCCGGCCCTCACTTGGCGACGACCGCGCGCGCCGTACCGGGGCTTCGCAGTGCTTCTCGCGCCTCGCCGGCCGATCGCTCTACCGTGATCCCATGGAACTGGGACACGTCGTGTACAAGGTGAAGGATCTGCGGACAGGGGTCGAAGAGTTCCGGGCCAGGGGCTTCGCCGTCGAGTACGGCCGGGCGAGGAACCCGATCAACGCGCTCGTCTACTTCAGCTCCGGCCCCTACCTCGAACTCCTCGTCAGAACCGGAGCGCCCCGCGTGCTCAAAAGGCTGTCCGCCCTCGTCGGAAGGCAGCTCCGGTAGACCCTCAACCGGTTCATCCGCTGGGACGAGTGCGCTGAGGGCCTGTGCGGGCTGTGCCTGGAGGGCGACGACGCCCAGTTCCGCTCCGCCGTGGGCGCCCTGGACGACGACGGTCTGGAGCTCGGCCCTCACCGCACGGACACCTCGGGCCGCACCCTGCGCTACCGGGTCTTCTTCCCCGCCGACCAGGACCTGCCCTTCCTCATGACGCACTTCTCCATCGACCCGCGCCCGGCGGACTTCACCCACCCGGGCGGCGTTCGCCGCATCGTCTCGGTGCGTCTGCCGGTGCCCGAGGACAAGCACCGACTCGTGCGGAGCCTGTGCGAGGACGACGCCCTCGTCCTGACCCCGCCCGGCACGGCCATGCGCGTGACCTTCGACGACGGGACCGTCCTGGGGGGCTGAACCCGGACGCGGGTCCGCGGTGACGCGACGCTGCGAACGCGGTCTACGCCAGGCGCTCCCCGGCCTCCAGCAGGCGCTGCTCGACGGCGAAGGCCCCGCCGTCGACGGCCCCGTCCGGCCGGGCGCCGCGCGGGTCCCCGTAGATGCGCCCCGAGCCGCGGGAGTCCCAGGGCCGCCAGCCCGGGTCGCCGGTGAGGATGAAGCGCGTCCAATCTCCGTGCACGGCGTCGGCCAGGGACTGGGGCGGGACCGCCCGCAGGGTGTGGTCGCAGTAGGGGTGGGCCAGGCAGTCGAAGGCGAAGGGCAGGTCGAGGCAGTGCGTCGACAGTCCCGTGGCGGGAGACTCCCAGGCGAAGCGGCTCAGCCATGTCCCCGCCGAACCGGCGCGCTCCCGGGCCCGGGCCCAGCCCAGGAGCGGGATGTGGAACATGGCGTCGGAGATGAGGGCGCCCAGGTACAGGTGCTCCCCGCCGCCCAACTCGGGGTGGGCGGCCACGTAGTCCGCGGCGGGCCCCGCCCCCAGGCCGGCCTCCTCCATCACCTCGACGGCCGTGCGCCCGCCCAGCTCCTCGTCCAACCCCAGCTCCTCGACCAGCTCGAAGGCCGCCCTGATGAACTCGTGCGTGGTGCTCATGGCCAGCAGCGGGACGTCGCCGCCCTCGCCCCGGGCCAGCGCCTCGACCACGGGCAGGGGCACGATCCGCCCGTCGACGGCGGGGCCGTAGACGATCCCCGCATCCGGGGCGGAGACGAGCGCGGCGCGGATGCGCTGGGCGAGCGGGACCCGCGGGCTCCGCTCGGCGCGGCGCTTCTCGAGCTCGGCGGTGACGGCGAAGACCCGGTCGTAGTCCAGCGCGCGCCACCCCTCCAGGTTCGGCTCCACGCCCGCCAGGCGCGCCATTTCCCGGGCCGTGGAGCGGGCGGCGTCGGCGGGGAAGTCGGTGACGGCGCCCGAGTCGCTGATGGCCCTGCGGAACAGGCCGCGCGCACGGGGGCAGGTCATGAGGACCATGACATTGCCGCCGCCGGCGCTCTGCCCGCCGATGGTCACCTCGCCCGGGTCGCCGCCGAAGAAGGCGATATTGTCCCGCACCCACTCCAGCGCCAGCACCTGGTCCAGGACCGCGCGGTTGAAGGGGGCGTCGGAGCCGTCCACCCAGCCGTAGCCGTCGAAGCCCAGACGGTAGGCGATGGAGACGGTGACCACGCCGTCGCGGTTGAAGGCGGCGCCGTCGTACCAGGGCGAGTTGTGGGACCCGGAGGACCAGCCGCCGCCGTGGATCCACACGAGGACCGGCAGCCGGGCGCCCGTCCGGCCGGGCGCGGGGGTGAAGACGTTGAGGGTCAGGAAGTCGTCGCCGGGCACGGAGGGCTCGGGGATGGCGGGGTCGTCGAAGATCGAGCCGCGCTGGGGCGTGGCCGACGGCGCCAGGGCGGGGCGCTCGGCGGTCCAGGGCGCGCGCGGCACCGGGGCGAGGAAGCGCCGCTCGCCGCTGGGGGCCTCGGCGTAGGGGATGCCGTAGAAGGCGGCGGAGCGCTCGAAGCGGGGGGCGTCGCCCCGGCGATCGGGGGCGGAGACGATGCGCCTCCACACCCCGCGGACCGGGCCGGCCGGCGCGGTCACGAGCGGGCCGGGCTCGCCGGTCGGCACGGCGATCGGGGTGGAGGCGACGTGCTCGAAGGACGCGTCGAGTCGGGTCAATCGGGTCATCGCGGCTCCTGCCCGCCCAGCACCTCCAGCGCCAGGGCGGGCACGTCGGTGACGATCCCGTCCACGCGCATCGCCGCGAGCCGGCGCATCTCCTCCGGCTCGTCCACGGTCCACACGTGCACCTCGAGCCCGTCGCGGTGGGCCTGGGCCACGAAGCGCTCGGTCACCACGGGCACCCTCCCGTAGCGCGCCGGCACCTGCACGGCATCGACGCGCCCCTTCGTCCACGACCAGCGGGTCCCGGGCAGCCTCAGGCCCGCCTCGGCGTGCAGCACCAGGGCCAGCACGTCGCCGACCCCCAGCGAGGTCGTCGCCCGGGGCTCCTGGCGGCGCAGGACCGCCAGGCGCCGCGCGGAGAAGGAGGCGAAGCGGACCCGCTCCAGGGCGTCGGCGGCGCGCACCACCTGCAGGGCGTCCTGGACGACCGCCGACTCCTTGAGGTCGATATTGAAGCGCAGCCGCGGGAAGGCGGCGAGGGCGTCGTCGAGCCTGACCGGGGGCCGGCCGTCGCCGGCGTCGAGCTCGGACAGCTCCTTCCAGGTCAGCTCCCCGATGCCCCGCGGGTCCGCGGCGGTGCGCATGAGGTCGGAGTCGTGGGAGAGGATGACCAGGCCGTCGGCGCTCACGCGCAGGTCCGTCTCCATCCAGGTCAGTCCCAGCTCGGCGACGTGCTCGACGGCGGTCCAGGTGTTCTCCGGCGCCTCCCCCGCGCCCCCGCGGTGGGCGATGACGGTGCAGCCTCGTGCGGCGACCATGCTTCCTCGCTTCCTTCAGGGTGGGCGCGGGTCTCAGGAGCAGTCGGTCGTCAACTCGACTGCGTGGTGCTCGGTGAGCCAGACGGTCGGGTCGACCGTCGACTCGTCGGCGTCGTCGTTGGCGGTGCGGACCTCGAAGTGCAGGTGGGCCCCGGTCGAGCGCCCCGTGGAGCCGACGGCGGCGATGAGCTGGCCGGCGTTGACCTTGTCCCCCACGTGGACGTAAATGCCGTCCTCGTACATGTGCAGGTAGCTCGTGTACCAGACCTGGCCGTCGATGTCGTGCTTGATGGTCACGGTGCCGGTGCCGTCGACCATGCCGGCGGTGACCACCTCCCCCGCGGCGGCGGCGTATATGGGCGTGCCGGCGGGCGCGGCGTAGTCCTGCCCGGCGTGGAGCTTGAGGATGCCCAGGGTCGGGTGCATGCGGTAGCCCCACGGCGAGGAGATCTCGTAGGTGCCCTCCATCATGGGGTTGAAGACCTCCGGGGCGGAGACGAAGGCGGCGGTGTCGCCCGAGGCCCCGGAGGACTTGGAGGCGCAGGTGACGGTCGCGTTGTCGTGGGCCGCGCGGATGCGGGCGAGCGTCGCGGCGTCGGGGACGTTGGACATCTCGGTGTCGCTGTTCTCGTCGACGTCGGCGTCCGATCCGAGGACCGCGTCCGCCACCGAGACCGGGACCGACGCGGCGGTGGTGGCGCCGGTCTGGGCGGCGACGGCGGGGGTGACGGCCAGGGAGAGGAAGCCGACCCGCGTGCCCAGCGGCGCCAGGACGGTCGCAGCGGCCAGGACCACGAGGACGCCCGTGCGGCCGATCATCCCCAGCGGGGTGTGGGCGACGGGGCGGGGCGCGACCAACTCATCGGTGCGGATCTCATCGGTTCGAGTCTCGTCGGTGCGGGGCTCGACCGGCTCGTCGACACGGGGCTCGGCGGCGCGGGGCCCCTCAATGGCCTCGGGCTCGACCCGCGGGGTCCGGCTGGACCGGCGGGAGCGCGGGGCGGGATCGGGGCGATCGGCCGACCCGGAGCGTTTAGAGCGCCCGGCGTGCTCGGTCCTGGAGCGTTCGGAGTGCTCGGTGTGCGATGGCTCGGGGTGCGCGGCGTAAGGCGGCTCCGGGCTCGCGGCGGGCATGGACGGGATCGTGTCGACGTCCTCCGGGTCGGAGGCCTGGAACGGCTCGGGCCGCGGGAACTGGGGCCTGGGCCGCGGGAAGGAATCCGGCGGGAACTGCGGCTCGGGCTCGGGCCTGGGGGTCGGCGGCGCGGGCCTGGGAAGCGGGGGTTTGCGCGGGGTGGGCGTCTCGGGTTTGGGAGTCTGGGGCCTGCGCGGTGCCGCTGGTTCGGGCCTGCGTGGGGTGGGCGTCTGGGGCCTGGGCGTCTCGGGTTTGGGAGTCTGGGGCTGGCGCGGAGCAGGTGATCCGGGCCGCGGAAGCGGCAGCGCCCGGGGCGGCGCCTCGTCCCAGGACGACGACGTGTGCGAGGCGATCCACGCCCCCGTCGGCGGCGTCAGCGCCGAGGGCGACGACGATGGCGACGGCGGCCCCATCGGCGGAGTCTCCGGGGACGCCTGCCCCCGGCGGGCCGAGGCCGGGCGGCGCGTGGGCACTTCCCGGGTGGAGCGGGAGGATGAACGGGGGTCGGGCGTCGGGGAGGAGGGGGGAGTCTGCGCGGCGGGGGCCGCAGGGCGGTGCGCCGGATGATCGGCGCGGCCGCCTCGCCGGACCGGCGTGACCGCCGTCCGATGCACGGGGGCCGACGGCGTCGCCGGGTCCGGCCCGGCGGAGGCCGATTTAATCGGGCCCCTCCTGCCGGAACCCGGTCTCCTGCCCGAGCCCTTCCCTCCCGATCCCTTCCCGCCCGGGCCCGGTCTGGCGGCCGAGCCCCGCGGCGGCGTCGAGGGTTGCGATCCGGACACGATCTGAGCCCAGTCCATGGACGCCTGGCCGTCCCCGCCCGACTCCCAGCTCGTCGCGGGATGCGCGCGGCCCGGGTGGCGGCCCGAGTGCGCCGTCGGTCTTCTGGAGGCGGGCGTCCGGGAGGGGGACGGAGGGGTTTCAGCCGACGCGGGCACCGGCCTGCTCGTCGGGGGCGAGCCGACCGCGCCATCCGAGCCGGTCGAACCGCCCGTCGCGCCTGCACGAGCGGCGGCGTCCCGCGCGGCGCGCTCGGCCGCACGCCGCTCGCGGCGGGTCATGGGTGTGGCGGTCACTGACTGTGCCTCTCGGTGGTTCCTGGAACGGACGCCAGTGCTGGCGCCCAGCTGCCCGGCGGCGGCCGGCCGGGGATGGATCGGCCGCACTCCGAGACCCTAACGATCTCACACTTGCGGCGCCAAGAGCACGCTCGCATCCGTATCGCCCGTCTCAGTCCCTCTCGCGCCGCTGGTACTCCTCGCGCTGCATGGCGTCATTCACCTCGCCGACGAGCTCCTCGAGGATGTCCTCGAGGAACACCACGCCCAGCACGCGCCCGGCCGCGTCGCGCACCCGCCCCAGGTGGGCGCCGGAGCGCTGCATGGCCACGAGGGCGTCCTCCACCTCGTCGTCGGCGGACACCGGCACGAGCGCCCGGGTGCGCCAGGCGGGGACGGGCTCGGCGCGCTCCCCGCCTTGGGCGTACAGGACGTCCTTGAGGTGCAGGTAGCCGACGATGACGTCCCCGTCGGCGGCGTCGTCGGGCCGGGCGGAGACGAGCGGGAAGCGGGAGTAGCCGGTGGAGGCGACGGCGTGCTCGACGTCCTGCGGGGTGCAGCCCTCGGGGAGGGTGACCAGGCCGTCCAGGGGCACCATGACGCTCCCGGCGGTCTCCTCGGAGAACTCCAGGGCGCCCGACAGCAGGCCGGTGTCGTCGTCGAGCACGCCCTCGGCGGTGGAGCGCTCGACGATGGAGGCGACCTCGGCGGCGTTGAAGGCGGCCGAGACCTCGTCCCTCGTCTCGACCCCCAGGCGGTGCAGCACCCAGTTGGCGAAGCCGTTGAGCCCGGTGACGACGGGGCCGAAGAGGCGCGAGACCTGCACCAGGGGCGGGGCGAGCCACCGCACGGCGCTCTCCGGGGAGGAGATGGAGATGTTCTTGGGCACCATCTCCCCGGCGACCACGTGGAGGTAGACGACCAGGACGAGGGCGACGACCACGGCCACGGCGTGCGCCCCGGCGGCTCCGACCCCGACCCGGGTCAGCAGGGGCTGGACGATGCGGGCGATCGCCGGCTCGGCGACGACGCCCAGCCCGGTGGAGCACAGGGTCACGCCCAGCTGGGCGGTGGCGAGCATCCGCGAGATGTGCTGGAGGGCCCACAGGGCGGTGGCGGCCCTGGCGTCGCCCGCCTCGGCGAGGGGCTCGAGCTGGGAGCGGCGCGAGGAGGTCACGGCGAACTCGGCGCCCACGAAGAAGGCGTTGCCCGCCAGCAGGAGGAGGGTGATGGTCAGGGCGACCGGCGCGCTCATCGCCCCGCCCCCGTCCCGGCGCCGGCGTCCTCGGGCGCGTCGGCGGAGCGGACCCGCAGGCGGGTGACCCGGCGGCCCTCCATGGCCTCGACGACCAGCTCGACCCGCGCGACGTCCACCGTGTCGCCGAGGCGGGGGATGCGGCCGAGCTCGGTCATGACCAGCCCGCCGAGCGTCTCGTAGGGGCCGTCGTCGGGCACGTGGATGCCGGCGCGGGCGGCGAGCTCGTCGGGGCGCATCCACCCGGGCACGATCCAGTCGCCGGAGGCGTCCACGTGGGCGCCGGCGCGGCGGCGGTCGTGCTCGTCGGCCACGTCCCCGACGATCTCCTCCACGGCGTCCTCCAGGGTGACGACCCCGGCGGTGCCCCCGTACTCGTCGACGACCAGGGCCATCTGGCTGCCGGCGGCGCGCAGCTCGACCAGCAGCGAGGCCAGCGGCATGGTCTCGGGCACGCGCGGCACCGGCGTCATGAGGGAGGAGGAGGCCACGGACACGGCGCCGCGCCGCTCGTAGGGCACGGCGATGGCGCGGCGCAGGTGGACCACGCCGAGCACGTCGTCGACGTCGGAGCCGATGACGGGGAAGCGCGAGTGCCCGGTGGTGCGGGCCAGGTCGACGACGGCGTCGGCGGTGTCCTCGGCGTCGAGGGTGTGCAGGCGGCCGCGGTCGGTCATGACGTCGACGGCGGTCAGCTCGCCCACGCCGATGGAGCGGGTGA
>ERZ773038.1538-NODE-1538-length-12972-cov-3.493226_pt1 | contig 12972 bp, 9 predicted proteins | sample MGYA00511665_ERZ773038 | MGnify/ENA primary metagenome ERZ773038 (study PRJEB29015, sample SAMEA2737966) | human oral metagenome | biome: human oral; feature: human-associated habitat; material: dental | place: China | collected 2028 ... | reverse complement strand
GACCCGCGTCTACGAAGACGACATGACGGTGCGGCCCGACGCCGAGACGTTCTCGATCTTGCCGTGGCGCGGGGAGGACGTTCCAGTGGCCCGCATGTTCTGCGACGTGCTCACGCGCGACAACGAGCCCGTGCGCTCGGACCCTCGATCGATTCTCAGACGCACCCTCGACAAGGCCGCGGATATGGGTTTCACCTGTTTCGTCCCCCCCGAAGTCGAGTTCTACCTCTTCCACCCGGAAAACGATCCGAACAAAGAGCCCGTACCCATCGACAACGCGTCTTACTTCGATCACGTGACGCGGTCCCTGGCGCAGAATTTCCGACGCGATGCGATTCTCACCCTCGAGGACATGGGCATTTCCGTCGAGTTCTCGCACCATGAAGCCGGGCCTGGCCAAAATGAGATCGATTTGCGATACACGGATGCGCTGAGGATGGCGGACAACGTCATGACCCTTAAAACGGTCGTTGAGCAAATCGCTATTGAGCAGGGCGTTCACGCCTCCTTCATGCCCAAACCGCTCGTCAACTCGCCCGGAAACGGCATGCACACCCATTTTTCGCTTTTCGAGGGAGATAAGCCTGCTTTCCATGACGCCACCGGACCCGGCGGGCTTTCGCGAACCGGCCAGAAGTTCCTGGCGGGGCTCCTGCGTCACGCCCGCGAGATAACGGCCGTGACCAACCAGTACGTCAACTCCTACAAGCGCCTTTACAGCGGCGACGAGGCGCCTTCTTATGTTTACTGGGGTCCCTACAGTCGCTCGGCGCTCGTGCGGGTTCCGGCTCACAGCCCGAACAAACCCCAATCGGCGAGGATCGAATACCGCGCCCTGGATTCAGCCGCGAACCCCTACCTCGCATTCGCCGTGGTGCTGCGCGCTGGCCTGCGGGGAATCGAAAGGGATTACGATCTGCCCGTCGCCGTTGAAACGGATGTTGCCCTCATGTCGGACCTGGAACGCGAGATATCGGGAATCGAAGGCTTGCCCAGCTCTTTGGGGGAAGCGGTTGAGCTTATGAAATCTTCGGAGCTCGTGGCCGAAACTCTAGGAGAGGATTGCTTTGACTACTTCCTGCGAGACAAACGCCATGAATGGAACGTCTACCATCGCCAGGTGACGCCGTACGAACGTACGCGGTTTCTTCCGACCTACTGAGCATCCATGCGCGAACAGTCCGTTTCCGCTCGCCTGCGCAAAGCCGGTTTCACGCAGGTGGCGAAAGCCGAACAGCTCCTCGAAGAATGCGCACGAGCGGGCGTCGCCCCACCACGAATCGAAGCTTTCGCCCAGGCGGCGGACCCGGATCAGTGTCTGCTCCTGTTGACGCGCCTGGTCGAAGCCTGCCCTGAGGGGCGGCAATTGCGCGACTTGCTCGAAGGCCCAGCCTGCCGTCGCCTTCTCGCCGTTCTCGGGTTATCCAAAGCACTGGGCGACTTCCTTGTGGCCCACCCTGAGGCTTTGAGCTCCCTGGAGACGCGGTCCCCGGGCGAGGCCGTTGAGCTCGAGGATTTCACCGAGGAGGCGGAAAAAAGGGGAGCCTTGGCCGCTGTCGAGGCGAGCGGGGGCAGACGCCCCGTTGCCAAGTCGGGGGGAGCCGAACGGGTCAATGCCTTGCGTCGCTGGTACTACGGCAGGATTCTGGCAATCGCCGCATGCGATCTCACATGCTCCGACCCTCTGGAGGCGATGCCCGCTGTTTCAGCCGCCATTTCGGCGGTCGTAGGCGGAGCGCTGGAAGCGGCGCTGGCGATAGCTCGGGCGCAAACTTCGGGATCCGAATGCGTGGATCTGACGATAGTCGCTATGGGGAAGACCGGGGCGGGCGAGGTGAATTACGTGTCCGACGTCGACGTCGTCTATGTCGCGCGGCCTGCCAGAGATTGCGACCCTGACGTCTCCCCGGCGAACGGCGATTTCGAGGAGCCTGAGGAAGCCGTCGAAATTGCTTCGAAACTGGCATGCGCGGCGGCCCACATCGTCTCGGCGCCTTCCGCAGAGCCGGCCCTGTGGGTGCTTGATGCCAACCTGCGGCCGGAGGGAAAGGACGGCCCCCTGGTGCGGACTCTCGAATCCCACGTCGCCTACTACAAGAGATGGGCCAAAGGATGGGAGTTTCAAGCCCTTCTCAAGGCGAGGCCCATAGCCGGCGACCGTGATCTGGGCGAGGAGTACATGGCTGCGCTGTGGCCGATGGTGTGGGAAGCGGCCGGCCACGAGAACTTCGTCGAAGATTCCAGGGCAATGCGCCGCCGAGTCGAAAACCACGTTCCTGCAAGGGAGGCGAATCGCCAGCTCAAGCTGGGCAAGGGCGGGTTGCGCGACGTCGAATTCACCGTTCAACTGCTTCAGCTGGTTCACGGCCGTACGGATCAGGCTCTTCGGGTTCGATCCACCGTCGACGGTTTGCGGCTTTTGCGCGACGGCTCCTACGTGTCGAGGGCCGACGCCGAAAAACTTGACCGGGACTATAGGATTTTGCGCGTTCTCGAGCATCGAGTTCAGCTCAGACGGCTCAGGCGGACCCATCTGTTGCCCACCGGAGCCGACGATCTGCGCACTTTGGCTCGGGCAATGTCTTTGCCCGGCATTGCCGGCGCCGACGATCTGGAACGTCTGTGGCAGGGGACGCGCCGCGAGGTGCGCGCCCTGCACCGAGAGATCTACTATCGCCCGCTGCTCCCCGAGGCGGCACGCCTTTCGCCCGATGACATCGCTCTCTCGGAAGGGCCGGCCAAAGCCCGCCTGGAAGCCATCGGCTACAGAGACGCAGCTGCAGCGCTGCGGCACATTCGGGCCCTCACGGGTGGAATTTCCCGCGGTGCTGCCATTCAACGGCAGTTGCTTCCCGTTATGCTCGGCTGGTTCGCCCACGGCCCCGACCCGGATGCCGGGCTTCTCGCCTTCCGCGTCCTCTCCGAGCGGATGGGGCGAACATCGTGGTTCCTTCGATCGTTGCGCGATGGCGGAGCTGCTGCCGAAAAGCTGTGCACTCTTTTGTCCACCTCGCGGTATGTAGCCAAAGAACTGCCGGCTATCGCGGGCTCTGTCTCCTGGCTTCTCGACGAAGAGGGGCTTGTGCCGCGAGGACGAAAGGAGCTGGAAGGCGAGCTCGCTTCGTTGATTTCACGCAGGTTCGACCCGAAGGAAATCGCCCGCGCAGGCCGCTATCTCAGAAGGCGCGAGCTTTTGCGCATCGCCATGGGGCAGGTGCTTAGAACGATCGACCCCGTTTCGTCGAGGGCAGCCATATCCAGCGCCGCGGACATCGCCGTCGAAGCCGCCCTGCGTGCGGCAGTTCCGGCGGCATGCGAGAAACTGGGAATGGAACGCCCGCTCAGTTCCTACGCGGTCATCGCGCTCGGACGGATGGGCGGCAGAGAAATGGGCTATGCCTCCGATGCGGATGTCGTCTTCGTCCATGAGCCGTTCGACGATGCGGCGCCTGCCGAAGCCGCCAAGCTCGCCAACGAGGTGGCTTCTCAAGTGACGAGGCTGTTGGGCGATCTCGACAGCGAGCCTCCACTTGTTGTCGATTCCGACCTGCGGCCGGAAGGGCGGCGCGGCTCGCTTGCGCGCAGCATCGATTCTTACGCGGAATACCTGCGGCGGTGGGCACACATTTGGGAATTGCAGGCTCTTCTTCGCGCCCGTCCCTGTGCGGGAGACATCGCGACGGGGAAGCGTTTTATCGAGATGATCGACGCCTTTCGCTATCCGGAGGGCGGTTTGGACCAGGAGCATATTCGCCAAGTCAGAACGATGAAAGCGCGGGTGGAAAACGAAAGGATACCGAGCGGAGTGTCGGCAAATCGTCATGTGAAACTCGGGCGGGGCGGTTTGGCGGACGTTGAATGGACGGCCCAGCTTCTTCAATTGCGTCATGCCTGGAATCACCCCGAATTGCGCACGGTTTCCACACTTGAGGCCCTGCGGGGCGCCGCCAAGGCCGGGCTCATTTCTGCTGACGAAGAGCGACGTCTCACACGATCGTGGGAGCTCGCATCGACTCTGCGCGATATCAATGTGCTGGCCTCCGGCAGGACGTCCGGCGGCAGGATCGACGTCCTATCGCACGAGGTACGCGACCTGGCGGCCGTCGCGGCGCTTATGGGGCGTGATGCAGCCGCCAAACACGATATCGAGGAGGAGTACATGCGTTCGGCACGGAGGGCGCGCGCCGACGTCGAAAAGATCTTTTTTGGCATGGAGCCGCGAAACTAAGCGCACGCCTCGTTGCTCCCATGAGGCGACTCGGGTACCGTAAACGAGATGCCTCGGGGTACGGTAAACCGCGCCATCGCGGTGCAATCGTGCCATTGCGCTTTGCGGCCGAAGAGAAGGCCCTAGCAAGGCGCAGACTGAGGCGAGGGCCGGCCGCAATCGGGTAGACATGCCACTTGCGAGGTGCTCTGACGCAAAAAAGGGGCGAGGAGGCATTGGACCTTCGAGTGCGCCGCGACTCTGGAGAGGACGAATCGAGGAAAACATGCGCATCTATCTGATTAGGCACGGCCAGACGACGAACAATGTTCACCATATTCTCGATTCGAATCCACCCGGCGCCCATCTGAGTGATCTTGGCCGCGAGCAGGCCGCGGCTTTGGTCGGCGCTTTCGACGGCGTGGAATTGGGAGGGATCTACGTTTCCACGCTTCGCCGCACCGGCGAGACGGCCGAGCCTTTGGCATTTTCGCGCGGCATCGTGCCGGTGGAACTCGATGGCCTACGGGAGATCGAGGCGGGCTCATGGGAGGGCGGCAGCGACGAGGCTACCTACCGCGGGTACCTCGGTACGGTCCGACGATGGCTTACGGGTCGGCTCAACGAGCGCATGGGCGGTGGTGTGACCGGGCAGGACGTGCTCGAACGTTACGACGCCGCTATCAGCAGGATCGAAGCGAGCGGCGCCGGCGCCGCGGCCGTCTTCAGTCATGGTGCGGTCATTGGCTTCTGGACGTGCATGCGTGCTTCCGGCATTGACGCCGATGCCGTGGGCAAAACACTGAGTATGGATGCGGCGCCCTTGCAGGTGCTGAAGAACGGGCACATGTGCGTACTGGAAGGCGATCTCGCCCGTGGATATCGGGCGCTGTCTTGGAACGGCGAGCCCGTGGGTGAGAGTTGCTGAAGGCCTGACGAGGAGCGGAAGGCCGATCCGGGCTTGCCTCGTTCGGCCAATGCTCACCCGGCTCGCCTCACGAATCGTGACTCAACACTTTGTCGAGGAAATCTCTGGTGCGCTGATTGCTCGGATTGACGAGCACATCCCGCGGCTTTCCGCTCTCAATGATGATGCCCTCGTCCATGAAGACGACCGTGTCCGAGACCTCCCTGGCAAAGCCCATCTCATGCGTGACCACCATCATCGTCATGCCCGACGCCGCCAAATCCTGCATGACCGAAAGCACTTCGCCCACGAGCTCGGGATCGAGGGCGGATGTGGGCTCGTCGAAGAGCATGAGATCCGGTTCCATCGCCAGAGCCCGCGCTATGGCCACCCGCTGCGCCTGGCCGCCCGAAAGCTGGCTCGGATAGTGATCGGCTCTGTCGGTCAGCCCCACCCGTTCAAGTAGGTCGCGGGCTGTGGATTCGGCGTCGGCCTTGGCGATCCCCTTGACGCGGATCGGCGCCTCAATGACGTTTTCCAAGGCCGTCATATGGGGGAAGAGATTGAATCTCTGGAAGACCATCCCGATCGGCAAGCGCTGTGCCGCGAGTTCCTTCGGACGCAGCTCGTGCAGGCGCCCGGCGTCGTCTTTCCGATAGCCCATGAGGGTTCCGTCCACGCATATCGAACCCGCCTGGATCTCTTCCAGAACGTTGACGCATCGCAAAAGCGTCGATTTGCCCGAACCGGACGGGCCAAGAATCGTGCAGACCTCGCCCGCCTCAATCTGAAGGGAGACGCCCTTGAGGACGTGCAGGTCCCCGAAGAACTTGTGGACGTTTTGAACCTCAACCATTGCCATGTTTTCTCCTACGGTGTCCATTCGTTCATATTGGTTTGGGGCGTCGTGTGGGCGGCGTTGATGGCGGCCTGACGCGAATTGTTCCGCTTGCGCCGCCCCCGCCGCGACGGGCGGGAAGTCGAATCTTCCGATCCTTTGCCGTAGTAGGCTTCCAGGCGCGCCTGGCCGACCATGAGCACAGACGTGATGGCCAGGTACCAGATGGCCGCGACGACGAGGAATGGAATGTCTGCGAGCCGTAATCGGCCGCCACCTTCGTCAGCTCGAAGGTGAAGGGAACCGCGGTCACGAGCGACGTCGTCTTGAGCATCGAGATCGTCTCGTTGCCGGTTGGGGGAACGATGACCCGCATCGCCTGGGGAATGATGATCCGGTAAAGGATCTGCCGAGGATTCATGCCCAGAGCCTGTGCCGCCTCCTCCTGGCCTTTATCGACCGAGTTCAGCCCCGAACGCACGATTTCGGCAAGATACGCGCCTTCGTTCAGCCCCAGGCCGACGATTGCCGCCACGGCTGCCGTGAACAGGTCGTAGGTGCGGAAGCTGAAGAATTCCGGTCCGAAGGGCACGCCCAGGCTCAAGCGGGGATAGAGAACGCCGATCAACCCCCAGAAGATCAACTGCGTGTAGATAGGCGTTCCGCGGAAGAACCAAATGTAGAAGGTGGCTACAGACCGCATGACGGGATTGTCCGAGCGCCGCATGATTGCCATGAGAATCGCCAAGGCGATGCCTATGGCCATCGCCGTGATCGTCAAGATGAGCGTCCATCCGATCGCCCGGAAGATCTCCACCGTGAAGAGTGTCTTCCAGACCATATCCCAGTGGAAATTCTTGTTCGTCGCGAGGCTGTGGATGACCATTGCAGCCAAAAGAGCAAGAAGCGCCGCCGCTGCCCATCTGCCGTAGTGGGGGACGGGAATCGCACGAATGAGCTGCGGTTTCTTCCCGGAGTCTTCCGGTGGATTGCCAGTGTTCGAACTCATGTCACACCTCCGGATTGAGTAGCGCCTTAGTGGCGACGTCTTCGGTGATATTCCAGGACTTAAAGATCTTCTTGAGGGTTCCGTCGTCCATGAGGGATTGGAGCGATGCCTGGACGGCGGAGGTCAATGCGGGGTCGTTCTTCGATACGACGATTCCCTGCGGAGCTTTCTCCAGGGTTGGCCCTGCACCTTCCAACGTGCCCTTGGTTCTGGAAAGCGCGTACGTGATGACCGAGGAATCGGCCGTCATAGCCTCGATTTTTCCACCCCTCAAAGCGAGGGTGACGTCCTCTTGGGCGCCGTAGCGCTGTACCGTGGGCTTCTTCTTGCAGGCTTTCGCCTTTTTGGCCATTTCATCGTCTTGGAGAGTGCCCGTTTGCACGCCTACGGTGCGCCCGCATATCGAGAAAGGGGAAAACTTTGTCGGATTGCCGGTGGCTACAGCCCACGACGTTCCCACCTTGTAGTACTGGATCATGTTGAAATTCGCCGTGCGCTCAGAAGTGATGGTGAAGGCCGAAGCACCGACTTCGTACTTTTTGGGTATTCCGGGCAGGATGGAATCGAATGTGGATTCTTGGATGTCTAGTTTGAGCCCCATCCGGGCTGCCACGGCTCGCATGACGTCCATTTCGTAGCCGACGGGCATTTCGCCCTGTTTGAAGTCCGCGGGCGCGTAGTAGAGATTCGACCCGATTGTCAGCTTGCCGTCCGCTTTGACCGATGTGGGCACCATCGCCGCGATCTTTTGGTTGACTGCGACGGAGGACGTGTCATAGCTCGCGATATCGGATTGGTTGTAGTCCCTGACGACGGCGTCGGCAGAATTGCAGGCGGAAAGCGCGAGCGCACAGGCTCCGGCCAAGGCAAGGAAACGGATTCTCTTGAGCATAGATTCTCCAGACGTCGGCTCGAAGGCCGGTGCGATCAAAGGCGTGAAAATAACTATAAGCATATATTAATAGTTATGCAATCAGGATTCGAAATATTCAGCCGTGCGAGTTTGGAATATCGGGATTGTGCTAGGCGGAAGTTCCGCCTACGCAAGGACGCCGTCGCTCACCTTCCCGGTGCGTGCGACGGCGTCCTTCGTGCAATCAATCCGACTCTAAATGTCGTAATACAGCGCGAACTCGTAGGGGTGCGGACGTTGCCGCACGGGCGCGATCTCGTTGTCCATCTTGTAATCGATCCAGGTGCGAATGAGGTCCTCGGTGAACACGTCTCCTTCGAGCAGATAATCGTGATCGGCCTCGAGGGCTCGGAGTGCGTCCTCGAAGGATTCGGGCAACTGGTCAATGAGTGCGTGTTCCTCCGGGGGAAGCTCGTAGAGGTCTTTGTCGATCGGCTCGGCCGGCTCAGTGCGGTTCTTGATGCCGTCAAGGCCGGCCATGAGCTGCGCGGCGAAGGCGAGATAGGGATTGGCCGAGGGGTCGGGGACACGATACTCCACTCGCTTCGCTTTGGCCGAGCCTCCCGTCACGGGGATTCGGATGCACGCCGAACGATTACGTGCGGAGTACACGAGGTTAACCGGTGCCTCGAATCCGGGGACGAGGCGGTGGAAGGAATTGATCGAAGGGTTTGTGAAAGCCAAAAGGGAAGGAGCGTGCTCGAGAAGCCCGCCGATGTACCAACGCGCCATATCCGATAGGCCGCCGTAGCCCCTTTCGTCGGCGAAGAGGGGAACGCCGTCTTTCCACAGAGACTGATGGCAATGCATGCCGGAGCCGTTGTCCCCGAAAAGGGGCTTGGGCATGAATGTTGCGGACTTTCCATACTCCAAGGCGGAGTTCTTGATGACGTACTTGAACTTCATGAGGTCGTCGGCGGCGGCGAGCAACGTGTTGAACGTGTAGTTGATTTCCTGTTGGCCGCCCGTGCCAACCTCATGATGGGCGCGTTCGACCTCTAGGCCGACTTCGGCGAGATGGATGGACATCCCATCGCGCATATCGCAGAAATGATCGTTGGGGGAGACGGGAAAGTAGCCGCCCTTCAGCCGCGTCTTGTATCCGAGATTCGCTCCGGCCTCGTCGCGGCCGGTGTTCCACCACCCGGCTTCCGAGTCGATTGCGTAGAAGGAGGAATTGACTTGCGAATCGAAACGGATGTCGTCGAAAACGTAGAATTCGGCTTCGGCGCCGAAGTAGACGGTGTCGGCGATCCCTGTCGATCGCAGGTGCTCTTCGGCGCGGCGGGCTATGTTTCTCGGATCTCGGGAGTAAGCCTCACCCGTGAAAGGGTCGACGATGGAGAAGTTCATGACCAGCGTCTTTTCGATCCTGAAAGGGTCGACGTAGGCCGATGTGACGTCGGGAATGAGTTTCATGTCCGACTCGTGGATGGCCTGGAAGCCTCGAATTGACGAGCCGTCGAACATGAGACCCTCGGTGAAGACGTCGTCTTTGAAGGCCGCCACGGGAATGGAGAAGTGCTGCATGACGCCCGGAAGGTCACAAAACCTCACATCGATAAATTTCACGCCTTCTTCTCGCGTATAGGCGATGGCTTCTTCCGCGGTTGAGAACACGGTCACTCCTTAATAATTGCCGCCGTGGTGAGCGATATGCGGATATCCGCCGAGGCCGCGTTCGCGACTGACGAATGTTTCGGATAGTTGCATGTTACCTGGGAGTCAACCGTTTAGGCGTCCGTGTTCGGCAGGTGTGATCGACGCCTTCTTTGCCGATGAGTTCGAAGAAAGCGCCGCCGAAGGCCCGTCGCCGCGGTGAGTTTCGCCGGTTCAGTTTCCTCGCAGGGCGCGACGATTGGCACGGACTTTCTGTGGATCGATTCCTTTAGGTATGGGAAGTGCTTTGGAGTTCAAAGCGTCGAGTCGGTTTGAAAGCGCGGCCACTTCTTGGTTGCTGATTCCCTTGGGAAGCTTGCGCATTTCCTTTTCCAAGGCCATGAGCTTTGTTTGATCCTCGTCGTTTCCGACGTTGATGACGTGGATTGGCGTATTCGGCGCCACCCGCTTGAGGGCGCGCTTTTCCTCCGCCACCAGGTTGCGGACCCGATTGGTGGGCCCTTCGGTGATGAGGACGATTCCGGGCCGGCCGACGGCTCGGAAGAGAAGGTCCTGGCTGCGAGCGTTGAAACGGACGGGCTCGGTGGTGACATTCCACCCCCGTCCGATGTTGTCGAGCACGGCGGAAACGGCTCCCGGCATGCCATCAATTTGGCCGTAGCTCGCCCGCCTGACGAGGCGTACCAGCGTGATCATCGGCAGGATCATCGCGAGCATGATGCCGAAGACAATCCAGAAGAAATTGCCTTGAACCAGTTTGAGGACGAGCCCGATCAGCAGGCCCACCGCGGCGGAGCCCACAAGGGCCCATCCCACCCAGGGATACGAGCGCTTGGTGATCTTGTAAGCCTCGCCGATGACTTTGTACCAGCGCTGCTTTTTGGGCTTCTTGGCGTTCTTGTCCTTGGCCATGTCCGTCCTTCCTGTGACCACCCAGATTCTAGTAGATAGCGTCGCCTGGGCCAATGCGACCGGCCTGCCATCGGCGGCGAGTATTCGCTGGAATCGACGGCGCGGATTCGGTTCGCCGGCTTACCGTCGAAGCTGTGGATAACGTCTTCGCAGAACTTGGCGATGTGCTGTCATGAGTTCATGAAAAGAGCATTCGCGTTGTCTTTCGGGATAGGTTTGGGATTGAGTCTGGCGCTTCCCGGTTTGGCTGGCGACGGTCCTTCCGAGGATGGAAACGGCGTTTCTCCCGCAGACGCGGAGTTTCAGACGGCTCGGATGCTGGTGAAGCGCCGCGACGCCGCATTGATTGCGGGTGACGCCGGCGCTCTTGCCGCTTTGACGACGGAGCACGGCTCAGCGCGGCGTCAAGACAACACAGTTTTTGCCAATTACCGAGGAAAAATTGCGACATTGCGCACCGGTGTGACAGGGGTCCGCGTCATCGATGCACAAACGTGGGAAGTGATGACCGTTCAGGAGGAGTTCACGACGACGGACGGTCGCTTCGCGGCTCCCGGCAAACGTCGATGTTCTCTTTGGCGTATGGACGGCAAGCGGGAGCGCCTGCATGACGCCGCGGCATGCCCAGGGTGAGAGCCACGCAGACGCAGGCGAGACTCTGGCCGTAGGTAGAGACGGCGATTTTCGCCGCATGCGAATGCGAGGGCGCCCCGCGGATGTTCGGCGCGGGGCGCCCTCGTGAGGGAAATGATCGGCTTGTGATCAGATTCCGAGATCGGATTCGAAGTCGCCCGTCTCCAAGCGCCTCTTCAGGTCGGATAGGTAACGTCCGGCGTCGGCGCCGTCGACCAGCCTGTGGTCATAGCTCAGCGCGAGGTAAACAAAGGAGCGAACCGCGATCGCCTCGTTGCCGTCCGCGTCCTTGACTACGGCCGGGCGCTTGACGATGGTTCCGACACCCAGGATGGCAACCTCGGGCTGGTTGATGATCGGGGTGTCGAACAACGCTCCCGCCGAGCCCGTATTGGTGATCGTGAATGTCGATCCCGAGAGCTCGTCGGGTCCGATCTTCCCGCCGCGGGTGCGGGCAGCCAGATCGACGATCGACTTGGCGATGCCGGTTATGTTGAGATCGCCGGCATTCCTGATGACGGGAACCATGAGGCCCTTGGGGGCATCGACGGCAATACCGACGTGCTCATGATCCCAGTAGTGGACTTCCTTGCCTTCGATCGAAGCGTTGATCTTCGGGTGCGACTTCAGCGCGTCGACGGCGGCCTTGACGAAGAAGGGAAGGAAGGTCAGCTTCGCACCCGTCTTCGCTTGGAATTCCTCTTTCTTCGCGCCGCGGAGGGCGACGATGCGGGTGACATCGGCCTCAATGACGGTGGTCAGCTGAGCCGAAACCTTGAGGGAATCGACCATCCGCTCGGAAATGACCTGACGCAGACGGCTCATCTTTTGCGTCGTGCCCCGAAGCTGTGCGGCTTCGGCCGAGGGAGCGCTGGACGGCTTTGAGGCCGCCGCCGGAGCCGCCGCCGTTGACGCTTCGGCCTGCCTCTTCGCTTCCTCAGCCTGCTTCTTGGCCTCAACGACGGCGTCGATGTCCTGACGCCGAATGCGTCCACCGACGCCGGTTCCCGTAACCTCGGCGAGATTGATGCCTCGTTCTTTAGCGTACTTGCGCACGATTGGCGTCACGTATCCGGAGGCCTCGGCCGCTTGGGCGGCGGGCGCAGAAGTTGCGGGTTCGGCCGATGCAGCAGGAACGGAGGCAGCCGGGGCCGCCGATGCTGATGCCTGAGCGGCAGTCGCGGCAGGTGCAGGCTGAGCCGGTGCTGCGGGTGCAGGCGGGGGAGTGGGCGCCGCTGCAGCAGGAGCCTCGACCGCGGGCGCCTGCGGAGCTTCGGGTTCTGCCACCGCTGTCGAAGATCCATCCCCGATCAAGGCGAGAACGGCGCCCACCGCTACGGTTTCGTCTTCGCCGACGGCGATAGAAACGAGAACACCCGAAGCCGGTGCGGGGACCTCGGTGTCGACCTTGTCGGTGGAGACTTCGAGAAGAGGTTCATCGGCCTCGACGGTATCGCCGACCTGCTTAAGCCACGTGGTGACGGTGCCTTCGGCGACCGACTCGCCAAGGGCGGGCATGCGGACTTCGACGCCCGTGGCGGCACCCGCTGACGGTGCGGGCGATGTCTGCGGGGTCTCCTCCTCCGGTTGGGAGGGAGTGGCGGGCGCGGTTTCAGCTGGAGCGGGCGCGGGCGCCGCTCCAGCCGGGGCCGCTTCGGTGGCGCCCGATCCGTCGCCGATGTAGCCGAGAACGGTGCCGACGTCGACTTCCTCGTCCTCGCCTACGAGGACCTGTTCGAGGACGCCGGAGACGGGGGCGGGGACCTCGGTGTCGACCTTGTCGGTGGAGACTTCGAGAACGGGCTCGTCGACCTCAACGGCATCGCCGACCTGCTTGAGCCACGTGGTGACGGTGCCACTGGTGACGGACTCGCCCAGAGCGGGCATCTTAATCGGTTCAGACATGATTCCCTACTTCTTAGTTGTGAGTGTG
>ERZ773038.1535-NODE-1535-length-12985-cov-3.112993_pt1 | contig 12985 bp, 9 predicted proteins | sample MGYA00511665_ERZ773038 | MGnify/ENA primary metagenome ERZ773038 (study PRJEB29015, sample SAMEA2737966) | human oral metagenome | biome: human oral; feature: human-associated habitat; material: dental | place: China | collected 2028 ... | reverse complement strand
CATTGTCCGCTACCGTTCTTGAAGGCATCAGGTTAAAATGCTGGAATATCATACCTATTTTTTTCCTTGCAGCCCTAAGTTCCTTAGCAGAAAGTGCGGTTACTTCCTTTCCTGATACGAACACTTTACCGCTTGTAGGTCTTTCCAAAAGGTTGATACATCTGACCAAAGTAGACTTCCCCGCCCCTGAAAAACCTATGATACCGTAGATTTCCTTATCGGCTATCTCTAAACTGACATCATCTACAGCATGAACTATACTTTTTTTTATATTAAAATCCTTGGATACATTTTCTATTTTTATCATATTTTTCTCTATATCCCCTTTATACCTATAGGGTTTATTGGTTATTGCTGTATATTAGCACAGTTAATTTTCAAAGTCAAATACTTATTATACTTTCGTAAATTTAAATAACAGTAAGGACTTAATATTACATTTCTTACTTCGTTATAACCAAAAAAACTTATATCTCTTGCCTATATCGGGTTAATAGCTGTATTATTGACTTGACTTTACAAATATACTGTTATTAGACTTTTTAATAATAGTATTTATTACGATTTTATATAATAATTGACTATTATAAATTACAAGGATTTTATATGCAATGAATAAAGAAAAGACAAACATCATACTGTGCGGTTTTATGGCTTCAGGCAAAACCTCTGTAGCCAAGGCTTTATCGAAAGAACTGGGGTATCCGTATATAGATACCGATGAACTTATAGTTAAAGAAAGCAAAATGAGTATTCCTGAGATATTTGATAAATACGGTGAAGATTATTTTAGAGAACTGGAATTTGATACTGCCAATAAGCTTAAAGATTTTAACAACACTATCATATCCACCGGAGGCGGTATGCTTACCTTTGATAGAAATGTGGAAGTTTTAAAAGAAGTCGGCACTATAATACATATAAAAAGAGAGTTTGATAATATCTATCAAACCCTCCTAAAAGATAAGACAAGACCGCTTGCAACACAAAAAACAAAAGAAGAGCTAAAAGACCTTTATAAAAAGCGTCTTGATAAATATATCGCCGCTTCCGATCACATGGTATATAATAAGTATTTTTCACAATGTGTAAAAGACATCATAAAAATACACCAAAGAAGATGCTAGTGCAACACATTTTAAATAACTCTTTTTTATAAGAGAATATCTATTTTGACTTAAGTGTTCCTATGCCGATTTGAAATAGATTGCTGATTAGGCTAAGTTATAACAGCAAATATACTTAGGCTCTAAGTGCCCATTCACTACAATCTATTTTTTTACTTACTATATCTTCATAAAATGCTGCTTCATGGCAGATCAACAGTATAGAGCCTTTATAGTCCTTAAGGGCTCTTTTAAGTTCAGCCTTGGCATCTATATCAAGGTGATTGGTAGGCTCATCAAGCAAAAGTACATTGCTTTCTCTGTTAATAAGCTTACAAAGCCTTACCTTAGCCTGCTCACCTCCGCTAAGCACCTTTACCTTACTTTCTATATGCTTTGTGGTAAGTCCGCATTTGGCAAGTGCGGAACGCACTTCATATTGGTTAAATGAAGGAAATTCCTTCCATATTTCTTCTATACAGGTGTTGGGGTTATCCTCTGTCATTTCCTGCTCAAAATAACCTATACTAAGATAATCCCCTAAACTAACACTTCCCGATAAGGAAGGGCAAAGTCCCAAAATACTTTTTAATAAGGTGGTCTTTCCTATACCGTTAGCTCCGTATAAAACTATCTTTTCTCCACGCTCCATAGTCATATTTATAGGTCTTGACAGTGCTTCATCATAGCCTATTATCAAATCTTTAGTTTCAAAAATAAGTTTTCCTGCTGTTCTGGCTTCTTTAAATAAAAATTCAGGCTTAGGTTTTTCTCTGGCTAGTTCTATAACTTCCATTTTATCAAGTTTTTTCTGCCTTGACATAGCCATATTTCTGGTGGCTACTCTCGCCTTATTTCTTGCCACAAAGTCTGTTAAGTCTGCAATTTCCTGCTGCTGCTTTTTGTATGCGGCTTCAAGTTGTGATTTTTTCATTTCATACACTTCAAGGAACTTCTGATATGAACCTACATACCTGTCCAGCTTTTGGTTTTCCATGTGGTAAATAATATTTATAACACTGTCTAAAAATTCCATATCATGTGATATAAGTACAAAGGCATTCTCATATTCCTGGAGATATCTCCTAAGCCATTCTATATGATGCTCGTCAAGGTAGTTGGTAGGCTCGTCAAGTAACAGTATATCAGGCTTTTCAAGTAAAAGTTTCGCCATACAGATCCTTGTTCTTTGACCTCCTGAAAGCTGTGTTACATCTTTATCAAGTCCAAGCTCGTCCAGATTAAAAGCCCTCGCTATCTCGTCAATCTTGGCATCTATGGTGTAAAAATCATGAGCCATCAGAAGATCCTGTATAGTTCCGACCTCTTCCATAAGGGCTTCTATCTGAGATTCATCGGCATCTGCCATCTGCTCATACATTGAATTCATATTTGCTTCCATCTCAAAAAGAAAGTCAAAGGCTTGCTTTAGCACATCTTTTATGCTCATGCCCTTTTTTAACTCTGCGTGTTGGTCAAGATAGCCCACCCTTACATTTTTAGCCCACTCAACCTTGCCTTCATCAGGTTTTAGTTTACCGGTCACTATACTCATAAAGGTGGACTTTCCCTCTCCGTTAGCCCCTATAAGACCTATATGCTCACCTTTCAGAAGTCTGAATGAAACATCATTAAATATGGCTCTGTCTCCAAAGCCATGGCTTAGTTTTTCAACATTTAATATACTCATAAGTTCTCCAAAAATTTACACTTTTATTAGAGTAGGATGAAACTATCTATATCTCGATATTCATAAAGAACAGACTTTATTGATCATAATACCTTGCTGCTTTTAGTACTTTGCCGTATTAGCTGACTTCAGTACTTGCATAATCTTCTTACCTTTTTAAAGTTACAATTTTTAAAACACAGCAAAATATTGCAGCCTTAACCCAAACTCTAATGAATTTAATCAAATTTTTTGTTCAAATAAACATAACAGCCATTAGTATAGCTTATCAGGGGCTATAAAGCAATCGGGTGAGGAATTTATTCAATAATGGTTTGTCTATCACATAAACCGTTAAAAACATATCTTGCCTTGGACACGCTCTCTTAACTAAAGTCTCGCAGCGGTACTAAGCTTTATCTTCGCCTAACGGCTTGATAAAGCAAGTACCGGCGGTCTCAGATTGTCCTTTGGCAAGATAGTTTAACGGTTTATGTGCCTAAGGTACCGGCGGAGGGGGAGAGGTGTAGGCACACTTTTATCTAACACCACATCCCCTATACGAACAACTGTTTTTAAGATCTAAATAAAAGTCGTTGTTACACCTCCCCCTCACCTTCCCCTTTGGCAACATAAACAATTATAAATATACCTACACAGCACTAATCTTTTGTAACAGTGGCGTGGTGTGGGATAAAAAACTCCTTATAATTCAATCTTTTTAGCGGTTAACCCTTTTGATAAAGCGAGGTACAAATTCCACAGACGAGGACTGTTCGAGTGCAGCTCGCCACGGAGTAGGCGAGCACACGAGTTCCGCAGTCTGTGTGAATTTGTCGAAGCTTTGAAAAAGGGTTGCGGGTATGATTGAATATAAGGAGTTTTTTATAAACATTAATTGTGTATGTTGTTAACTACTCGCACAGATAAATTATAAGTATACAAAATACATTTTACCTGTTACAATGTAAGAGTTACTAATATTCTGAATTTCTTGTTATTTTCAGTTTATCAACTATTAATCGCTATATCCTTTGCAAAACTCAACTAAAATTAACTGCTTCATTTATAGCTGCAAGGACCAAGAAGTATTCTAAGTAAGTTTTGAATGCTTACAACAACTTAAGTGACTACAAGATGATGCACATTTGAAATGATTGTTTGGGCAAGGATAAAAAATAATACATAAACAATAATTTATCGGAGATTTTATTTATGGAAGATATGACTCTTACTAAACTGTCAAAAGACTGCGGAGGGTGAGCCTCCAAAATAGGTCCGAGCGACCTTTCGCAGGTACTGCGTAATTTGCCGAAGTTTGATGACCCGAACTTACTTGTAGGCTTTGATACTGCTGATGATGCCGCAGTTTACAAACTTACAGATGAACTTGCACTTATACAAACAGTGGATATATTCCCTCCTGTAGTAGATGACCCCTATGTGTACGGTCAGATAGCTGCTACCAACTCATTGTCCGATGTATGGGCTATGGGCGGAGAAGCCAAGTTATGTATGAATGTTTTAATGTTTCCTGAAACCGTTCCCTTTGAAGATGTCAATGCCATATTAAAGGGAGGGTATGACAAGGTTAAAGAAGCCAATGCCATAATAGTCGGCGGTCATACAATAAAAGATGAAATACCTAAGTACGGTCTATGTGTATCGGGTATCGTTCACCCTAATAAAATATTAAAAAACAACAGTATACAAGACGGTGATGCCTTAATACTTACTAAATCAATAGGTACAGGTGTGCTTGTAAATGCTTATCGTGGAAAAATCATAAAAGATAATGAATATGATGCTATGATAAAAAGCATGACTACACTTAATAAATATGCGGCAGATGCTATAAAAGACATAGAAGGTGTTCATGCCTGCACCGATGTAACCGGATTTTCTCTTTTAGGTCACAGTTTTGAAATGTGTGAAAATACCGGCTTCAGTATAGTAATAGACCATAAAAAAATACAGTACTTAACAGGTTCCCTAGCCTATGCGAACATGGGACTTGTTCCTGCTGCCACATACAAAAACAAATCCTTCTTAAGGGCAAATGTCAGTTTTGCAAGCAAATTTGAAAGCTCTTATGTTGATTTACTTTTTGATCCTCAAACTGCCGGAGGACTCTTATACAGCGTAGCCAAGGAGCACTCTCAAAGAGCCTTCGAAGCTATTAAAAAAGTCTGCCCTGAGGCTGAAATCATAGGTCATGTGGAAAAGTTCCAAAATAAGGAAATTATAGTTGTGTAATTTTACTATATGGCATGGTATTTTTAGTATGCACTGTAGAAAACTTTAAAATAATGCTTACTCTATTGACTTTTTTTTAGTCAGTTGATACAATATAATTGTGTTTCAGTTGGGCTTTAGTTTCACATATTTTTATAAGATATAACTTAAAGACTGATTTATATTTTATAAAAATATGTGAGGATTTGGTTTCAAAGAAATGCAAATATATTCTAATTAGGGGGTACCATCATGCATAACGGTACAGTTAAGTGGTTCAATGCTTCAAAGGGATACGGATTCATCACAGATGATGCTGATCAGAGTGAGATTTTCGTACATTTCTCAGGGATCAATTCAGAGGGCTATAAGTCTCTTGAAGACGGTCAAAAGGTTTCTTTTGATACTACTGAGGGCAACAGAGGCATTCAGGCTGTTAATGTTACTGTATTGGCTTAATTATGTTTAAGCAAGATGGGGAGACTCTGATTATAGGTCAGAGTCTCTTTATTTAATCAAATAATTCTACCCTAATCATCAAACGATCCGGAGGTACAATGGATTTATTCGATTATATGCGTGAAAAAGAACTGGAGCAAAGCGCTCCCTTAGCTTCCCGCATACGGCCACAAACTCTTGATGATATAGTCGGACAAAAACACATACTAGGTAAAAACAAATTTCTTTACAGAGCGATCAAGGCTGATAAATTAAGCTCTATCATTCTCTATGGTCCGCCGGGCTGCGGAAAGACAACCATAGCTAAGGTCATATCTTCCACTTGCAGTACGGACTTTATTCAGCTCAATGCTACAGGTACCGGCAAGAAAGATATGGAAGAAGCCATAAGTAAATCAAAAAATACCCTTGCAATGTATCAAAAAAAGACTATATTATTTATAGACGAGATTCATAGATTCAACAAAGCGCAACAAGATTATCTTTTACCGTTCGTAGAGGACGGTACTGTAATATTAATCGGTGCTACGACCGAAAATCCTTATTTCGAGGTTAATTCCGCTTTAATATCAAGATCTACCGTACTTGAACTTAAATTACTTTCCATTCAGGACATTAAAGAAGTACTTCTTAGATGTCTTAAAGATCCCAAAGGGCTTTTAAATTATAAAATAAATATAAGTGATGAGGCTCTAAACTTTTTAGCACAGGCAGCAGGCGGAGATGCAAGAGCCGCTATCAATGCGCTTGAAATAGCCGTAACTACCACTGATATAGGAAGTGACGGTTACATCAATATAGATTTGGAAGTTGCAAGCGAATGTATACAGAAAAAAAGCGTATCTTATGATAAATCCGGCGACAATCATTATGATACCATCTCCGCTTTTATAAAAAGTATGCGTGGCTCCGACCCTGATGCAAGTGTTTACTATCTTTCAAGAATGCTTTATGCCGGAGAAGATATCAAATTCATAGCAAGAAGAATTATGATCTGTGCAGCGGAGGATGTGGGCAATGCTGACCCTATGGCTTTGGTACTTGCAACTTCGGCAGCCGAGGCTGTGGAAAGACTCGGTATGCCCGAAGCAAGAATAGTGCTTGCTCAAGCCGTACTTTACATAGCCAATGCACCAAAGAGCAATTCCGCTATAAAAGCCATAGACTTGGCAAATGCTTCCTTAGAAAAAACCTTGATATATGAAATACCTATGCACCTTAGAGATAAGCATTACAGTGCCGCTACTTCACTTGGACGAGGTGTGGGATACCTTTATCCCCATGACTATCCAAAACACTTTGTTGAACAAAACTACCTTCCTAAAGAGATGTCGGAATATCAATTTTACCATCCTTCAGGCACAGGTTTGGAACAAAAACATACAAAAAGAATTATAAAGGACAGTGAACGATATGATGAAGGATAAACTTGAAACATTAACGATTTTACAACTTAGAGAACTTGCAAAGCATGAGGGTCTGAAAAAATTTACCGCTTTAAATAAGCATGATTTGGTTTCTCTTTTAGTGGAGCATTATGAAGCAAAAGTAGATGCCGAAGAAGAGAGTGTAGAACCGCCTAAGGCTTTACACAAGGAAGAAACGCTGTCTCATAGTGCCAAAAAACAGCAAAATGATGAAAAAATCCCTATGGAGATGAGGGAGCTTGACTCAGGTATAATCGCACACGGTATATTGGAAGTTATGCCTGACGGTTTCGGTTTTATAAGGTGCGAGAACTTTCTTCCCGGAGACAATGATGTCTATGTAGCACCTTCGCAAATAAAAAGATTTAAGCTAAAAACCGGTGATATAATAAGCGGTTCAAGACGAGTAAAAGCAAGTGCCGAGAAATTTGCCGCTCTGCTTTATGTGCAAACTGTAAACGGTTACAGAGTATCCGAGCTTGAGCACAGACCTAACTTTGAAGATTTGACACCTATTTTTCCGGATAAGCGCATACCTTTAGCAAACTTCCCCCATTCTCCTACTTCCATGCGTGTAATGGATATAATATCTCCTATAGGAAAAGGACAAAGAGGTATGATAGTTTCTCCTCCTAAGGCGGGAAAAACGACTTTGCTTAAAGAAGTGGCTAAGGCGGTACTTAGGAATGAACCGGATATGAATATCATCATTCTCTTAATAGATGAAAGACCTGAGGAAGTTACCGATATAAAAGAAGCCATCACCGGAGAACAAGTCGAGGTTATATATTCTACTTTTGACGAGCTTCCTGAGCGTCATAAAAGAGTATCCGAAATGGTAATAGAAAGAGCTAAAAGACTGGTAGAACATGGAAAAGATGTGATCATACTGCTGGACTCCATTACAAGACTTGCAAGAGCCTATAACCTCACTATAGCCTCAAGCGGAAGGACCCTTTCAGGAGGTCTTGACACTGCTGCACTCCATATGCCGAAAAGATTTTTCGGTGCTGCAAGAAATACCAGAGAAGGCGGCAGCCTTACTATACTTGCAACTGCCTTAGTAGATACCGGAAGCCGTATGGATGATATAGTGTATGAGGAATTTAAGGGAACCGGCAATATGGAACTTGTTCTTGACAGAAAGCTTTCCGAAAAACGCATATTCCCTTCTATAGATATACTAAAAAGCGGTACAAGGAGGGATGATCTGCTTTTAAGCTCTGCGGAACAGGAAGCCCTCAGGATAATAAAGAAATCCACCAACTCAAACAAGGCTGAGGAAAGCGCCGAAAGAGTTATAAGCCTTTTTGCGGACACTCGTAATAATAAAGAGTTTGTAGAGCATATTATTAAAAGACAAACTGTATAATGACGGTTTGTCGGATAGTTCGCAACATAAACAATTATAATAGTTTGTGGGGATAACTTATAAAATCAGTTGGTAAAAAACTCCTTATATTCAATCATACTCGTAAGCCTTTTTCAAAGCTTCGACTTTATTTTACAGAGCGGAAAACTCATGTATCTTGCCTTATCAAAAGGGTTAAATGCTACAAAGATTGAATTATAAGGAGTTTTTAGATTGCGTTTAAGTTCTCATGCAGCGCTGTTCACCTTTGTTTTGTTTCTGTTATGAAAGCTGCCGCTTTATTACAACTCCATATGAACCAAATTTCTGATTTTATCAAATAAGGTATCGTATTTTTCTATATTTTCTTTTATTTCTTTAGCTTTGTCCGGATAATCGCTGATAATACCTGCCACCGGGCTATACACATATTTTTCTATTATTTTTTCTTTATTGACTGTCCATATATATATTTTCTTATTAGCCCAAAGCGCCTGCCATACCAGATGTTCTCTATAAGAAAAGTCCTCTACTACAAAAAAGTCCACATCCGCATTCAAAAGATTTCCGAAATAAAACGGCATTATATAACCTACATCCATATACTTATGTGTTTTATGGATTTTTTCTACTACATTAAGATCAAGTGACATTACCTTATACTTGTCATCTATTTCAAGCTCTTTCATTTTCTTCATAAATAAATCAACATAATTATCAGGCTCGCCTCCATGAAGCTTAATCTCAACTATTAAATTGATTCCAAGCTCCTTTGCCTTTTTTACATAATCATCAAAAGAAACTATGTGCCCTGTAAAACCGTTATTTGAAATTTCCATTCCGACCAGATCATCATACAGCATGTCTTTTATATCAGCATTTATTTTAGCTAACCTGAATAAGTTAAAATCATGCATAGCTATAAACTTCTTATCCTTAGTCATCATTATATCGACCTCGGCATAGTTAAGTCCGGCTTTCTTGGCTCCCTCCAAGGCTTCCAATGTATTTTCTACAGCATTTTTTGTAAATCCTCTGTGTGCAATTATTGTGAGTTCTTTATTCACCTTCATTGTCCTAAGCTTTGCTTCCTGATATACAAAGTCAACTGTAAATAAACTTATACTTAAGATAAAAGCCAAGGCAAAACCCATGTATGAGTGCTTATTTTTTTTATACACTCTCCTATCCTCATCCTCTTTTTTGTCGATTACCGTATGTATAAGTATAGTCATGGTAGTAAGCTTAAGTATAGCTTCAGATATTATATTAACGGTTCTAAGTAAACTTAGAACAAAAGAATACAAGGCTATATGCTCACCGCTGGCATCTAATGCCAGAGCGGTATACATTACCGTTTTATAAATAAGTGTTTTTTGGGCAAGAAGAATCAGTATAATTAAAAATACCCTGAATACATCCTTACAGCACACTCCAAATGACTTGGTTTTTATAAAGCTTTCAAAAAGACAGACTGAAAAATTTTTATCGCCTAATACAAAGATGGGAAAAGTATACATAAATCTTATATTCAAATACATAATAAATATTGATAAGAAATATACAAAGTATTTGAACATTCCGGTTCTTAAGAACTCATCTATAAAAAATGTAGGCATATACACAGAGCTTGTTAAACTCAGAGAAAGTCCTATATAAGTAAGCCTTATAGTTAAAACAATATATGCGATAAAAAGTAAAACCTCTATAAATGCAAAGCTTTTATCCGGTTTCAGGAGCTTTTTAAGCATAGCTCTTGCACTTACTTGGGATTTAAGTTTAGAAGGCAGACATAAATATATTAAAATATACACTTCCGCACATACCAAAATTACTATCAGAAGTAAATATATTATAAAAACTATCAAAGAAAGAGGGTTGATAAACAGATACAGCGCATTATCAACTCCGAAGTGTGATAAATCTGCTAAGGATAAGCTTAGATAAAAAATCTCTCTTGCCAAGCTTATCCCTACAATTATCGTAAATATTTTTATTATACAACTATAAAATACTGATGCTATATTGAGACTTTTTACTATATACTCATTATTTTGTAAAAAGACATATAGTTTTTTCAACATTTAACATTTGTTCCTTTTAATAACATTTTGTATTAGAACACCGATATACGATTCGCAAAAGATTTCAATAAGCGCTAAGCAAACACAAGTTAATCCCTATTTTCCATAATATAAGCTATTAATCTTATCTTACACAGTTTCGGTATAAGAGATGATATAAAATGCAACATTTTATAAAACCTGTTTGTAATTACAAGCTCTTTCTTTTGCTCGTATGCTCGCATTATATCATACGCAACTTCTGATACCTTAGCTTTCGGATAGGACAGATCGTTTTTATTTATCAAATCCGTATCGGTAGGTCCCGGGCAAGCTGTAAGTATGTGTATACCCTGTTTTCTGAGCTCGGCAGCCATAGCAAGACTGTAGTGATATAATCCCGCCTTAGATGCGGAATAGGTTGCCATATATGGATGAGGACAGAACGCAGCCATAGAAGAAATATTTATAATAGAACCTTTCTTTCCTTTTTCTGTCCACTTTCTCACACAGTATTTTGAAAGTTCTATGGGTGATATAAGATTTGTGTACATAAGACTTATGTCATTCTTTAACTCTATATTTTGAGCCTTGTCCACATGTAATATACCGGCACAGTTAATAAGCAAGTCTATAACAATTCCTTGCTCTTCCAATACGGAAACCAATTTTTTCAACCCCTTAGCCAAAGACAAATCAGCTTTTATAACCTTGCACTCTATATTATAAACCTTTTTAAGTTTATCACTTATTTTTTCTAATCTTCCTTCTCTTCTTGCAACAAGCACAAGATTATATCCTTTTTTTGCAAAAAGCCTTGCAAGATTCAGTCCTATACCTGACGATGCACCTGTTATAAGTGCAAGCTTCAACTTTAAAAAATCGGGTGATTTAGCTTGAGTATTCATATCTTCCATATTGCTTTTTCATCCTCCTTTAAGCGTCTTTCCCTATATTTTTCATATATTTTAACACAAATATTCAGCTTTGTAACCACTTGCACTTTTTAATTTTTTTATAATTTTCTAACAAATCAGTTTTTTAATATCTTCTAACTTCTATTTATACTCGTTTAAATCAATTCCTTGATCCATGGCTGCAAATATACATCCACAATAACATTGCCTATACACGTCATATTCTGCACACATATCGACAGAGCGTTTATATCCATTATTTTTCTTGAAATCGGATGGAAGATATTTCACATCAAAAATTTCCTGAATTTCCAGCCCTAATGTATTTATTAATTGACTATTCTTATGCGGACTCAATGTCAAGGCACTTCCAAAATAGTCAAATCCTAATTCCTGAGCTTTTTTTGCCACAATATCAAGTCTCATCTGAAAACAGACTGTACATCTTGCTCCACCTTCTTTTTCCTTTTCCAGCCCTTTCACAGCCTTATAAAAATCCATCGGCTTGTACTCATCCTCAATAAATCCAACATTATTTCCAGTACGTTCGTTAAACTTCTTAATAAATTCTTCCTGTGCTAAGGCTCTTTTTACATATTCTGCTTTTGGATGAATGTTATTGTTTGCAAAAAGAACTGTAACATCTGCATACTGTGTTAAAAATTCCAAGGTATATGTACTACATGGAGCACAGCAGCTGTGAATTAATATTTTGGGACGAATATCTTTGTTTTCCCAATCTGAAATAAGTTTTGTTAAAATTGTATGATAATTAATTTTCTGATTAGGATTCATTCTCTCCAGAATTTCTTTTGCGTTTTTTATATCTCTTTCGATATGACTTTCTCCATTTTCTATCTGTTCAATATTTTCATTATTTTTCATCAAATTAATTTCTCTCCTATTTTTTATTTTTATAAATATGCTCTTTTTCTTTAATAGTTTTACTACAATATAAAAAGCGATATTTAGAAATTATTACTCTAATTATCACTTTTTTCTAAAAGAGATTCTATAATTCTATACTTGTCCTCTTTTTACAAATCTAAATTCTACTCTACGGTTTTCTTCTCTTCCTTCTTTTGTATCATTAGTTTTGATTGGATTACTGTCTCCACGTCCTACTAAATCTACTATCCTGTCTTTAGAAAGTCCAAATTCTATTAATTTTGAACCAACCTTTTCAGCTCTTCTAAGCGACAAACGTTTATTATAAGAAGAAGCACCGCTTTTATCAGTATATCCAATAATTGATACAACATAATCATTTTTTTCGACATAATCCTTTATATCACGTAGTACAGAATATGCTTCTTTCTTTAAATCAGTACTATTTTTATGAAAACTTAATTCATTTGATTTAAGAGATATAATCTCTGATTTTGAAATCTGTACTCTTTGTGGATTATTTATTGATTTTTCTTGAATTTCAGAAACAGTTTCAGTCTGATTAGTTTGTGCTTGAACTACTGGCTGTACTGTTTCTGCTTGCTGTTTTGGTTGTGCTTGTTGTGGATTAATTGCATTTTTATCAGAATTTTGGTATGGTAATGAAGATTTATTATTAACAATTCTTGTTCCAGTACCGTCCTGTGTCAATGCAACTGTTATCAAATCAGGATTATCCGTTGCTTTAGCTGAGGCTATTTTTTCAGGATTTGGCGTATCTAATGTGGGAACATCCTTCACATCCTGCTGTATATCCGCCACATTTGGTCTAATTATATCCTTTCGCATTTCAGAAGTAGTTATTTTTTC
>ERZ773038.1532-NODE-1532-length-12993-cov-5.398052_pt1 | contig 12993 bp, 14 predicted proteins | sample MGYA00511665_ERZ773038 | MGnify/ENA primary metagenome ERZ773038 (study PRJEB29015, sample SAMEA2737966) | human oral metagenome | biome: human oral; feature: human-associated habitat; material: dental | place: China | collected 2028 ... | reverse complement strand
TTAGATCCCTGCGGCTTTCCACACCGATTCTGTCGGCAATAGCTGGCGCAGTCGCTCTTCTGGCGGCCGCCCTGTCGGCTTGGATCATCCACGACCAAATCCCAAGCATGCTATGCGCAACGTCCGATCTATTCGCTTGCGGTAGCGCATTCTTGATGGGGAACGCTTTTCGTCTTCGGGATGCACGAACGCGCGCTGGCTACCGTGCACGTCAAGCAGGACGCTCCTCAATCGACACTTTGACTGAGATACCGCCCCAGTATGTTGTTGCAACTAGGGCACGTATTGCACGACGCGGGGTGTTTGCATCCATCGGACTGTTGATTGGCACGTTTCTAACGATAGCCTACACCCAAGACAATGCTAAAACCATTGCCGCCATTGCGATTTTAGGACTAGTCGCAGCTACGATCTGCTATCTATGCGGGACGTGGACGCGTCCGATTGACTAGAGAGGCTGTCATGTCGAGAAGAAACGGAATGGGAAGCCTCGCCTCCCAGATTGTCGCTGTAGGCGATATGGACGCTCTCACAAGCAGAGCAGGCCACCGTGCGATGCTTGATAGCGTTGAGCAGATTGAGCGCGCGGATCTTGATCAAAAAGCTCGTGAGTACGTTGGCGCGATCGAGCATAAAATCGACTACACCAAGAAATTGATTCAAGAGCGCGCAGATCGTCGCGACAAGTACAACCAGCAGTATGCCGATCAACATGAATATTCACGAGTCTGGCGCGATCAGGGAATTAGGTCACGATTCGCCCTGATTCAGGCACCAATATTCGTACGCATTCTCACTTGGATTGTATTCGCCGGAGTGGACTTCTATCTATTCGCAGAAGCCATGGTCGTCGCATTAAATGAGGATAATCAGGACAGTTCTGGCCTACTCGGTTATTCGGCGAACTATTGGACGGGCGGAATCATGGGCCTCATGGTGTTTGCTCTCGGCGTAGCCTTGAGCCATCTGATTCGTCAAAAAGATTACATCCGAGCACAGACTGAACTAAAGCGAGAAATTGAAGAGGCAGAGGGAACTCGCCCTGACCTGCGATCGAGCGCCAACAGCAATGCAATTTTCATTATAGTCTCAGTCCTCTTCGGCATTCTAACCTTTGCCGTTCTTCTCGTAAGGGCTGACGGTATAGGATTCCGCTTCTGGCCGCTAGACGTCAAGAGGCTTGGCCCACTACTGATGCAGATGCTGGTTCCGTTCGTGGCCGTCGGCATAGAAGCAATTATGCATGACCCAACATCAGTACATACGAAACGTAACAGCATCTTGGATGCCATACTTAGGAGAAGAATACGAAATCTCGAACGAAAACAACAAGATCGACAAATTACAGTAAATAAAATGTCGGAGCGTATTTCGAACAAGTACTCGTACGAACGAGGTGTTCTAGACGTAATTCATGACAGTCACGGCTTCTAGACGAAACTCTTACAGCGGGAATTAGGTGATTGATGATGGTATTTAGTATTCCAATTAATGGCATTGTCGCTAAGAAGGCATTCAGAAACTCTGTAAGCAAGAAAGCCTTGCGGGGCACGACGAAAAAGTCTATGGACGGAATTGTTCGCAAGCCTTCATTTCCTAAGTCTATTGACGGCATGCTTCGTCGCAAACCCTTTATGAAGCCTGCCACTAAGCTCCCAAACCCATACAGCCCTCCAAAGCAGTCCTTAGATGGCATCATCAGGAAACGAGACACCAGGGTTATCAATGGGATACTAGGAAGAGATCCGATAAAAAAGATTTCGAGTCCGCGTAGAGGTGAAATTCTCGACATCAAACAGAAGTATGCAAGCAAGATAGAAATGGCTAAACTGCAGGTAGAAAGGCGCGAGTTCCATACCCTTGTTAAAAAACCAGGTGGCGCTACTACTGGGTCAACCATTGTTGCAAGCAAAGAACATGCCAGACGAATCGGGCTCAGAATGGCGGATAAATGGCTTGGACCTGGCAAGAAGATTCGCAAGGAATTTGGCCCGACTACTTATACCTTTGCTAAGCAGTCTGATGGGACTGTGCACGGATTCAGAAATGCGGCGTGGAAGTTTCATTCCAACAACCTAGAAGCGAATTTTGAAGTCTATCAAAGTCTCCCAACTTCATTGAGGCCGCTTCGGTATATTGGAGCAAGTAAGAAGCCCGGGAAAATGATTATCGATTTCCATCACACTTTCGAAATACTGAACCGCAGCAGACACGAAATCCACTTTCCAAAGTTTTCTGGAAAATATGACAGGAAAAATGTCCTACCCCCGACTGACGGGTTGTAATTTTAATACCATCGTAGTATTATTCTACTGCCATGTATGAACAGAATTCCAAAGTCAGATTCCCGTTTAGAGTCAATGGCTGCACCGTTATAGAGCAGTATACTGGTTCGGCTTGGAAGTTTGACGACGATTACTTCAGCACGAATGATCTATTTGTTCCTGTATACCCCAAGAACAAACCGACTGATTTTGATCATTCAAAGACATTTGGCAGCAGAGATACGCCTTGGTACATTAAAGTATCTCTAAACATTTTCCCCGAATCAAAGGAAATCCGAGATACCCTATACATACTGTCTAGTATATCGGCTCTTGAAGGACGTGCCAGATGTATGGTGGTATGCTCACCATCCTTTCTCGAAGATAGTGCCCGCAAGATATCGTTGGATCCGGTACTGAATCAGTATCCTGGGGTAAAACCTCTTGTACTGGAGTGGCTTGATCTAACGGCGATTTATGACTTTGCACAAGATGTTCTTCTCGATGCAAATGTTTGGCCTTCTATTTATTATCCATACGGTGATTACGGCAGTTCTAATAGCCGTATTGGCAATTACATTTTTGACGACACTGACTTCGGTTACCTAAGCGATGAAGAACTAGACAGGCCATTCCGAGGAATTGTCGTCGACGACGTCATATCGACATAGACTATTCATTAGCGTGTGTGACGTGGCTATATTCACTATGAGCCAAATTGAGGTGGCAAACATCGCCCCCATCCATACCCTGCCCGAACTCATGTCCACAGCCGGTGGCGACGGCATCACGGTCATCCTCGGCGTGCAAGACATCGAGTGTATGAACGCAATCTGGCCTGGCCAGGGCTACGGCATCGTGGAGGGAGGCAGTCAGTTGCTCCTGGGTGGCTACCGCGACGCCACCTACCTGAAGCGTGTATCCGAACTCACTCCCCTGGTCAACCGCTACCACACGAACATCACGGTCGATCACGAAGCGCTCAAAGCCATCCCACATCGCGGCATCACAACGACTGACCTGATCGAATCGGCAACACGGCGAGCTCGGAGCGTTGAGCGTGTCGACCCACGCATCCGTGGCCTGTGCGACCAGAACTTTCTTCGCATGGAACGCGCCAACATGCTGATGAAGGGGCAACAGATCGGCGAAATCGGCGACTCATTCGAAGAGTGGGCGCAACACTACAACAGTGTCGTGTCGGTCGACCACGTCGGTACCCTGCAGCATGCCCTTGAGCCACACGAGCTCTTCGAGTTGCCAGACGGCCAAGCGCTCGCCATCTCAGGCACAACCATGGCCATGCTCAAGCTACCCGGCTGGTGGGAGTGGCCTTTGTGGCGGGAGGTGCTTGGGAGAGATGCGTAGGCACCGACTCCGTCGAGCGAGAGGACTACGCAGCATGGCAGTCCGTCGCGTCAAGGGCCGGACAGACGGAGACAATCGCTTCTGCATCCGTCCTCTTCTACGTGGCCCGCTTCCTTCTGCCGCATAGTTTTGGATGCCTACAGTACAACGGCGGTGGTACGCAACCGCATGCGTCTAGCGCTATGCTTGCGAAGGCGTCCGCCTCAGCACGTGTTTCCGGAGTTCCCGACGCCTTGTGCCGTATGCGTGACCAGGTTAGGAGAAGATTGTGCCCAACAAAGATCGGGTGTATCGCGCCATTGTTCCAGAAGGAACCCACCTCGCACGCTCGAATAGCACCGAAGGTGCTTTCCGCGGTGCGGTTCTTGACGACGAGACCAACCAGGTATGCGGACAAGCCGAGTTGGTCGAAGTCGATCGTGATGAGGATGAAGAGATCGAAGCATCCGGCGGTTCGCCAGGTTCGGTTGCTGTCGCAAAATTGTTTGCGACAGCGGCTCTCTCCGTGGCAGCAACCCTTGCCACGGTTATGGTAAAGCCCGTACTCGAAAAGCGATGGCACGAAAAGTGGTCCCCCTCACTAAAAGCGCGGTTGCACTCTTTACGTCGCAGCAAGGACACCAAACGGCTTGAACTGATTCTGCACTCATCTGAATTTCAGCAGATGACTCCTGCGGAAATGTCGATTGAGATCTTTCGTGCAGTCGATGAGCCGCAGTCGGTCATGACAAGCAAAGAAGCCCAGGCGCGGTATATCGCAATGATACTTGGCCTTGGAATTGCGGCCGAACAGTACCGAAAGCTGAAGTACGCCCAGATTAATGATGCACACAAGCAGCAAGAACTCCAGGATGCGTTCAACTACATTGCGAATGAGTCGGTGGTTAACCTCGCCAATCGGGTCTTTGAAGCAAATAACGGACTCGCCCGGGAAGCGGATGCGTGGCTACACGCATTCCTTGAAGACAATGGCTCTGATGGCGACTCGGTCATCCCGCTCGAAATTACGCGAGTTCGAACGATGATGCAGTTGTCATCATAAGCAGAGATTGACGCCCCTCCTCATAAAGAGACGGCCATTCAATCCATAAAACATGAACCAGTTTCGTCGAGATGTCGTTTCTTGGCACGCAGGAGGTCGTCGAAGGGCACCCGCTGGCTGAGAACGTTATATAGATCACTTCCGTTCATGGTGATGAAACACGACCTTTCACGGTAGGCCTGCTTAAAATCGGCCGAGAACCCATTTACTGCGACGAAGAGTCCGAGCGTATTGCGACCCTTTCGTTGCACTTTAGTGGTGAAAATGTCGCCTTCGCCACGCCCTACTGGCTTGCTGAGCCATTTCGCTTCGACGATGTATCCATCGTGGTCAAAGGTGAAGGCACCGTCGATCTGCTCGTTTTCTAGCGAATAGTCCGAAGTTGGATTTAAATCGTACAGCTCAGCTAGATCGGCGATGAGACGCTCCAGACCCTTGCCAGCCTTTTGGCGATCCGGCTCTTTCTCGAGCGCGCTAAATGTCGTGAGAAGACGTTGGTGCTCGGCAGTAAACGATTCTCGACGCTGCTTGGCTTCGGCGCGTGCGAGCATTTCTTGCTCAAGACGCTCTCGTTGTGCCACTTCTTCACGAAAGGGGGCTACAATCTGCTTGAGATGCTCGATGGCGTTCAGCGCTGCCCTTTTCTTTTCCGCTTGATCGTCTCGGCGATAGTCGGTTAGAGAGTCGGGGCGCGTATCAGCCAATTCAATCATCACCTGGATGAGAGCGTCGTGACATTTTCCCTCTTGACCTTGAGCGCGGATAATGATGCTATCGACAGCCTCGCGCTTGGTTACTGCCTGGAACGCGATATTAGCGACCAACTCTGGATGATCTTGAAATAGGCGTCGGACGCCTTTCTCAAATGACTTTTTGTACCACCACCGCGTAGCAAGAACTTCACCCAGTGCTTCCCAGGCTTCAAGACTTAGCTTTTTCACGAACACAGTGTAACGCTCGGCACCGACCATCCCGCCCGTAGCGGGCGCGAGCCAGGCTTCCCAGAGCTACAACTACTCCTCAATCCCTCCCACCAGCTCTTCCACCCGCATGTCCAGCGCCGTCGCCAGAGCGATGAGGGTGCGTAGGCGTGGGTTCATGGGGGTGCCAGGGCGGGACTCACCTTTTTCGAACTTTTGGTAGGTGTAGGTGGAGATGCCAGCGGCATGGGCCAGGGACTCCTGGCTCAGGCCCTTGGCGATCCGGGCGCGCTGCAGCCGCAGACCCAGCTGGCGGGCGATAAGCCACCACTGCTCGTCTTGGCTGGTGGAGGAGGAATCGCGCACGACCACCAGCGTCGAGCGGTCACCAACTTGGCACCACCATACCTGTATGGCAATCTAGAGATGTCAGCCGAGGTGGAGGGAGGTGAGCAGCATGGGTGGCGACTGACCACACGCCCCACGTAGGGGCTAACTCATCCCATGGCTGCCTCCTACATGGCAGCTGGGCGGTGTCCGTCAGGCTGCACGAGCTTGGCGGGCGTCGTCTTCCGTGGCTAGTACCGACCTGATGGCGTTCTCAGAACTACCGGCTGAGCGCGGTGGTCTGGCATCGGTGTCGGGAGCAACCTCGCCCCAGTCGTCCTGCTCGTCTGGCAGTGTCCAGACGAAGACCATGCCAGCTCGCGGGAAGAGCCAGCCGTCGTAACGGTAGCGCAGCGTCGGTGCGTCTGGCACTTGGGTGAGGCGACCACCTTCGCCGATGGAGGCGAAATCGAGGATGCGCATCTGCCCGACTTGCTGTGAGTCGTAGCGCAGCTCGACGTCGAGACCGCGCGTGGGGCGGTCGATATCCAGGTGCACTACGTGGCCACTACGGGGCGTGCGAGTGCGGAAGCTGAAGGAGATGACGACCGCCTGCTCCTGCTGGATGACCTGCTCGCCAAGATCAACGGTGTAGACCTGGGAGACCTCATCGACCTGCCGCGTGAACGGTACCGGTGTGCCGTTGACGGTGAACTGTTCCAGGGCAAAGACCTCTGGATCGGAAACGGCCAGGCCGGGCACTGGCCGGCGGTACCACACACTCGTCTCCCCACGCTCGGCTACCAGCTGGTCGTAGCGCTGGCGGTCGGAGACGACGGCGAACTTGCGGAAGCGGTGCCGCGGCGTGACGGTGTACTCCCAGCGGACACGTAAGTCGAAGAACGGGGTAGGAGCACTGCTCCTACCCCTTGGTATACCAAGGGTCGCGTCGACGCGGGCGTCGTACCAGCGCTCCTCGGCAGCCATGGCTTGGTGGCGGATGTCGGCATAGACCTCACGGCCGAACGCCGGGTCACCGAAGCGCAAGCCCAGGCTGGTGCGAGCCAAGTCGTCCAGCAGCTCAGGCGTGGCTATACGCGCTACGTCCTGGCGGTCAAAGCGGAAGGCTTCGATGACGGCGTCGCGCAGGGCGGGTGCTTCCTCATGGATCGTTTGGCGGAAGCGCTCTGTCACCGCGCGCTCCTGATCCCGCCGGAAGGTGTACTCGAAGAAGGTCGACAGTAGCCCTGTACCAAACAGCGTCCCACCCAGCTCTCCTAACGGCAGCACGTGTAGCGACTGCCAGTCTCCCAGCTGCAGCGGGGACAGCCAGGCGTTGAGCATCATGAGGAGGATGCCAGCTAGGGTGAACGAGGCGGCCAGCGGTGAGGCTTAGAGGCGGAGGAGATGGTGATGGAGGGAATGGAAATGCTTGATTGACATAGAGAACTATGTTCTAACATTCCAAACACGAGAATACAAATAGTGGATTGCCGTTCCCGCTTTATCTCTAGCGCGACAAGGCGCTACATGCTTAGGTAATTTAGGTTGATTGCGTAGACGCAACTTCTTTCGTGGTCTTGTCGTCAGCTGTGTTTTCTGTAGCAATATTCCATTTGTTGGCATATTCTCGTGCAAAATATTGCGGCCAGCGAAAAGCAAATTTCTTCTCCAGCCACCACGCTGTCAGAGGTAGTGATATACAAGCCAAAGTAAGCAATGTGATTAACGTCGAAACGAGTGCGGTGTAATTTCCCCTGATAGACAAAACAAGAACAATACACAACAATGCCGGGCAGAGAGAATGCAGTAGTGCAATTACGACACGTAATGCATCCGTGCTGCGAGACAAAATTGGTGGTTCATTAAAGTGATCCGCCTCGTACTGACGGCTCACCCAGGCTCTTTCGGCACGCCATCCCACTGTTTGCCAACTGAGACATAGACAGAAGAAAAAATATAATATCCGAAATACCCAATTGTCTTCTAAGACTTCTCTATGAAACTCGCAGTACACCACAAGGACGCCACCACCAATAGCCCAAGATGGAAACCACGCAAATTTCCACCACGGCACGTGAAGGGCTGCAACGAGCCTAGCCTCCTGGGACGATCTTCGTTCTTTAAGAATTCTCAATCGCAGCTCATTGCCGGTATTCCCATCGACCGCACCGTTAATCCACTCAATTGTACGGCGCGCCTTTGCTGAACTGGAAACCTGACCAAGTCCGACAGCAATTCCAACGAGCACACTAACGAAACCTAGTAGTGCAGGGATCTTTCCTCCAATACCAGGTATGCTCATGCCCAAAGGTGCATAAGTCCGGGCAACAGCGGTGCTTAGCATCCCATTCATATTGCATATGATACATCTCAGCGTTCGGCTTGTCGTCCCATTAGGTCCTCGACATATGAAAAATCGCCACTATCCATTGAGCACACAGTATGAATACCAGGTCAACCTACCCTGGATCAACAACTTTTCCTCATACCCGCTCAGTATAATGACTGATATCCGAGATCCAGTGTTACACCTCGCCCTGGTAGATGGTGGACGCAGTACCCGAAACAGCGTGCCATGTCGGAAAGGCCACTCGCCGCCATGCTCTCTGCCGTCGCACTAGTCGGTGGCGTCACCAGTCAGAGTGAAGCAGACAGGCCGGTGCGATGCCAGACAATACTTCACGACCCATCGACCACCCGCCACGTAAACTCAACATACGGTGCAACGTAGGGCGTACCCGTCTCCTCCCTCTGAACACCCGTGATCTCGACAAGCGCTAGCCGTCCGTCTTCGTTCATCAGCACGACGGTATCGCCCACCTTCGCAACGACGGAGCGCCCAGGTGAAAGGTGACTCTCAAGGGCAGTGATGCTGGTATCAGCGCCTCGGACAACGCCTACCGCCTTGATCGGATCATCGTAAACGTAGATAGAATCGTCTCCGCATTCCGATACATCGAGGGCGAACTCCGAGTCCTCACACCCCCACCGAAAGGTGTTGCCAGGGGCATCCTGGTACATGAAGCGGATCTGCCCCTGAAGCTGGGGGCTTCGACAGCGAGCTGGATCTGTCTTTAACTCCTGTCGTTCTAATCTGGCCGCCCGTTCACGCAATGTCGCTATCGGTGTGGCATGGTCACGGTTGGCAGGTAGTCCCTCGATCCAACGCCAAAGATCCTCAACCTGTTCCGAACCTGCGAAGTCGTTCGGGCGAGAAGAGTCGTAGTTGAAGGAGTGCCCTTTCGGCTTACGATCCGCAAGCCAGTTTGGAAGGCGGCACGAAGGATTGTCCTTGAACAACACAGATAAACACGTCGATGGACGATCAGCAAACACTTCAGCAATCCAACGGTTCTCGATAGCGACGCCGGAATCAGGGGCGGTGTTGGCGCGGTCCACATAGTTTTCGTCAACGATCAAAAGGACATGCTTTGCATCGGTCACTTTCCGCATGAAGCCTGTAAGGCTGTCACCATAGTCAAGATTAGCATCGATCAGAATGCTGTAGCCAAGTGCCTTCAATTGAGCGACGAGTAAGTGTACCCATTGTCGGTGGCCATCGGATGTCCAGGCGTAGGAGATAAAGAGGTCGGCGACTGTCATTTGCTCTGCTAATTATATACAAACCTACAAGCCTACCAAAGGAACAGTAGTGTGCATAGAATCATGATCGTGAGACCTATTCCCCCTAAGGCTACACGTAATCTTCCGCATCTCCAAAGGTATTCAAAAGGTTTGCGTAAGCAATTGGGGAGCATTTGAGAATAGCACTTCAAACGATAAGTGTCCCAGACTGAGGCGGACTCGCCGGACAATATGTCTTTCCTTACATGCCGACGGGAAATTTTGGCATCGGGATGCCTGTCACCCAGCTTTTGCCGGTGAGCATCTTCGAGGAAACGAACGCCTTCGTAGGCATCAGTTCTAAAAAACTGTATTCTGTAGATATGGTGCGCTATGAAACACATGGCCACGACGCCGATTAAAACTGTCGCAACAAATAATAACCAAACAATTATGCCTTCTGTCGTGTGAATTGATTTCCCGTCTTTGGGAACGACAGACAACGTACAAGCGGTGACAACTGATAGTAACGTAGCTGCCCCTACTACCCACCGAAGCCCGGCCAACGCGTTGGAGAGAACGAGGTGCTCTTCGCCAACAACTAGAAACCCTAACATCAAGGGTAGGCTGAGAGTACTAACGGACGATATAGTACTACTGTTTGATATTAACATGTTGACAATCAAGGCATAAACTGTACATAGCATCAAACCAAGTGCCGGAACAAGAAAACGACCTCGGTTACTACTGATGTTCAGTCTAACCTGCCATACTTGATGAGAGGTACGAAAATTTGGCGGCCAATCCACAGGCAGTCCCAAATCATGTAGTTCAACACGTTTACGGTTGTATATCATTTCCAGCGTGGCTCGTTTGTAGATACCACTTTCTTGCATATTGCAGTGTAATGCAGAATAGTGTTCGGGCTCGTAAGCGTAACCGCGGTGTATTGACCAATATTTCGGAGAATCGTAGCCCTTGGGCAGGCGTTCGATCTTGTAAGGAAAATTGGCTCCTGAATAGATTCCAACGCTATCGATTACCATTCCTTCAGGACATACGATTCGCGTATGCCGGCCTTTAAAACCCCGGCCTAGCAACGGAGCAGTGATTATATACTCAGTTCCGCTGGACTGGGACAAGCGACGTCGACTAGAGATTCTACCCGATTGGGAAGAAGCGGAGTTGCTTTGTTCGACGGCGACACTTTCGTATCTAATTAACTTAACTATCCCGACGCCCTTGTCTTCAGTGACTGAAGTATTACGACCGAACCGTTCCGACTGTCCGTTTTTATTTCTTTCAGTGTCGTTACCATCGTGCAATACACACGGAAATACGACAAAGAGCGTGTAAGACAATCGGTACTGAACGTACGCTTCCATGAACTCGACAGAGTTCACCAAAGCAAGAATGTCTGGGGGTAAAAATGGCGGCCAGAGTGGACGTCCACCATTGTCGATTGACATGCCAGAATGGTCGTGATCGTCAAGCAGGTCATCCTGCCAACGTTCGGTTTCCACAAGCCATTCTATACTGAATGGCTTAGGAGGCGTTTTAGGGCGTTCCTGTATAATGTATCCAACTAGTTTCGCTGCGCCTAGTATTGCATTTTCGCAGCGCTTCGCCGTGGTTATTTTCGACTTTCCGCCGCCAGATAGATCCATGTTTAATATTGGTGAACGAGACATACCTTCTACAGCAGGTAAATAACAGCGATATCCAAATTGCGAAAAACGAGTTCGAAGTTGGTTGACTGCACTATAATCAATGTCGATAGTGATCTTGCGCTTAAGTGTTCGCTCGCTTTCGAACTCGATGGTCTCAATCATGCGACGCACCCAAGACTGTTCGTAAGATAGGCGATTGTAGTACACGCAAGACTTCGCTATCTGACCCGTTGTCTCGCCTAGCAGGTATTTAATACGCGCTTTCGTAGTCGTTTCTGGGGATTCCGAACTCCGCAAAGATTTACTCATAGGTCGAGTTCCTCACTACAGGGTCGACAGCGATCGGCAGAGGTAGAGAAACGTTGCCGTATTCGCCTAACGCTTATGCTGAAAATGGCAGCACTAACGTGCGCTCAGGTATTTTGAGAGCGCAAAATGAATAAAATGCACCGTACACTGACCTCTATGGTCACAGGCCATAGAAGTCGTGATCGTCTGGAAGAATTAAAGAGTTACTGAACTAATCTTAGTTCTGTTCCCAAGAACGCCGCTCTTTTTCATCTTCCTGTGTGAGGAATTCGAGAAGGTCGTCGAGTTGTTTCTGCCCCTCTGGGTCTCTCATCTGGCGACGCATTCTGCGCTCGTAGGCTACCTGTGTTGGGGTTGCCGGATATACTGACGGAACATTAAACAGTGTTCCTGCGGGAGCACCACGAAGACCAAAAGAAACATAGTCCGCAATCGGGCCAATAACGTTGCGAGATTCTTTCTCGCGAGCGATTCTGCGCTCTTCCCGCCTTTTTTCCCGCCAAGCTTCGAAACGAGAAGTGATAGTTGTGGGAATAGTTGCAGCAGTCATGGTTTCAGTTTCAGCTCCTTTTGCTGCCGCTGTTCCTATGGCGCGGGTGCGTTGTTGATCGCCATGCTCAACCGCAGCTTCACCAGCATCTACGCATTCGTCTTCCCGACGTACTGGTGATTCGTTTGTGAATTGTGGTCTTTCGCTCATAATGGTTGCCATTATAAAACAGTCAACCAATCTATGCAATATCCATGCGAGCGATTTGCTTTGTTCCTTCGAATTCCGTCTCTATATCGTGAAGAGCAAATTCACGGACGCATTCGAAAAGCAACTGCCTCGTAATATCGATCCACAGCTGAACCACAAGGTGGACGCATCTGGTGCGCAGCAGACAAACGCCATCGTCGGCAGGTGAGCCCAGGCGGACTGGCAGGCGGCGACAACTGCCGGCGTTGTCGCCGCCTGAGAGCGTCTATGTCTGCTTGGTAGCGCATGCCTGTCTCCATCGTCGCGCTGGGCCCGGTGGCCCGCAGATCGTTCTGGACACTTGGAAAGGTAGCACTCCGTGCTGTGGTTGCCCATAGAGAGCTTGTGCGCCAAGACTGCGACGACGGGGCGCTGTTGTAGGAAGCGGGCAGCCTGATGCTTCGATGCGGAAGAAATGACCGCCAGTTCGGCACCGAATCCGTGCAGACGTTATGGACATCCTCAAGGATGACAAATCGGTTACGTACGGCGTGGACGAAGCTTCACGCCACCTGACGTTTGTGCTATCGCCAAGGCAGGCCAGCAATATTAATTGCCTTGACGGCTACCATCATGACTCAACGCCGCGGCTACTCCACGCCTTCGTGCGCTTTCACCCCCTCATGCAACCTCGGCACTACCTCCCTGACACTGCTGGTGTCGCCGCGCCAGACGAGGCCGACCTCGGCAGCGCGTTGACGGAAGGTCTGCAGGCGCACCAGGTAGTGCGGATCGACCACCCAGCCGGTGAGCTGCCAGACCGGCCAGACAGGCATGTCCCACAGCA
>ERZ773038.1531-NODE-1531-length-12993-cov-7.130623_pt1 | contig 12993 bp, 10 predicted proteins | sample MGYA00511665_ERZ773038 | MGnify/ENA primary metagenome ERZ773038 (study PRJEB29015, sample SAMEA2737966) | human oral metagenome | biome: human oral; feature: human-associated habitat; material: dental | place: China | collected 2028 ... | reverse complement strand
TACAGTGAGGAAGTTCGCTCCTCGGGTTTAACTTCAATGACTTTGCAATAGCATCTAACTCGACTTTATTTAGGGTTACTTCACCCGTTTCCCCCATTCTCATGAGAAGTTCGGTTGCTTTCCCAATTTCGTCAAGCACAGAATATTCGGAGGGCGCGTTCATATCTCCAAGTATTTTCCTGGAATGATGAACTATCCAAGAACCAATTGTCTCTTTATTAAGGCCCTTTTCTTCCAGGATACTTGCCATGTTGCATCTATCCGATTTATTAGATGATTCAAGCATGTGCATTGTACCAGATATATAAGGATATGTCACGAATGTCGTATATTTGTAACGATACGATATTTCAATTGTTGAGAACTCCTGTATGAGCTAGATCAGCTAGATCTAGCTCATACTGATAAATTGCACAACAATAGGAATCAAGTCTTGAGTTCTATTCGGGATCTTGTTTCCTTTTGGGATCGGCTTTTGACACATCTTTTTTGATATTTCCATCAAACGCATCTGCCCGATCCTGCTGCCCCATCGGGAAGGCGCCGGGGAAGCTGCTGAACATGCTGCGGGCCTGCTGCTGCATCTGGTCCTGCATCTGGAAGAACAGGTTCTTGCTCTGTTCCAGGTAGTTGCTCATCATGCTCTGCATCATCGGCGCCTGACCCTGCATGAACTGGGTCCAGAGTTCGGCGCTGGGCACGCCCTGGCCTTCGTACAGGTTCCGTGACTGGGCCTGCATGCGGTTCTGCACTTCGATGAAGGTCTGCAGGGTCTTTTCCAGGTAGGCGCCCATCATGCCCTGCATGGCGTGGCCGTAGAAGCGGATCATCTGCGCCAGCATCTGCTCGGAGAACAGTGGTGCGCCGCCGGCCTCCTCATCCAGGATGATCTGCAGCAGGATGCTGCGGGTGAGGTTTTCCTGCGTCTTGGCGTCCTGCACCTGGAAGCTCTCGCCATCCAGGACCAGCTGCTTGATGTCGGCCAGCGTGATGTAGGCGCTGGTCTGCGTGTCGTAAAGTCGACGGTTGGGGTATTTCTTGATCAGCCTGGGCGTGGGGGCCATCGGGTGCTCCACTGCTGGATGGGTTGTCGTCGTTGACGGCATGATACCTGCTTGGTCGGGGCGCCTGCCGGGGCGAATCCGGCGGGCGCCGCGTCATCAGCACATGTGCAGGCCGCCGTTGACGGAGAAGTCGGCGCCGGTGGCGAAGCCGGCATCGTCGGAGGCCAGCCAGGCCACGATGGAGGCAATCTCGGCGGGGTCGCCCAGTCGGCGCACCGGGATGGTGGACACGATGCGATCCAGCACGTCCTGACGGATGGCCTTCACCATGTCGGTGGCGATGTAGCCGGGCGAGACGGTGTTGACGGTGATGCCTTTGCTGGCCACTTCCTGGGCCAGGGCCATGGTGAAGCCGTGCAGGCCGGCCTTGGCGGTGGAGTAGTTGGTCTGACCGAACTGCCCTTTCTGGCCGTTGACCGAGGAGATGTTGATGATGCGTCCCCAGCCCTTTTCCAGCATGTCGTCGATGACCTGACGGGTGACGTTGAACATGGAGTTGAGGTTGGTGTCGATGACGGCGCGCCAGTCCTCGACCGACATCTTGCGAAAGAGCCCGTCGCGGGTGATGCCGGCGTTGTTGACGACGATGTCGGGGTTGCCGAATTCGGCCTTGACCCGGTCGAAGGCCGCAACGGTGGAGTCCCAGTCGGCGACGTTGCCGACCGAGGCATGGAAGGTGTAGCCCTCTGCCTTCTGCTGGTCCAGCCAGGCGCGGGTGTCGCGGCTGGGGCCGGCCCCGGCAATGACGATATGCCCTTCCCGGGCCAGGCGTCTGCAGATGGCGGTTCCGATGCCGCCCATGCCGCCGGTCACGTAAGCGATGCGCTGTGCCATGATTCAGATCCTCTCCTTGACGTAACGGCCGGGGGCCGGCTCGATGGGGGGATACTGCGCGGAGCCGGGCGTGGTGGGGGCCGGTATGGCCTTGCCCTGGTAGCTTTCCAGCCACTGATACCAGTCGGGCCACCAGCTGCCGGCATGTTCCTTGCCCTGTGCCTGCCATTGCTCGGGGGTGAGGCCGGCGATGTCGGGGCCGGTGGCGTAGCTGCGTTTCTGTTTGGCGGGCGGATTGACGACGCCGGCGATATGGCCGCTGGCGGCCAGCACGAAGCGGGGCTTGCCGCCCAGCGCCTGGGCCGATTCGTAGCCGCCCTGCCAGGGCACGATATGGTCCTCGCGGGCGCACAGCACGTAGGTGGGCACGTCGATGCGCCTGAGATCGACGGGTTCCCCCAGGCTCTGGAAGACGCCGGGCTGCACCAGTTCGTTCTGCAGGTACAGATGGCGCAGGTAAGTGCAGAACATGGGGCCGGCCAGGTTGGTGCTGTCCGAGTTCCAGTACAGCAGGTCGAAGGGCGGCGGGGTCTCGCCCTTCAGGTAGTTGCCCACCACATAGTTCCAGACCAGCTCGTTGGGCCGCAGGAAGTTGAAGGTGAGCGCCAGATCCTTGCCGGGCATGATGCCCCGCTGGCCGATGGTGCCTTCTCGCAGGGCCAGCTGCATCTCGTCGATGAAGATGCCCAGCACGCCCGGATGGGTGGAGTCCAGCAGCGTGGTGAGCAGCGTGAGCGAGGCAGCGGGTTTCTCGCCCTTGGCGGCCAGCGCAGCCAGCGCGGTGCACAGCAGCGTGCCGCCGATGCAGAAGCCCAGCAGGTTGATGGTCGGCTGACCGCTGATGGCCTGCACGACGTGGATGGGATCGACGATGCCCTTCTGCAGATAGTCGTCCCAGCCCAGCGTGCAGTCCGGATCCTGGATGTTGCGCCACGAGACGACAAAGACGGTGTGTCCCTCGGCAACGGCATGGCCGATGAAGGAATTGCTTGGCTGCAGGTCCAGGATGTAGTACTTGTTGATGGCGGGCGGGATGATCAGCAGCGGCCGTTCACCGACCGAGGGCGTGCTGGGCTGGTACTGGATGAGCTGGACGAGCTCGTTCTGGTAGATGACGGTGCCGGGGGTCGTGCAGACGTTGCGGCCGACCTCGAAGGCATCGGCTGGCGTCTGCGAGATGCGGCCCTGCTGCAGGTCGTTTAGCAGGTTCTGGATGCCCTGGCGCAGGCTCTCGCCCTGGGTCTCGATCATCCGCTGCTGGGCATCCGGATTGGTGGCCAGGAAGTTGGCGGGTGAGACGGCGTCGATCCACTGCTGCACGGCAAAGCGCAGGCGATCCTGCGTGCGTTCATCGGATTGCACCAGGGCGACAGAGCGCTGCAGGAATTCCGAATGGAAGCGATACCAGGCCGCCTGCCAGCCAAAGAGCGGCTGCTTCTGCCAGGCCTCGGCCGCAAAGCGCCGGTCGTTGCCCAGCTCGGGGGCGGCGCCCGACATCTGCTGATTCAGCTGGGCCTGGAAGCGCTGCATGAACTCGGCCTGCAAGACGGACAGTGCCTCGGGATCGATGTGCCAGGTTGGTGTTGCGGCGGGTTGTGCGGTGGCACCTTCGGGACGAGCGCTTTCCGGGGAAGCCTCGGGCGCTGCAGCCTTCTTGGCCTGCCCGGTTTTCCGGGGAGGCGTGCGTCGGGTCTGGGAGGTGGCCTTGGGAGATCGGGCAGCCTTGCGGGTACCGGTACGACTGCCGGGGGTTTCCTGCTCCGTGGCGGATGGAGCAGAAGCCGTGGCGGCCGTGGTGTCCGGGTGCTTGTCCTGCAGCTGTGGGGACCCGGTGCTTGTCTTCGTGCGCTGCCGGGCAGATGGCGAGGTCGTGGCCAAGATCGGTCTCCTTGGGGTGCGGTGGCCCGCCCTGCCTCTGGGCGGGCCCCTGCCGGATCATTGTAGGCGCTGGCACCCGCCCTCACCACGGTTCAGCGGATGGGGAAAACCATGAAGACCGGCTGATGCCAGGGGGTAGCCGGACGGTTCATGCCTTGTCCGTGGCGTGGGACTCGCTGCGTGTTGGGTGCGGACCATGGGCGGCCCGTGCGGGATGTCCGTGGAGTGCCCGGACGCGGCACAATGCAGGCATGCTGATCATCATCATTGCCTGGCTCTACGTGGTCATCCTGATGTCGATGACCGAACACTCGGTCATCGCCGGTGTCATGACCTTCCTGCTCTATGGGGTGCTGCCACTGTCGGTGGTGGTGTACCTGCTGAACACGCCGGCCCGTCGGGCGCGGCGCAAGGCGGCCGAGGCGCAGAAGGACGCGGCGGCGGTGACGGAAGATGCGGAAGGATCCGATCGATAGCGTCAGGATGCCTCAGGACTTCCGTCAGGGCTTGATCCAGACGAGTCCGGCCATCCGCCCGCAGGTCTGGTCGCGACGATAGCTCCAGAAGCGCGCGGGATCAGAAAAGGTGCAGACTCCGGCCGTGTGGATGTCGGTGATGCCCAGTGCGTGCAGGTGCTGGCGGGCCAGTTCTGGCAGGTTGGCCAGCCATTTGCCGGGTTTCCTGCCGGGCTGGAAGGCGGATTCTGCACGCGCTGTGCGTTGCGCGTCTTCCTGTTCCGGTGGCCTGCCCTGCAGGTGGGTCGCCATGTTCTGCGCGGCGGCGATGAACGCGGCGCGCACCTCATCGCCGACCTCGAAGACGGCGGGACCGATGCAGGGGCCCAGCCAGGCCACGATGTCGGCATCGGGCACTTTCTGGCGCATTTTCTGGACGGTGGCCTGCAGGATGCCGCCCGCCAGGCTGCGCCAGCCGGCATGGGCTGCACCGATCACCCTGCCCTGTCGGTCGGCCAGCAGCACGGGCAGGCAGTCGGCCACCTGCACGGCCAGGGCGATGCCGGGCCGGGTGGTGATCTGGGCGTCGGCTTCCGGCTCGGGGACAGGGGGATCCGTCGCCGGGAGCATATCGGCGCCGGCCGATGTTCCCTGGGCATGGGTCTGCGGTTCCCGTGAGAGAACGTGGCGGTTCGTCCCTTGGGGGGCGTCGGCATCGGGATGCGTTTCATCCAGATCCAGCACACGGATGCCGTGGACCTGTTTCAGCCACGAGATGGGCTGGCCAATGATGGCTTCCACCCGCCGGCGGTTCTCGTGCGCGGCGGCAGGGTCATCACCACAATGAATGCCCAGGTTCAGGCCACCCGGAGCAGATCCGGTGGATCCGGACGCTGCCGGAGCGGGCGATGAGGCCTTGGGGCAGGCCTTTTCTTGCTGGGGAGTCTGCCCGTCGGGAGCCACCGGTGTAGTGCCGTCCCGAGGTGCGTCATCGGTGGAATCGGCCCCGGCACCCCACGGCCCCTGGCTGACGCCGCCGCTGCGCAGGGTGAAGGTCCAGCCCACCGAAGGGTGTGGTGCCGGCGGCATGGGCAGGAAGGCACGGTCGTCGTTCAGGGAGATCGTCATGGCGTCTGTTCCTTCAGGCCCCTTCCGATGAAGCGGCTGGGGGCTGGGCGGGCAATGCAATCTGCAACTCGGCAGCTAACGCCTGCAGGTCGGACGGGATGGGGGCAACAAACACCTGCGACTCCTGGGTGGCAGGATGGATGAGCTGGAGCTGCCACGCGTGCAGGGCCTGCCGGGCAAAGCCGGCCAGTGGCTTGCCACCGTACAGGGTGTCGCCCACCAGCGGATGGCCGATGTGGGCCATGTGCACACGGATCTGATGGGTGCGGCCGGATTCCAGCTTGCAGAGGATGGCGGCGGCCTCGGCATCGGGGCTGGCGGCCAGCAGCCGGTAATGGGTGCGGGCCGGCTTGCCGGCAGGCGGCTGCACGACGGCCATGCGCAGGCGGTTGCGTTCGTCACGGCCGATGTTGCCCTCGACAGTGCCCTGGGCCAGCGTCTGGCCGCAGGCGATGGCCAGGTAGCGTCGTCCCATCTGCCGGCTGGCCAGCTGGGCGGTCAGGCTGGCAAAGGCGCGTTCGCTGCGGGCGCAGACCAGCAGGCCGCTGGTGTCGCGGTCCAGCCGGTGGACGATGCCGGCCCGCGGCAGCCGGGCGGCCTTCGGGTCGGCATGCAACAGGCCGTTCATGAGGGTGTTGCGCCAGTTTCCGGGGGCGGGATGGGTGACAAGCCCGGCCGGCTTGTCGATGACGGTGATGTCGGCGTCCTGATGGACGATGGCAAGCGGCACCGGGTCAGGCGCAAAGGCGGTATCACTTTCCAGCGGCTGCGGTTCGACCTCGATGCTCTCGATGCCCTTCAGACGTAGCGAAGGCAGCCGTACCTGCTGGTCGACACGCACCGCTCCCAGGGCGATCCAGCGCTGGATGCGTGTGCGCGAGATGCCGTCGAGCCTTTCCTGCAGGTGGCGGGTCAGGAACTGGTCCAGCCGCTGGCCCTGCCCCTCACGGGCATCGATGACAAGGAGCGTGTCGGGGGAGGATTCGGTGCTGAGGTCGTCGGACAGGCTCATGATGATGGTGGGGCGGCGGAAACGGCCGGAAGCTGAAGGATGCCGGGGTGAGGCAGGTTGGCGGCTCGTGCGCTTTCGGCCGGCCTGGTGTCTAGGGATCCTCTGAATAAGTCCCCGCGGCCGTCACATCCTCGTGACGGGCGCATGACTGCGTTGCCATTTGCTGTCAATAGCGCCGCTATTGACAGCAAATGTCGCCTTGTCCTGCATTCCGTTCCGTGGCGCGCCGGTTCGCGGGACTTATTCAGAGGATCCCTAGTGTAGTCAATAGTGGTCAATAGACGGTGTCGGGATGGCGTGAAGGCAGGCCGTGACCATCCGATACGCTTCGTGGCTGCCCGGGCGACAGGGCGTTTTGCGCGTGCCGCTGGGGGGCTGTCTATAATCGGCCGCTTATTCGGAGGAATGTTCGGATGTGGCAAGGCAGCAGGCAGATGGCAAGGCAGCATGATGCGGACGCAGCACCGGAGACGGGTCTCGGGGGGCTTCGTGCCGCCGGGATGACCGATGACCGCGTGCAGCGCACCCGCGCCGCCCATGCCAGCAGGGCCACGGCACGTCGTGCCTCGGCCTGGCTGGCAGTGGTGGCTGCAGGTGTGCTGCTGGCAGGCTGTGCGTCCACCGACAAGGACCCCACCGCAAACTGGACGGCCGAGCAGCTGTATGCCGATGCCAAGGCGGATCTGGATGCGGGTAACTGGACCAGCGCCATCAAGGGCATGGAGCGGCTGGAATCGCGCTACCCGTTCGGCAGCTATGCGCAGCAGGCGCAGCTGGACATCGCCTGGGCGCACTACAAGGAAGGCGACCGGGCCGAGGCGCTCTCTGCGATCGACCGTTTCATCCGGCTGCATCCGGCCCACGAGCGGCTGGACTATGCGTATTACCTGAAGGGACTCGTGAACTTCAGCAACGGCACCGGGCTGATTGCCCGCTGGGCGGGCCAGGACGCTTCCGAGCGCGACCTGGCGGCCACGCGTGAGGCCTATGACGCCTTCCAGCAGGTGGTGAACCGCTTCCCGCAGAGTCGCTACCGCGAGGATTCGATTGCGCGGATGCGCTCGCTGGTCAACAGCATGGCCTCGGGCGAGGTGCATGTGGCGCGCTTCTACCTCAGCCGCGGGGCCTACGTGGCCTCGGCCAACCGGGCGCAGGGGGTGCTGTCTTCCTATCAGGGCACGCCGGCCACCGAGGATGCGCTGAACATCCTGGCCACCTCGTATGATCGGCTGAACCTGCCGGACCTGCGTGACGACACGGTGCGGGTGCTGGCACGCACTTGGCCTCAGAGCGCCTATCTGAAGAATTTCCCCAAGCCGAAGGATCCGGATCCGAACGCGGTGCGGCCGGCTGACGCCAACACGGCGCCCTTGCAGACGGCCCCGCTGATTCCGGACCTGCCCGAATCGCTTCGCCAGAATCCGGACACGGGAGGTGGGGATTCCGGCAGTGCGCCGCCACCCAACCCGATGCAAGGGGTGCCCGGCATCTGATGCTGGCCTGGCAGGGTCAATCCTCCGCCAGAAAGTCCAGCGCCTCCTCGAAGCTCTCCAGTCGCCGGAACGGGGGCAGGCTGGAGAGGATGCGGGCGCCATAGCTGCGGGTGCGCAGGCGCTCGTCGCAGATCACCAGCAGGCCCCGGTCGGTCTCGGTCCGGATGAGCCGGCCTGCGCCCTGCTTGAGCGCCAGCGTGGCCTGCGGCAGGGCCAGTTCCCGGAAGGCATGCTGGCCGCTGCGGGCCATGGCCTGGCTGCGGGCGCGGAAGATCGGGTCGTCAGGCGGCGCAAAGGGCAGCTTGTCGATGATGACCAGCGAGAGCTTGTCGCCGGCGATGTCCACGCCTTCCCAGAAGCCGGCCGACCCCACCAGCACGGCGGCCTCGGCCTCACGAAAGCGCGTCATCAGTTCATGCCGGGGGGCTTCGCCCTGCATCAGCACATCGATGTCGTCACCGGCCTGGGCGCGCAGCTGCTCGGCAATGGTGCGCATGGCGCGCAGTGTCGTGCACAGCACGAAAGCGCGGCCGCGGTTGCGGCGGATCAGCGGCCAGGCCTGACGGGCGACCCGCTCGGGAAAGTCCGGCGCCGTGGGGCTGCCCAGTCCGCGCGGGATCCACAGGGCTGCCTGCTGGGGATAGTCGAAGGGGCTGGCCACCTGCATCTGCCAGGCTTCGGGCATGCCCATCTGGCGGGCGAAGTGCGCCAGGCTGTCGTCCACGGCCAGGGTGGCCGACACGAAGATCCAGGTGCCGCCCAGGTGCGCGCGCTGCTCGGCAAAGCGCTGGGCGACCGACAGCGGCGTGGTGCGAAGCTGGGCGTGGTTGTCGGTGGTCTGAGCCCAGAGGATCAGATCGTCGGTGGATTCGGTGGACTCGGCTGATGAAGCGGGCGTGAGTTCGGCCGCAATGCCGGCAAAGACTGACGCGGCCGGCTTCCCTGCCCGTCCACCTGATTCGGATTTGGACGCAGTGGACGTCGCGGATTCCTGCGGATCGGGCCCCGCCGGGGGGCTATCGGGATGGCAGGCGCGATCAAAGGCCCGGTGCCAGTGGCGCAGCCGGCCCAGCAGCTCCAGCGTGCGCTCCTGCAGATGGGTCAGGTCGGCCGAGGCGGCAGCGACCGGGCGCAGGGCTTCGGCGTGCTCTTCCAGCACTTCCTCCACATCGGGCAGCACGTCACTCAGCCATTCGTTCACGTCCTGGGCATCGGCGGCCTGAAGTTCATCCAGCCCCAGACGCAGCATGCCGGGCGGCAGGGCCAGCCGCAGCCGGCCGGCCACCTGCTCCAGCTGGCGGTACAGCCCGGGCCAGTCGGCCAGACCGGGGGCGTCCTGGTTGCCGGTGCGCAGGCTCTCGCGCCCCAGATCCAGCAGCTGGCGGGTGGAGACGGTGTTGCCGAAGAACTCGGTGGCGATGTCGGGCAGCTGGTGGGCCTCATCGAAGATGAGGATGTCGGCCTTGGGCAGGAAGTCGCCGATGGCGTCGTCCTTGAGCGACAGGTCGGCGCAGAACAGGTGGTGATTGACGATCAGCACGTCGGCCTTCTGGGCCTGCTGACGGGCCTTCATCAGCGGACAGTGGCGCAGCTCCGGGCAGTCCTGTCCCAGGCAGTTGTCGCGGGTGGAGGTGGCGAACTGCCAGGCGGGGTCTTCTTCGGAGAGCTGGGTGCAGCCGGCGCGGTCGCCGGTCTCGCTGAGGGCGGCAAAGCGCTCGATGATCCGCAGTCGTGCCGGGATCTGAGGGTCACGGAAGCGCCCGTCACGCAGCGCACGCGACAGGTGCACGGGACAGACATAGTTGGCGCGGCCCTTGAGCACCGCCACGGCGGCATCGCTGCCCAGGGCCTGCCGGATGCGCGGCACGTCGCGCTGATGGAGCTGGTCCTGCAGTTGCCTTGTGGCGGTGGACAGCAGCACGCGCTTGCCGGAGAGCAGCGCGGGCACCAGGTACGCAAAGGTCTTGCCGATGCCGGTGCCGGCATCGACCATCAGCACGGCCTGGGCGTCGATGGCATCGGCAATGGCCTCGGCCATTTCCTGCTGACCGGGGCGCTGCCGGTAGCCGGAATCCTGCCGTGCCAGCGCACCCCGGGGCCCGAAGGCGGTGCGGGTGGCTTCCAGCAGGGCGTCGTCGGTGTCGGCTTCCTCGGCGGTGGATGGGCTGGACAAGGTGGGTGCAGGCGTATCGGGCAAGACGATGCCTGGATGGCAACGGGAAGGCCCCGATGATAAAGGGATGGGCCCGGGAAAGGACAGACCGGGCACAGCCACTGTGGCAGGAAGAGACCGCGCCTTCAGCCCAGCCGGTCTGCCTGGGCGCGGCGCGCCTCGTTGCGATAGGTGTCGGACTGCATCTCGTGCAGGCGGCTGGCAGTGCGGACAAACTCGTGGGCCATGGCGCCGGACGTGTAGAGCTGGTCGGGCGGCACCTCGGCCGAGATGACCAGGTTGACCTTCTGGTCGTAGAGCACGTCGATGAGCCAGGTGAAGCGCCGGGCCTCGGAGGCCATGCGCGAATCCATCTGCGGCACGTCCGACAGCATGACGGTGTCGAAGCGCGAGGCGATGTCCAGATAGTCGTTCTGCGAACGGGCGGTGCGACACAGGGTGTCGAAGTCGAACCAGACCACCTCATCGGCGCAGCGCACGGCGCGAAGCGGCCGGTTCTCGACGATCAGCTCGGGCGAGACTTCGGCGCCGTCGGAAAGGCGCGCAAAGGCCGCTTCCATGGCGGTGCGGTTGGCGTCATTCAGTGGCGACAGATAGGCCGGCACGCCCTTGATGGTGAGCTGCCGGTAGTCGGTGCCGACATCGACCGACATCACGTCCAGGTTCCGGTTCAGCAGTGCGATGGCCGGCAGGATGGCATCGCGGTGCAGGCCGTCCGGATACAGGGCATCCGGCACGTAGTTGCTGGTCATGACGAAGACCAGGCGATGCTGGAAGAACGCGTGCAGCAGGCGCTCAAGGATCATGGCGTCGGCGATGTCCGAGATGTGGAACTCGTCGAAGCAGATGATGGCGTATCGCTCGGCAGCACGGCGGGCCACCTCGTCGAGCGGGTTAGCCATGGCCTTGAGGGTGCGCAGCTCCTGGTGCACGGCCCGCATGAATTCGTGGAAATGCAGGCGGGTCTTGCGGGGCGTGGGCAGGGCCTCGAAGAAGCAGTCCATCAGGAAGCTCTTGCCGCGTCCCACGCCGCCATACATCCAGACGCCGCGCGGCGGTACCTTGCCGCGCGACATCAGCCGCTTCAACAGGCCGCCGGGGCGGTTGTCGAAGTCGGCCAGCTCGTCGGCCAGCTTCTGCAGTCGTTCGATGGCGGCCCGCTGGGCCGAGTCGGCGGTGTAGCCGCGCTCGGCCAGCCGGGCTTCGTAGCGATCGATGACGTTGGGCATGGTGTGACGAGCCGATGGCACTTACATGTTGAGTGCGCGTTTCTCGACCGCGAGCGCTGCCTCGCGCACCGCCTCGGACATCGACGGGTGCGGGTGGCAGATGCGGGCGATGTCCTCGGACGAGGCCTTGAACTCCATGGCCACGACAGCTTCGGCGATCAGGTCGGATGCGCCGGCGCCGATGATGTGCACGCCCAGGACCTCGTCGGTCTTCTCGTCAGCCAGGATCTTGACGAAGCCGTCGGCCGCCATCATGCCCAGTGCCCGGCCATTGGCCATGAACGGGAACTGGCCGACGCGGTAGGCACGTCCCTCGGCCTTGAGCTGCGCCTCGTTCTTGCCCACCCAGGCGATCTCGGGCGAGGTGTAGATGACGTAGGGGATGCAGTTGTAGTCGAGGTGCGGCTTCTGGCCGACGATGCGCTCGGCCACGGCCACGCCCTCTTCCTCGCCCTTGTGCGCCAGCATGGGGCCGCGCACCACGTCACCGATGGCGTAGATGTTGGGCACGCTGGTGCGGCACTCGTCGTCGACGGGGATGAAGCCGCGCTCGTCGGGGGCCAGACCCACGGCGTCGAGCGTGAGCCCTTCGGTGTTGGGCACCCGGCCGATCGAGACGATCAGGCGGTCGGAATCGATGCTGTGGGCCTTGCCGTTGGCATCTTCATAGTGCACGGTGACGCTGCCACCCTTGCCGTTCTTGCCGGCGGCAACCTTCACCTCGCCGATCTTCACGCCCAGCTCGAAGGACAGACCCTGCTTGCGGAAGATCTTCTCGGCTTCCTTGGCCACGGCTGCATCGCAGCCGCCCAGGAAGGACGGAGCCATCTCCAGCACGGTGACTTCCGCACCCAGGCGGCGCCACACCGAGCCCAGCTCCAGACCGATGACGCCGGCACCGATGACGGTGAGCTTCTTCGGCACGCTGTCGAAGGCCAGTGCACCTTCGTTGTCGCAGACCAGCACGTTGTCGACCGGCACGTTGGGCAGGTGACGCGCCTTCGAGCCGGTGGCGATGATGACGTTGCGGGCCTGGATGATCTCGTACTCGCCCTCGTCGGGCTGCAGTTCGAGACGGACCGCCTCACCCTCACGGCCGATGAAGCGGCCATGACCTTTCAGCCAGGTGATCTTGTTCTTGCGGAACAGGAACTCGATGCCCTGGGTCATCTTGGAGACGATGGCGTCCTTGCGCTCCAGCATCTTCTTGATGTCGATGGAGACATCCTTGACCGTGATGCCGTGGCCTTCCAGGCCATGTTTGGCGTGCTCGTAGGACTCGCTGGAGGCCAGGAGTGCCTTGGACGGGATGCAGCCCACGTTCAGGCAGGTGCCGCCCAGCGCGTTCTTGCCGGCCGGGTTCTTCCACTTCTCGATGCAGGCGACCTTCAGGCCCAGCTGCGCAGCCCGGATGGCGGCGATGTAGCCGCCAGGGCCGGCACCGATCACGACGACGTCGAATTCAAGGGACATGATGTATTTCCTCCCTTACAGATCGAGCAGCAGGCGTGCCGGATCTTCCAGCGCGTCCTTGATGGCGACCAGGAACAGCACGGCTTCGCGGCCGTCGATGATCCGGTGGTCATACGACAGCGCCAGATAGTTGATCGGGCGGATGACGACCTGACCGTTCTCGACCACCGGGCGCTCCTTCGTGGCATGCACGCCCAGGATGGCCGACTGCGGCGGGTTGATGATCGGGGTGGACAGCATGGAGCCGAACACGC
>ERZ773038.1529-NODE-1529-length-12998-cov-10.660280_pt1 | contig 12998 bp, 10 predicted proteins | sample MGYA00511665_ERZ773038 | MGnify/ENA primary metagenome ERZ773038 (study PRJEB29015, sample SAMEA2737966) | human oral metagenome | biome: human oral; feature: human-associated habitat; material: dental | place: China | collected 2028 ... | reverse complement strand
GCTACCAGCCCAGCAACACCTGCAGCCAGCATTGGCACGGCGAGGAGTGTAAGCATAGCTTTTTTGATATTGATTTTCATTGTCATATCCTTTCTATTGGCGTTAGTACTGTCTTGTACTACCTGTACTATCTATATATACCAAAAATTTGCCAAAATGTTAAGAGCTAACGGAGAAAATTACCGAAAAAGAGCCTATTTTATTGCAGAATGCAAGTGAGGTAGGTAATAGTGGTGGTTAAACGTAATTATATTGAGCGGTTGGGGTGGATTGGCCGCCGCCACTCACGAGGTTATCAACGACAAAGTTAACCATGGCATAGGCAAGAATAGCCACGACGAGGCCAACAATAGCATAGAGGATGGTGTTTTTGGCACCTTGGATGCCATTTGAGTCGCCATTCGATGTGGTATAGCGGATACCACCGACGACGATCATGATGACGGAGATGGCACCGAGGGCGAAGAGCATGATATCGATGATGCTTTTGATAGCTGAGCCGATGGTTATTTGGTTGCTATCTCCACCAGCGCCCTTGATACCTTCCTTAACCTTCTCCTTTGCTGTGGTACTTGCTGCAAAGGTGTTGGTGGGTGATGGTGCTGCGGCGCCGATAGATGGGGCAATAGCACCAGCTACAACAGTAGAGCAGATGCTTGCGCTGAGAAGTATTTTTGTAAAGGTATTCATGATGGTTGTATCTCCCTTATGTTATCGATATTCTATCAGTAATCCAACTCACTATACCATAGGAAAGTATAGCAATGACAAGACCTGCCACCGCATAGAGGATGGTATTGCGAGCAGCCTTGACTGCTTGTGGGTCGCCATTAGCTAATGTAAAGCGAAAGCCCGCATAGACAATCATAAGGGCAGAGACGCCACCAAGAACAACAAGGGCGATATTAATACCACGTGTGACGATTACCATCGGGGTGAGAGCACCACCTTGTGCACTTGAAGTTACCGCATGGCAGCCATCGTTACCATCACCGTCGGTAGCTAGATCGCAGGCATTATCAGTCTTGAGTTCTCCTGTGACGTCAACACGGGCAAAGGCGGAGGGTGAATAGGTAAGACCGAGCAACAGGGCTGTACCAATAAGACAGAGTGTGCGCTGTAGAGATAGCTTCATCAAAAGACTCCATTTAGAACAGTATTGGTAATGACAAAAGCGAGAAGAACAACAGCGAGACCAACAATGGCACCAAGCAGGGTGTTCTTGGCGCGACTTACTTGGCTTGGGTCGTCTTGTGATACGGTATACATAAAACCCGCTATGATAATGACAATAACTGCAATTACCCCGGCCCAAATATAAGCAGTGTTAAGGACATTTTGAAGAATGCTTGAGTTATCCGCGGAGCTTTGGTACTTAATATCCTGTGCACTAACACCTTTGAGGGCTGAGAACATACGCCACATTTAGATAACCCCCGCTACCATATCAACAATTGCTGCTGCGGATATCGCAATAACAAGACCAATGAGCGCATCGCGGATCGTGTTCTTTGCCTTAGCCATTGCATCAGGGCTGCCTGAGCTCACCATATACATATAGCCGCCTTTGATAATAAACCCAACGGCAACATAGGCAACGATAACCATTGCAGCCTGGAGAATATTGAGGGCAATTGTAAGGATCATCGTCTGGATGTCGGTCGTTTGGATCGAACTGCAATCGTTCGAGTCTTGGAGACCGCGATACCAGGCCGGCATACCAAGGAAATTTGGCGGCGAACAGGGTGCATCGGCATGAACAGGTGTAGCTGGTGCCAGAACAGAAAGAATAGCGATGACACTCATGCCATATCCTAATAAACGGCGAATCATCGGAGGATTCCTCCTGGCACAAGGAAGTTGAGTGCAATACCCATCACTGCGTATGCCAAAATACCTATAACAACATTGGTGATAACTGTCTTAGCTTGGGCTGTTTTATTAGCGTCACCGCTAGCGGTTGAATAGAGAATACCAGCGTAAATAAGCGCGCCAACTGCTGCGATGCCAACACCAACATTCATGATTCTGAGAAAACCGACAAGTAGACTAGATATATTTTCTTCACTATCCTTATTAGCTTGAGCGTTACTATCAGTATCTGAGTATTCGGTCCTTGAACATTTGACTCCAGTAAAATCAAGGACACCGCAGCCATCGCCTGCCGCTATCACCTGTGCTGGCACAGCAATACTACCGGCAAATATCGCCAGCATTGCACCAAAGCCCAAGATCAACTGCTTATATTTCATTATACTATTCCTACGCTGTAGTGTATACGATATGAGCGGTGTTGTAAAGACTGGGGTGGGGTGCGAACAGAGTAGGAGTGAAGAGTTGTATATTGACATTGTTATAATGGTGCATAAAATTTGAGTTGCTAGATCTATCGGGCGATTTCCTCTTTCTGTTATGCTCCTTAGGAGGAGATGATAAATTGTGGATGGTTATTGTGGCTCAGCACTGGGGATGTGACCATTAGGTAATGGTAGCCCGTATAATAGCTCAGAGTGCTGCGCGCCATGCAAAGTTTTGATATGCAGGCAGCAAAAACTTGACCACTGTGCGATATTATGCTAATGTCGAACAAGACATGAACAGAGCGTGGCGAGTGGTTGCGCGGGCGAGGGGTTGTCTGCGGCAATATACGGGGTGGCTGGCACTATTAGTGACGGCACTCTTAGGGCTCACGCTCGCTACCCCTGTGCCAGTGTATGCTGCTGAGACGGCCCAGCGCCAGGGCGAGAACCTCGTCTTTCGTCATAACACCTTCAAGCCATACCGAGGGAGCGACAAAGGGGTAGCAGATCGCGGCTTGCCCGCGGGTGTGCACCTCTATGAGTATGAGCCGACGACCAACCGGCGCCAAACCATCGTCTTTCCGGCTGGTAGCGATCCACTACGCGCCAAGGAGGCGACGTACGTAGAGTATATCTTCGTTGAGCCAGATACGTACAACAAGATGGATGATGCCATTGCTATCTCCGTCTCGGGGCAACAGGAGGCCGCGCCGCAAAATAACGGTGGCCAGAACAACCAAAATAATCAGAATAACGGCGGTCAAGCTGGCCAAAATGCTGGTAATAACCAGAATAATGCCAACGGCCAAGCGGCAAATAACAACAATAATAATAACCAAAACAACAACCAACAACCCCAAGACAAACCCGCCGAGCAAGCGGACAAAGACGATGGCGCCACGACCAGCTGTAGCGGCACAGCACTGGGAAGTATTGGCTGGATTGTCTGCCCGGTGAGTAACTTTATGGCGTGGATTACCGACCAGCTCTACCAGCAGGTGGCGCAGTATTTGGCGGTGCAGCCGCTGCAGTCCAGTGGTGATGGCACACTCTTTCGCTTTTGGGCGATCATGCGCGACTTGGCCAACATCGCCTTCATCATCGTCTCGCTCATCGTCATTTATTCGCAAGTTACCAGTGTTGGTATTAGCAATTATGGTATCAAGAAGATGTTTCCGCGCCTCGTCGTGTCGATTATCGTCGTCAATATGTCGTTTTGGCTGTGTGCGGCAGCGATTGATATTTCGAACATACTGGGTTTTCAGCTGCAGCAGCTGTTTGTTAATATTGCCTCGACGGTCAATGGGGCAGATTATAACACGCTCAACAAAATCACCTGGCCTAATGTCATGAGCGCTCTGCTGACGGGTAGCGCTGGTGCAGTGGGTGCGGTGGTGGGGGTGAGCGCGCTGGTGGGCGCGACCGATGGGGCGCTGGCAATGGCCATCCCGCTGCTGGTCGGTGTGCTGCTGGCAGTCATCATCGCTGCGGTGATTATTGCGGCGCGTCAGGCGCTCATCACGATTCTTGTCATTGTCTCGCCATTTGCTTTCTTAATGCATGTGCTGCCTAGTACAGAGAAGTATTTTGATAAGTGGAAGGATCTCTTTATGACGATGATGCTGATGTTTCCGCTGATGTCGATATTATTTGGTGGATCGCGCCTGGCAGGAGTGGCTATCCTGACGAGTGGCAAGGATGCAAATAATCTCAATCTTATCATCCTTGGCTTGGCAGTGCAGGTGGTGCCATTGGTGCTGACACCCTTTGTGGTGCGGATGAGTGGCTCGCTGCTGGGGCGGCTGGGTGCGATTATGAATGACCCGCGGCGTGGCATCGTCGACCGGACGCGGACTTGGGCGCAGCAGCGGGCAGACCTGCGCAAATCGCGCGTACTGGCTGGTGATGTGCAGCGCAACTGGCTGGGCAATGCAGCGCGGCGGAAAGCCCTGAAGAAGCGCGCTCTTCAGCAGCGAACCGATGCTTACACCAAGCGCTTTGAGACAATGGCCGACTTATCAGCGGTGGGGCGGAGCAACGATGAATATAACCGCTACACCGACTTGCGTGGCAAGGAGGGGGCAGCGCGGCGCGACCGAGCCTGGAATGCGCGTATCTTGCAGGATGATGAGCTCAAGCAGCGGGTGCTCAATACCCAGCTCACCTCTGATGAAGCCAAGAATGCTGCCCACAAGCTCGATGCACTCTATGATGAGCTGAAGCTTGGTGGTGAGGTGCCGGCTGGCTTGAGCCATGGTTTGGGGCGGCGCGCTTATGCAGCAGCCGAGGTGGGTGCGCTAACGGAGATTCGCAGTGCGATGGCCCAGCGCGAAGTGCGGGCGAAGATCGACCGTGAGCTCCTCGCCGATGGGGCAGTGGCCAATGCCGATGGCGTGGTGCTGCGCGATGGCGATGGCATTGCCTTGCGCCGGCGGATGGTCGATGGCCAAACGCTGCAAGACTATGCCACAGGGGTAGGGCACAAGAACTTGATGGTGGCAGGCCAGACGGCGCGGCTGCGCAAGGAGTTTGGCGAGCATGTTGCGGCGGAAGACCAGCTGATGCGCCATTTCAAGCTCAACAGCAACCAATGGCAAGCTATGGCTGCCACTGGCGATACTGCCATCACCCTCACTGATGCCAGTGGCAACCAGCACACCTTCCGGGCAGATAATGAGTACGTCAAGGAGGCGGCTATCGAGCACCAGTTCCGAGCTGGCTCGGCTGGCCAAAAGCGCGAGATCATCCGCGAGACTGGCCGTGAGATCGAATACGTGGCAGACGATGGTACGGTGCAGGTGCGCCAGGGATACAACTATGATGCTCGTGCTACTGTCTCGGCTGAGGCGGTGGCCTCTGGGGTGGCAGGTGCGGTGCCATTTGTGAATGACGCGACGTACGATGCAATCTTGCGCGGCGAATACAACGGCGCAGCTGCCGAGAAGATGCACTCGCTGCGTCAGGTCTTTGAGGGGCGGCTCAAGGCAGAGAATTTTGCGGGGGCAAACGATGGCGCGCTCGAGCTGATCTATAGCATCCCTGACTTGCCCGACTACCAGCAGATCAAAGACTCATACCTCCGTACCCTCTCGCCCGAGAAGCGAGCTGCCATTGAGCCGACCTTCGACCAAGCCTATGCCGAGCGTCACCAAGCCCTCCGCCACGATGCCTACCGCATCCTCAACACCCCAGAGCTCCGCCGCAACACCAACGCCGCCAACCGCGCTGTGTATGAGCGGTATGCAGAGCGGCCACAGGGGTAGAATAATAAATAAGCAGAGGAATACTAGCGCGCAGCGTCTGCTGCTGCCACTGCTTTTTTGTAAGATCTTCGAGACAGTCGGCCTGCCAGTGGTGCTGCCGCAACAACTCCCCCAAAGCCAGCTGCTATTACTTTTGCTGCGTTGCTTTGCTGGGTCGCAAGTCTCTCTTCGCGCGACGGCTGTGCGCCCAGACCAGCTACGTCTGAGGGGTCAACGACGGCAGTATCATCGGTTGTTTCGATGAAGACTTTTGGAGGAGTAAGGTGGTCGATGTCACCCGGATATTCGCAAATTACCAAGCAGCCCATATATGAGGCAGCGAGTGATGCAGCCCCACCCAGTATCAATGCCATGCCACCCATTTCGCAGACAACATCAAGTTGTGACAATCGGCGACTTCTCTGCTCGAAATGCTTAGCACGAGCTTCATGGATCGCCCTTTGGGTTGCCTCATCCATAGCTGCTTCATCTGGGCTAGAGCCACTGGTCGATAGCTCGGCTGGCGTCTGTGGGTAAGATTCAGTCATTGCTGGAGTAGGGAAGACTGCTGTTGGGTTACTTTTGCTATAGGTAGAGTCAAGACGTGATGCTATAAAGGGCGGCAGCTCAGTTGCAAGCTTGGTTGGTGGCTTTGGCAGTATGGCGGGTGGTTGGTTTCTCATGACCGAGATCGATTCCTTGTGTTTGTCAGAAATTATTGTGAACGATAGTTTAATCATACAAACTAATGACATAGTTTGTCAAGCTAATAAGATCTGCGGCCTCTAACTATCACTCTCATAATTTTCGTCTGGGTGAAGTGTAGTGGGGTCAACACAGAATCTAATACTCTTATCCTCCACACCCAAAACCCACCGGCCAAGCGGTGGGTTATGAGGCACGAAACAGAGGTAATGTGCCAGTTTTTTGCTGTAATAGACTAGCACGCTGTGCTGCTACTTGCGGGTAAAGATCTCGCGCAGGCTGAGTTTGCGGCTGTACTCGAGTGCACCAAAGCGGAAGAGGCGCACGCCCATCATGATGGCGATGACGGCACAGACGGTCAAGATGCTAATGCTGATGGCGGCATCCATGGCGCTGAGGTTGCCAATCGCATTGCGCAGCATGAGTGGGATGGGCGAAGTGAGTGGGAAGTAGGTGATGATCTTGCTTGGCAGCGCGTCTGGCGTGGAGACGAGCATGGCAGCAGCATAGAGCGGCGCAAAGAGCAGGATCATGATGGTGGCAAAGAAGCTACCGGCTTCCTTAGCAGTTGGCACAGCGGCGCCAATGGCCACCAACATACCGGTGAAGAAGAGGAAGCTTGCGGCAAAGGCAAGGAAGCCAATGCCGATTCGCACCGGATCGACCACAATATGTGAGAGGTCGACATCGGGCAGCTGCAGCTGGTCTTTGAAGAAGATATAGGCAACAAGCACCGGCAAAATAACGAGCAACCCCTGAATAAACGCCAGGACGATGAGCGAAATAATCTTGCCAATGATGAGTGTGCGAGCGTGCACTGTGGTGAGGACCATCTCGATGACGCGGTTTTCCTTCTCCTCCGTTGTGCTGGTGAGCATTTGGTTGCCGAAGAAGCTAATGAGGAAGTAGAACAACACCAAGAAGAGCCCAGGTAGGATCATCTCGTTGATGGCGTTGTATTCTTTGCCATTTTTGTAGACGGTATTCTTGGTGTTAATTTTGTCTTGGATAACCATGCGCACCGCTGGGCTGACCTCTGATTGGACAGAGTTCGAGAGCAGGCTGGTGGCAATGCCACTGTAGCGACCGTTGTCGAAGAGTCCAACGTCTTTACCATAGACTTCCACCCGCTCTTTGGCGATGTCTTTGGGGTAGTAGATGTAGGCATCGAGCTTACCTTCTTGGACTCGCTTGATAGTAGCGTCTTTATCCGCAGCAGCGACGGGCTGAGCCTTGGTAGCGGCAAGCAGCTCTGGCTTAACGAGCTTAGACTCATCCGTCACGGCAAAGCTAAAGGATTGTTTCTCGAGGTTCTTGGCAGCATCGGCCGAGGCTTTGTTGGAGAGGAAGATGACGCCAAAGAGCACGGCAAACACCAGCGGGAAGCTGATTGCCGCAAGCCAAAACGACTTCTTCTTGAGCGAGCGGGTGATCTCGAAGCGGATGACGGTAGATAAGTTGTGCATGTTAGTTGTCCTCCTTGCTGGGCTGGCTATAGACCTGGATGAAGATATCGTCGAGCGACTTGCCGCCAAACTGCGTGCGCACCTCGTCTATTGTGCCATAGGCATGAGCCACGCCATCTTTGAGCAGCAAGATGCGGTCGCACAGGCGCTCAACTTCGTCCATTTGGTGGGTGATCATCACCACTGTAGCGCCCTTGGCTTGGTGCTCCTCAATGATTTCCATGAGCAAGCGCCGGTTGACGGGGTCGAAGCCCTTGGTGGGCTCGTCGAGAATGATGAGCTCTGGGTCGTTGATAATAGTGATACCGAGCTGAACCTTTTGCTGCTGGCCACCACTGAGCTTATCCAGGCGGGTCTTGGCTTTGTCGGCCAGGCCAACCCGCTCGAGGAAGGCGAGTGACTTGCTGCGTGCCTCGCTGCGGCTCAGGCCTTTGAGCTGGCCAAAGTAGATCATCGTGTCGATGACGCTCTCCTTCTTGTAGAGGCCACGCTCCTCTGGCAGGTAGCCAAGCTTGACGTCGCCCGAGACAGAGTATGGCTTGCCATCGATGAGCAGCTTGCCACCAGTTGGTTGATAAATACCGAGGAGTGAGCGGATCGTGGTGGTCTTGCCCGAGCCGTTACTCCCCAAAAACCCAAACGTCTCGCCGCGCTTAACCTCAAAACTGAGGTCGTCGATGACGCTGGTCTTGCCAAATTTCATCGAAAAATGGCTGACGGTGATGATAGAATCTGTTGCTTCCATAAGAATATCATATCATATCGAGGTGCGATGTAAAGAGAAGCGATATAATATCCAAAAAACATAGCTTGCCAGCCATGCTACAATACTCCTATGAAACTAAAACGACTGATGATACCGCTGCCGTATCGGCGTTTGGTGATTGCATTTGTGGCGGGGTTTTGTGTGATGGTGTTTGAGTTGGTGGCAGCACGAGTGATGTCGCCAGTGGTGGGGGCGTCGACGTATGTGTGGGCGAGCATTATTGGTGTCATTATTGCAGCGATGAGCCTGGGCTATTGGCTGGGTGGGGTGCTGGCCGATGCACGCTCGCGCGATGGCGATGTGGCGTGGCTGCTGCTTGGTGCGGCGCTGCTGGTACTGACAATGCTGTGCCAATATCACGATATATTGCGGTGGGTAGCCCAGCTACCGATCGATATTCGCCTGCAAGCTACGGTGGCGGCAAGCTTGCTCTTTGCGCCGACTAGCCTGGTGCTGGGAGCAGTGAGCCCCTATCTGGTGGAGCGGCAGACGGAGACACTGGCGCGAACGGGGCGGTCGGTAGCGTCGCTCAGTGCAGTGAATTCGATTGGTGGGATCGTTGGCACTTTTGCGGCGGGGTTTTTCCTGTTTGGTTGGCTGGGGATTCACGACGTGCTGGTGGTACTCATTAGTCTGCTTGTGCTGGCCAGCTGGCTGGTGGTGCCAGGCCAGCGCTGGCAGTGGCGCGTGGTGGTGAGTGTGCTGTGTGTGGGTTTGGCGCTGGGCTATCGCGTGGCACCAGTGGTGCGAGCCCAGGCTGCGCAGACGATCGATACCGCGGCGGCGCACTACACACTCCAGCAATGGCATCGGCAGGATGGTGCGATTATCCGCGGGATTGCCAGTGGCCCGGCCGGTGTACAGTCTGGTGTGGTGGTAGGGCAGCCGCAGCAGCTGCCATTTTGGTATACGCGCCAGATGATGCAGGCGGTGGAGCGCGCGCCGCAGCGCCAGCGCATTTTGGTGCTAGGTGGTGGAACCTTCACAGTGCCGCGCCTCCTTGCTCAGCGCTATCCGCAGAGCCAGATCGATGTGGTAGAGATTGATCCAGGGCTCTTGCCGATTGCTCGTCAGTATTTTTATTATCGCGATCCAGCCAATGTGCGGCCGATCTTCCAAGATGCGCGCGTCTTCCTTGAGCGCAGCACCGAGCAGTATGATATCATCCTTGTTGATGTGTATAATGACGGCGATGTACCTGCTTCACTGGCAACGCAAGAGTATGCTACCGCACTCAAGCGGCATCTTCGCCCTCAGGCTCGTGTGGTGGTTAATATGATTGCCAGTCGCCAACCAGCCTGCCAGCCACTGTTTGCTGCTCAGGATGCGCCGTATGCTGCTCTATTGGGGCAGGGGAGCTTCCGCTATGAGCGGGCAGATGGCTGGGATTATACCAATGTCGTGGCAACGTACGGTGGCGATAATACTTCTCGCCAGCCAGCTCCCTTCGCCAGCCAGCCGCCCTACCATGATGATTATGCGCCGATGGAGCGGCTTCGGCAGGAGTGCCGAGAGGTGTCCGAGCAGTAATACACACTCTTAGCCTATATTTGTTAATTAAATAATAATACATTATATATCTCACGCTCCACCTCCCCACACTCCCTCCGATGGAACACTATAAGGGTCGATACTTCCCAAGTATCGACCTCTTGCGTTGGGCTGAGAATCTGTCAGCACAATGACAGATTCTCACACTCCATCAGATGAAGCGTGGGGAGGTGGAGCTAACACAGAGAATATCTTTCTATTATGTTTATGCATAAATAATACAAAGCATCATACACACCCTCGTTATTAGTATGAGGGGTAAACTAGATATGCTAGACCGAAAAGTTCCGGCCAGATGGTGCGTCGATCTCTGCCCGCTAGCACTGGCGCTAACCTCTAGATATTTTCTTGCATGAAGTCATAGTGTGCCATCACCTACAGAGGTCGTTCGCAAAATCGGTTGTAGTTTTCACAAAACCCCTTGCCAAGCACCACATCTGGCGTCTATAGTAGGATACAGACGCTACATATATAGCGAGCACACATAAACACGGGAGAGACAAACAATACAGCTTGGCTCCAGGCGTGCCCTGGTGGCTGGTTTTGTGCACCGTATAGTAAGGAGCCCAAGGGGAGGGATGATGACGATTCATATTACCAAGCGCGATGGCACGACCGAGCCATTCGACACAACCAAGATAAATGCCACGTTGCTGGCGGCAAGCCAGGGGGTGGCTGATCCGCTGCAGAAGATTGTGCAGATTGCCAGTGAGCTGCAGCTGACGCTCTTTGATGGGATGACGACCAAGCAGCTGGAGGAGACACTCATCCAGACGACGGTGCAGAATATTAAGGATGACCCAGACTACGACACGATTGCGGCGCGCCTGCTGCTGGGCACGATCTACCGCGATTTGCTTGGCGTATATACCACTGATGAAGAGCTGCGCCAGCGCCATAGGGAGGCCTTCCCGCGCTATATTCGCCAGGCAGTGGCCGACGGTTTGCTTGACCCGCGCATGCAAGATGAGACGATCTTTGACCTCGAGCGCCTCGCCGCTGCGCTTGACCCTAGTAAAGACAGACTGAGTAAATATCTTGGCGTGGTGACCAACCGCAACCGCTATGCCCTGCGCAAGCAAAATGGCGACCCGCTTGAAGTGCCGCAGTTTACTACTATGCGTATCGCCATGGGTCTGAGCTACAATGAGGAACACCCGACTGAGGCAGCCATTGAGTTTTACCAGCACATGGCTAATCTCGAATACAGCCCGGGCGGTAGCACCCGCGTCAATGCTGGCGGGGCGTTTCCACAGCTGAGCAACTGCTTCGTCATGGAAGTGCAGGATGATATGGAGTCGATTGCTAAGAGCGTGCGCGATACGATGTGGATTGCCAAAGGGACGGGCGGCATTGGTATCAGCTTTACCAAGCTGCGGGCGGCGGGTAGCCCCGTCAAGACAACCAACACAACAAGCACTGGGCCAATCCCCTTTATGAAGATGGTCGACACGGCACTGTTTGCGGTCTCGCGCAAGGGCAAAAAGATGGGTGCGGCAGCGGTGTATATGGAGAACTGGCACATCGATTTTAGAGAATTCATCGACCTACGCTCGAACTCTGGCGACCCGTATTTGCGGACACGCTACCTCGACACAGCCGTGTTTATTAGTGATGAATTTATGCGCCGGGTGCAGGCGGACGAAGATTGGTATCTCTTTGACCCAGCCGAGGTGAGTGACCTGAGCGAGCTGTATGGCGTAGCCTTTGCCGAGCGGTATGCGTATTACATCACTCAGGCCGAAGCAGGCAAGCTACGCGCTTATGACAAGCTACCTGCGCGCCAGCAATTCCACAGAATTCTGAGTAGTTTGCAGGCGACCGGCCACCCATGGCTCACCTGGAAGGATGCTATCAATCTCCGTGCGCTTAACAATAATACTGGTACCATTCATCTTAGTAACCTCTGTACAGAGATTACTTTGCCGCAAGATGAGCACAATATTGCGGTGTGCAACCTGGTGAGTATTAACCTCAGCGCTTTCCTGGATGACGCGACCAAGACATGGGATTGGCCACGGCTCGAGCAGGCCACGCGCTCGGCCACGCGCCAGCTTGATAATCTTGTAGACATTACCACAACACCCATCCCTGAAGCGATGAATAGCAATCTGCAAAACCGGGCGATTGGCCTGGGCTTTATGGGCCTGGCTGATGTGCTGGAGAAGCTCGAGCTGAGCTATGAATCTGAGGCGGCGTATGAGCTGATCGATCAGCTGGCGGAGTTTATTAGCTACTATGCTATCGATGAGTCGGCTGAGCTGGCAGTGACGCGCGGTAGCTATCCTAACTTTGCGGGCAGTGGCTGGAGCAAGGGGGAATTGCCTATCGACACGATCGACCGACTTGGCGCGCAGCGGGGTGAGGCAGTAGCAATTAACACGACTCGCCGCCTCGACTGGGAGGCGCTGCGCCCCAAGGTGCAACGCGGCATGCGCAATGCCACGCTTATGGCCATCGCGCCCACCGCCAATATCTCGCACGTGACGGGCGCCACTCCAGGGATCGACCCACAATTTAGCCAGATCTTTAGCCGCAGCACGCTCAATGGCAAGTTCCTCGAGGTCAATGCTAACCTGGTGCGCAAGCTTAAAGCCCTTGGCCTGTGGGAGGAGCTCAAGGATGAGCTACTTACTAACCAAGGCGACATCCAGCACATGGAGCAGATCCCTCAGGCGGTGCGCGATGTGTATAAGACGAGCTTTCAGCTCAGCCCGTATGCCTTTATTGAGGTGGCAGCCCGAGCGCAGAAGTGGGTTGACCAAGCGATTAGCCGCAATATGTACTTAGAATCGCGCAATATCGAGGAGTACATTACGATCTACAGCGAAGCTTGGCGTCGCGGCCTGAAAACGACGTATTATTTGCACGTGAAGCCTCGCCACCAGTCCGAGCAGGTCTCCATCCGTGCCAACAAAACCGAGCAAAAACTCCACCAAGACGCCAAGCGCGTGGGCTTTGGTGGCTT
>ERZ773038.1527-NODE-1527-length-13010-cov-21.383250_pt1 | contig 13010 bp, 9 predicted proteins | sample MGYA00511665_ERZ773038 | MGnify/ENA primary metagenome ERZ773038 (study PRJEB29015, sample SAMEA2737966) | human oral metagenome | biome: human oral; feature: human-associated habitat; material: dental | place: China | collected 2028 ... | reverse complement strand
TCGCGGCCGCCGCGGGGCTCGCCGCCCCGGCCCCGGTCATGGCCTCCAGGTGCTCGGCCACCGCCCCGCCGGCGATCTGGTCCAGGGCCATGCGGGTGCCGTCGGCCAGGTTGTCGGCCGGCCCCGCCAGGTAGAGCAGGGCCCCGGCGTTGACGGCGATGGCGTCGCGGTGGGCGGGCCGTCCGCGCCCGGCGAAGACCTCCCGCAGCAGCCGGGCGTTCTCGTCCGGATCCCCGCCGAGCACGTCGGACAGCTCCCAGCGGCGCACGCCCAGCTCCTCGGGGGTGACCTCGTAGGCCTTGACGCCGCGGGGGGTCGCCTCGCGCACGAGGGTGGTGCCGTGCACGGCGATCTCGTCGGTGCCGGCGCCGTGGACGATGAGGGCCCGCTTGCGCCCGAGCCTGACCATGGCCTGGGCGATCATGTCGAGGATGGCGGGGTCGGCCACGCCCATGAGCTGGTAGGTCAGGTGCGCCGGGTTGAGCAGGGGGCCCAGCACGTTGAAGATCGTGGGGGTCGCCAGCGCCCTGCGGATCGGGGCCACGTGCTTCATGGCCGGGTGGTAGGCCTGGGCGAACAGGAAGACGAAGTGGTCGCGGGCCAGGACCTCCACCGCCTCCTGCGGGCTCAGGTCCAGGGGCAGGCCGAGGGCGGCGACGACGTCGGCGGCGCCGGTGCGCGACGACACGGCCCGGTTGCCGTGCTTGGCCACGCACACGCCCATGGAGGCCGCCACGATCCCGGCTCCGGTGGAGATGTTGATGGTGCCCGCGCCGTCGCCGCCGGTGCCCACGACGTCGACGAGCGGGAAGGGCACCTCGGGGAAGGCGCGGGCGGCCCCGCGGAAGGCCCCGGCGGCGCCGGCGACCTCGTCGGCGGTCTCCCCGCGCGAGTGGAGGGCCGCCAGCAGGGCGGCGGTCTCGGTCTCGGTCAGGTCGCCGGCGCCGAGAGCGGCGAAGACGACGCCGGTCTCGTCCTGGGTCAGGCGCCTGCCCTGGATGACGTCGCGCAGAAGACGGCGGGCGTCCTCGGCGTCGGCGACGGCGGCGGGCGCGCCGGCGACCGGCGTACTCATGGCGTTGTTCTCCGCGGGTGCGGTGGTCATGCGATCTCTCCTGACGGTTTCGGTCGGTTGTGACTGGCTGGTGGTGGACGTGTGGGAGGCCGGGGTCCGGGGACCGGAGCGCGGCCGGGGCCTCGGGGGCGGTCTCCGGCCGGGGCCGGGCGGGGCTCAGGGGCAGCCTGCCAGGTCCTCGGTCAGGGCCCGCAGAATGCCCGGGCCGTGCGGGGTGAGGACGGACTCGGGGTGGAACTGCAGGCCCACGACCGGCGCCGAGCGGTGGCGGGCCGCCATGACGACGCCGCCGCCGGCCGGGTCGGAGTCGCCCGTCACCGCCAGGGCGACCAGGTCGTCCGGCAGCGCGCGGGTCCCCAGCGAGTGGTAGCGGGCCACGTCGAGGGGTCCGCCGCCCAGCGGGGCGAGGGCCGGATCGGCCCGGCCGGCGGGGCCGGGCGCGACGGCCGGGCCGGACCGGCCTGCGGGGCCGAACGGGCCGGCGGCGGGAGGGTGCTGTAGACGGGGGTCCCAGGCTCCGGGGCCCATGGGCTGCGGGCTGCTCACGGCGTCTCCTCCTCGGACGGCTCGGGGGTGATGTCGTCGTCCGCGTCGAAGGTGGCGGGCTGCGGGGCGCGCCCGGCCAGGTGGAGGATCCGGACGGGCCAGGTCGCGCGCAGCAGGCGGGTCTCGGCGACGTGGGTGTTGTGGAAGCGCCGCGCCAGGACCAGTCGGGAGGCGGCCTTGTCCAGGCGCGCCAGGGCGGCCTCGCTCAGGGGGTCGGCGCTGAGCTCGGCGCGCGTGCGCCCGGTCAGGACCGTGCGCAGCACGCGGGTGAGGTCGGACTCGATCGCGGCGCGCGAGCGGCCCGCATCATCGGGGTCCTGGCGCGGCGAGGCCGAGTCGAGGCGGTCGTCGACCAGCGGGCCCTCGGCCTCGAGGGCCTCGTGGGCGGCGCGGGAGACCAGGAGGGCCGAGGCCGGGTCGAGGCGGCTGGAGGCGGCGAGCTCGACGGCCGCCTGGGCGCGGTGGACCAGCTGGGTCTCCAGGGTCGCCCGCGATCCCAGGACCTGGCGGTGGAGCCGGTCGACGCGCACCGCCAGGGCGGAGGCCGCCCACCCGGCCAGGCACAGGACGAGGAGCCCGGCGATGGCGGCGATCACCGGGCCCGTCCACCCAGCGGAGGGGCCCGGGCCGAGGGACGCGGCGTCCGGCAGCGCCGGCAGCGGCGCGCCCGGCACGGGGGCGAGGACGGGGGCGAGCATCTCAGTCACGGTCGCGGTCCTCCAGGACCCCGCGCAGGCGCCCGACGATGGTGGGCTTGGGCCAGGTGGGGCTCACGCGCGTGTGGGCGGTGGACAGCGCCATGTCGTAGACGTCGAGGATCTCGTCGGTCACCACCGACCAGTCGTAGCGGCCCACGGCGGCATCGGCGGCCTCCCGGCGCCGTTGCGCACCGGCCTCGTCGGTGAGGGTGTCGATCATGACGCGGGCCAGGTCCGCCCCGTCCCCGGTGCGGAACAGGGCGCCGTAGCGCCCGGCCCCCAGGACGTCGGAGAAGGCCGCCAGGTCGGAGGCGATGATGCGGGTGCCCGCGGCCATGGCCTCGACGAGCACGATCCCGAAGGACTCCCCCCCGGTCTGCGGGGCGACGTAGCAGGTCACCGAGGCCAGCATGGCGGCCTTGTCCTCGTCGCTGATCCCCCCCAGGAAGGCGACGCGCCCGCCGTGGGGGGCCAGGTCCCGGCGCACCTCCCCGGCCTGGCCGCGCCCGGCGATGAGGAAGCGCGCCCCGGGCACGGCCTTCAGGACGCGCGGCACGGCGTCGGCCAGGACGGCCAGCCCCTTGCGGGGCTCGTCGAGGCGGCCGAGGAAGCCGATCGTGGGCGCCTGGGGGGTCCCGGCGAAGCGCGGGTCGTCCCGGGGGGCGCGGGCGAAGGCGGCGACGTTGACGCCGTTGGGGATGACGACGGCGTCGCCGCCGTGGAAGCGGACGAGGGTGCGCCGGGCCTCCTCGGACACGGCGATGCGCGCCGTGATGCGCTCCATGAGCGGGCCGGCGGCGCCGGCGAGCAGCTCGCGCGCCAGGGAGCGGTCCATGGCGGCGTGGAAGGTGGCCACGACGGGCCCGGTGGCCGCCTGGAGGGCCAGCAGGCCCACGTTGGGGGCGATGGGCTCGTGGACGTGGATCAGGTCGAAGTCGCCGGCCTCGAGCCAGCGGCGCGCGCGGCGCGCCACCACGGCCCCGAAGTTGAGGCGGGCGACGGAGCCGTTGTAGGGGATGGGCACGGAGTCCCCGGAGCTGGTGACCCAGGGGGGCAGCGCCAGGGTCTGCGAGGCGGGGGCCAGCACCCGGACCTCGTGGCCGCGGCGCATGAGCTCGGCGGCCAGCTCCATGACGTGCGCCTGGACGCCGCCGGGCACGTCCAGGGAGAAGGGGCAGACCAGTCCGACTCTCATGCCCGCCCCTCCCGCTCCCGGGCCCGGGACCGGGCCAGGCGCTCGGGGTCGAGGTCGTCGTCGAAGACGGCCTGGAGCATGTGCCAGTCGACGGCGTGGGCGGCCAGCTCGGGGCCGATCCGCTCGACCCAGGCGCGGGTCCGCTCGGCGACCGCCTCCCGTCCGGTCAGGCCCGGGGGGGCGGGGACCCGGTGCAGGGCGATGACCACGCCCCAGGGCCCGCCGGCGGCCCGGCGCCGGGCCCCGGTGAGGCGCTCGTAGTGGACGGTGGCGGCGTACAGGGGCAGTCCGAGGCGCTCGGCGACGGCGGCCGGCCCGGCGGCCACGTGCGCCGCGCACCCGCACAGGGGCGCCTCGACGCCGGAGGAGGACAGGTCGCGGTCGGCCAGCAGGGCGATGACGTAGCGCCCCTGCTCCGCCGCCTCCACGAGGGGCTCGAAGACCCTCTCCCCGCGGGCCTGGCCGATGATGCGCATGCCCAGGCCCCGGCGGAAGGCGACGAATTGCTCGAACAGGTCCGGCGGCTCGAGCCGTTCGGCGACCGTGAGCACCTGGGCCAGCTCGGTGCAGGCCCAGGCCCCCACCATGTCCCAGTTGCCCATGTGGGGCAGGGCGATGACGATGGAGCCCCGGCTCGCGTCGCGGCGGACCTCGGGGCCCATGACGGGTCGGACCCGGGCGGCGCGCTGGTCGGGGGTCAGGCCGGGCAGGGCGAAGGCCTCGTAGAAGTAGCGCATGTAGGAGCGCATGGCCGCCCTGGTGGCGCGCGACAGCTCGCGCCGGTCGGCGTCCGGCAGGAGCCTGGACAGGTTGCGCTCCAGCCGGCCCACGCCGCCCCGGCCGGCGCGCAGGCGGTGGGCGAGCCAGGCCGCGTCCCCGGCCAGGTGGAACAGGGCGTAGCCCAGTCCGCTCGGCAGGCGCCGCACGTGGCGCCAGGCGAAGCGGTAGAGGCCCTCGACGCCGGGCCGCCTCATGCGCTCACCGCTGCGTCGCGCCGTCCGCCCATCCCGCGGGGGGCGGGGGCCGGGGCGCCGTCGACCAGTTGGCGGCGCACGACGAGCACCCGCTGGGCGACGGTGACCAGGCTGCCCAGGGCCACCAGGGCCAGGCCCGCCGTGACGACCCAGGTCGGGGCGCCCAGGCCCGCGGCCAGGACGGCGGCGCCGATGACGACGAGGCGGTCGGTGCGCTCGGCGATGCCTACCGCGGCGGTGGCGCCCACGGACTTGGCCCGGGCCTGGGCGTAGGGCACGACGGCCGCCAGGACGACGCAGGCGATCCCCAGGCACAGCGTCCAGGTCCGCAGGGGCCCGTCTCTCAGGCGCAGGCCCGCCCAGGCGGTCAGGGAGCCGAAGACGGCGCCGTCGGCCAGGCGGTCCATGGTCGAGTCGAGGAAGGCGCCGAACTCGGAGGAGCCCCCGGTGGCCCGGGCGAGGATCCCGTCGAAGGAGTCGGCGACGATGGTCAGGACCAGGGCGATGGGGCCGACGACGAAGTGCCCCCGCGGCAGGGTCAGGACCGCGACGCCGATGGTCAGCGCCGTCCCGGCGAGCGTGAGCAGGTTGGGGGTGACGCCGATCCTGGCCAGGGCCAGGGCGGGTCGGGTGAACAGCGCCCTGGTCAGGCCGCGTCCGTGCTGTCCGAGCATGTCTTCCTCACAACGGGGTGGGTCGTGCGGTTCGGCAGCCTACCGCACGCCGTCGATGGTGGTGGGCAGGTGCGACCAGGCCCGGGCGAGCATGGCGCGCTGGTCGCCCAGGAGCTGGGGGACCGGCTTGGTCTTGCCGATGATGGGCATGAAATTGGCGTCCCCCATCCAGCGGGGGACGATGTGCTGGTGCAGGTGGGCGGCGATGCCGGCGCCGCCCACCTGCCCCTGGTTGAGCCCCAGGTTGAAGCCGTGGGGGTGGGCGACGTGGCGCACGACCTCCATGGCGCGGGCCGTCAGCCGGCCGATCTCGATGCGCTCGGCGTCGGAGGCCCCGGTCCAGTCCGCCACGTGCCGGTAGGGGCACACGAGCAGGTGGCCGGTGTTGTAGGGGTAGAGGTTCATGAGCACGTAGGCGGCCTCGCCGCGGTGGACGATGAGGGACTCGGCGTCCTCGAGCCCGGGCGCGGCGCAGAAGGGGCAGCGGCGCGCGGAGGCGTCCTCGGGCTTGTCCTGGCCGCCGATGTAGACCATGCGGTGGGGGGTCCACAGGCGGCCGAAGGGGTCGGGGGCGTCGGGGTGCTGGAAGGGGGCCTGGATGCGCACGCCGTCGACGACGACGCCCGCCGGGTCGCAGCGGGCGCCGTCGTCGGCGCGGGGGCCCCCGCTCGCCTCAGTCACGGGCGGGCCTCTCCCCCGCCGGGTCGTTGACGCGCCCGGCGATGACGGCGGCGATGTGGTCGAGGGCCTCGTCCACGGGCACGCCGTTGATCTGCTCGCCGTCGCGCAGGCGGAAGGAGACCGCCCCGGCGTCGGCGTCGGCGCCGCCGGCGATGAGGGTGAAGGGGATCTTGTCCTTGGCGGCGTTGCGGATCTTCTTGCCGAAGCGGTCGTCGGACAGGTCGGTCTCGACCCGGATCCCGCGGGCGCGCGCCCGGGCGGCGACGTCGGCCACGTAGTCGTCGAAGGCCTCGGCCACCGGCACCAGGCGCGCCTGCACCGGGGCCAGCCAGGCCGGGAAGGCGCCGGCGTAGTGCTCGGTGAGCACCCCGATGAAGCGCTCGACGCTGCCCAGCTTGGCCGAGTGCAGCATGATGGGCCGGCGGCGCGAGCCGTCGGCGGCCGTGTACTCCAGGTCGAAGCGCTCGGGCTGGTTGAAGTCGTACTGGATGGTCGACATCTGCCAGGTGCGGCCGATGGCGTCCTTGACCTGCACGGAGACCTTGGGCCCGTAGAAGGCGGCCCCGCCCGGGTCGGGCACGACCTCCAGGCCCGAGGAGGCGCAGGCCCGCTCGAGCACGGACGTGGCGGCGGCCCAGTCGGCGTCGGAGCCGATGAACTTGTCCCTCCCGGCGCCCTCGTCGCGGGTGGACAGCTCGAGCGTGAAGTCGGTCAGCCCGAAGTCGGACAGGATCGAGATGAAGAAGTCGATCTGCCGTCCGATCTCGTCGGGCGCCTGCTCGGGGGTGCAGTAGGTGTGGGAGTCGTCCTGGGTGAAGCCGCGCATGCGGGTCAGGCCGTGGACGACGCCGGACTTCTCGTAGCGGTAGTCGCGGCCCATCTCGAACAGGCGCATGGGCAGCTCGCGGTAGGAGCGGCCGCGGGAGCGGAAGATGAGGTTGTGCATGGGGCAGTTCATGGCCTTGAGGTAGTACTCCTGGCCGGCCCGCACGACGGCGCCGTCGGCGCCGGTCTCCTCGTCGACGACCATGGGCGGGAACATGGTGTCGGCGTAGTAGGGCAGGTGCCCGGAGGTGTGGAACAGCCCGCCCTTGGAGATCTCGGGGGTGTGGACGAAGTCGAAGCCGGCCTCCTCGTGGCGCGCGATCACGTGGCTCTCGATGATGTGGCGCAGCATGCCGCCCCTGGGGTGGAAGACCACCAGGCCCGGGCCGATCTCCTCGGGGAAGGAGAACAGGTCGAGCTCGGCGCCGAGCCTGCGGTGGTCGCGCCGGGCGGCCTCGGCCAGGCGGGTCTGGTGGGCCCTGAGGTCCTCCTTGGAGGCCCAGGCGGTGCCGTAGATGCGCTGCAGGGAGTCCCCGTGCTGGTCGCCCCTCCAGTAGGCGGCCGAGGACTTGGTCAGGGCGAAGCCCGCCCCGATGAGCCGGGTGGTGGGCAGGTGGGGGCCGCGGCACAGGTCCTTCCAGGCCACGGTGCCGTCGCGCCGGACGTTGTCGTACATGGTCAGGCCCGCCCCGCCGACCTCGACGCCGGCGCCCTCGGCGCCCGCGCCCTTGGTGGTGATGAGCTCGAGCTTGTAGGGCTGGTCGGCCAGCTCGGCGCGCCCCTGGGCCTCGGTGATGTCGCGGCGCACGAAGCGCTGGCCCTCCTTGACGATGCGCCTCATGCGCCGCTCGATCTCGCGCAGCAGCTCGGGGGTGACGGCGTCGATGCCCCCGAAGTCGTAGTAGAAGCCGTCGTCGATGAAGGGGCCGATGCCCAGGTCGACGTCCGGGAAGATCTCCTGGACGGCCTGGGCCATGACGTGGGTGGTCGAGTGGCGCAGGATGTTGAGCCCGTCCGGGCTGGACAGGGCGATGGGCTCGACGACGGCGCCGGCGGGCACGGCCCGCTCCAGGTCCCAGGGCTCGCCGTCGACCCTCATGGCCACGACGTCGCGCTCGGAGGCGAACAGGGAGGTCCCCGTGGTGCCCTCCTCGACGCTGCGCGCGGCGCCGTCGAGGACGATATCGATGCTGGGTGTCACGGGGCTCTCCTCCGATGATTGCGCGGTGGACGCTGCACGGGTGCGTCCGCTCTCGCCTGCGGATACTACCCCGCGCGCCCCGGCGCGCCTTCAGACGCCCAGGCGGTCGCGCACGAAGTGGCGGGCCCGCCGGGCCCGGCGCAGCGCCCGGTAGATCAGCGGGTGGACGGGCACGTCCCAGGCGCCGTCGACCTCCGTGGGGTGCTGGGCGAAGCGGCGCTTGTACTGCCCGACGCCGTAGAGCTCGGGGACGCGGGCCGAGTCGGCGCCCATGAGGTCCAGTCCGTCGCACCCCTCGGCGGCCATGGCGCAGGCCACGAACCAGTCGAGGGCCTCGGCGCCGCGGAAGCCGCGCGAGGCGGAGGAGGAGGCCCCGTAGTAGGCCACGGCCCGCTTGCCCGAGACGGTCACGAGGTCCCAGCAGTGGGGCTCGCCGTCGCGCCGCAGGACGAAGAGGCGGGCGTGCTCGGGGCCCAGCGTGGTGAGCATGTCCCAGTAGACGTCGCTGGGGTGGGGCCGGAAGCCGTCGCGCCGGGCGGTCTCGCTCATGACGGCGTAGAGGGACTCGAATTCCTCGCGGCTCAGCCCGGTCTCCTCGGCGATGGTGCACCCGGCCTCGCGGGCCACGCGCTCGGCGCGCAGGACGCCGCGGCGCCCGGCGCGGGGCATGGCGCCGGCGATCGCCTTGGGCTCGCGGGGGGTCAGGTCGATGACGTAGGTGCGGTCGTAGGTGATGGTGGACAGCAGCTCCAGGGTGTCGCGGGCGCGGTAGCGCGCGTGCATCCTGATGAAGACGGTGCGCGGCTCGCGCCGGCGCACCTCGCGCACGAGCATCTGGCGCAGCCGGGCCTCGCGCGCGGGCGACTGCTCCTTGAGCCACACGGGCCCGTGCTTGGCCCACAGGAAGGGCCGGCCGCCGATGCGGTGGCGGTACAGGGCCAGGACCGCCGTCGGCTTGCCGTCGCACTCGAAGACGTAGCGGCCGAAGAGGGTGTTGCCCTGGCTCTTCTCATAGGCCTCCCAGGCCTCGATCTGCTCGACGGGCGCCGGGGTGCACCCGATCGCCAGTCGCATGTCGCGCGCGGACACCGCGCGCAGAACCTCCTGCTGCTGGGGCGGGGCGGGCTCGTCGGCCATCGGGGCTCCTGTCTTGCGGTGCGGTGGGGAAGCGACCCGGGGGATCGGGTCCAGGGTCCGCGCCAGCCTAACCACGCGCGGGGCCGCTGTGCTCGTTCTTCCGGATGATCTAGGTCGCGTCCGCCGGCGCGCGCCGCCCGCGCGGGCGGCGGCGCACGAGGCGCTTGGGGTGGTGGCGGTGGAATTTCAGGTCGTGGTTGAGCTTGAGCGCCGTGACCAGCAGTCGGCGGCGCACGGAGCGCTCGGCCGGGTCGATGAGGGGGTCCACCGCCCGGGGGGCCAGGCGCAGGGCGCGCCGCCGCAGCGCCGGGTCGTCGACCTGGTGCAGGACCAGGTGGCGGGGCACCAGGCTGTAGAGGACCTCGCGGCGCGCCTGGCGGCGCGGCCCCGGCCGGCCGTCGATCAGGTCGGCGATCATGGGGACCATGGGGTTGACCCCGGCGGCGCTCATGTAGAAGGAGTTGCGCCCGATGCGCGGGTTGAGCTCGAAGAAGACCGACTCGCCGGTGCGCGGGTCGACCTTGACGTCGAAGTTGGCGAACCCCCGGTAGCCGGCCGCCCCCAGCAGCCGCTCCGCCCCGTCCCACAGCTCGGGGAAGGGCTCGGTGATCATGGCCACCGGGTTGCCGATGAGGGTGGGGGCGTGGTCCTCCAGCAGCACCCGGGCGGAGCCGATCATGGTCATCTCGCCGTTGGAGGCCATGTAGGCGGTCACCGAGCGCATGGCCTCGTCCTCGCCCGGGATCCGCTCCTGGATGAGGAAGGTGGAGGCGTAGCCGGCGCCCCGCAGGTCCGACCACAGCGAGGCGAGGTCCTCGGGGCCGTCCAGGAAGTAGATCTTGCGCTTGCCGGGGAATTCGGCGGCGTCCCAGTCCGATCCGACGGCGGCCTTGCCCACCAGGGGGAAGGGGATGCCGATCTCGGGGTCGCCGTGGGCCAGCTCGGAGCAGTCCACGACCGCCTGGCGGGGCGTGCGCAGGCCCTGGGCGGCGCAGGCGGCGGCGAAGGCCACCTTGTCGCTCAGGGCGTCCATGGCCCCCACGTCGGGGAAGGGCACGGCGTAGCACGGCTCCAGCTCGGCGCGGCGGACGGCCAGGAGGCGGGCCGTGGCGTCGCTGTTGGCCATGACGACGGCGCTGCGCGGGCCCCGGCCGGCGGCGAGCCCGCGCAGGAGGGAGAGCATCATGTCCTCGTCGTGCTCCTCGTAGTGGTGCACGTCGATGTAGCTCGACAACTCGATGGCCTCGATGGGGCTGGGCGACAGGAGGGCGACCCGCTGCCCGGTGGCGTCGTGGAGCTGGCGGGCCAGGGCGTAGGCCCCGATGTCCCCGCCGATGACGACGGGCAGGAGATCGGGCCTGGACGGACGGCGGTCCCGGGAGCGGATCATGGGGTCCTCCTGAGGGGCGGGTCGGACTCGCTCGCGGCGGGGGCGCCGCGACGACGAAGGCCCCGGACGAGCGTCCGAGGCCTGAGCCGGTGGGCGATACTGGGATCGAACCAGTGACCTCTTCCGTGTCAGGGAAGCGCGCTCCCGCTGCGCCAATCGCCCGAGCGGATGACGGGACTCGAACCCGCGACCCTCACCTTGGCAAGGTGATGCTCTACCAACTGAGCCACATCCGCACCGCGCCGCCGTCCGGCGGTGCGGGAAGTAAGGTAGCAGGTGATGGGCGCGGGCGCAAAGGCTCGGCGTGTGACGTACCCGTCTTCTCAACGGGCCGCCTGCCCCGGCATCCGCCCAGCCGCGGCCCCCGCGCCGTGGCAATGTATGAGGCATGGACAACAGCACCCCCGCCGAGGCCGCCCCCGACATCCTATGGCCCGGCAAGCCCTACCCGCTGGGCGCCGCCTACGACGGCGCCGGCACGAACTTCGCCCTCTTCTCCTCCGTGGCGGAGCACGTCTACCTCTGCCTGTTCGACGAGTCGGGGGTCGAACGGCGCGTGGAGCTGACCGAGAAGGACGCCGACGTCTGGCACGCCTACCTGCCCTACGTCGGTCCCGGCCAGCACTACGGCTACCGCGTCGACGGCCCCTACGACCCGGCCTCCGGGCGGCGCTGCGACGCCTCCAAGCTCCTCCTGGACCCCTACGCCAAGGCGATCTCCGGGCAGGTGCGCCCCTCGGCGAGCCTGTACTCATACTCCTTCGACGACCCGGACAAGCGCAACACCGACGACTCGGCGCCCGTCACCATGCGCTCAGTGGTCACGACCCCCTACTTCGACTGGGGGCACGACCGGCCCCCGGCCCGCCCGTACCACGAGACGGTCATCTACGAGGCGCACGTCAAGGGCATGACCCGGCTCAACGAGAAGATCCCCGCGCACCTGCGCGGCACCTACGCCGGGCTGGCCCAGCCCGCCGTCATCGACCACCTCACCCGCCTGGGGATCACGGCGCTGGAGCTCATGCCCGTCCACCAGTTCGTCAACGACACCCACCTGCAGGAGAAGGGCCTGTCGAACTACTGGGGCTACAACACCATCGGCTTCTTCGCCCCGCACAACGCCTACGCCGCCCACGGCCAGGACGGCCAGCAGGTCCAGGAGTTCAAGTCCATGGTCAAGTCCATGCACGCGGCGGGCATCGAGGTCATCCTCGACGTGGTCTACAACCACACCGCCGAGGGCAACCACATGGGCCCGACCCTGTCCTTCCGCGGCATCGACAACGCCTCCTACTACCGCCTGGTCGACGGCGACCCGGCCCACTACTTCGACACCACCGGCACGGGCAACTCCCTGCTCATGCGCTCGCCCGCCGTCCTCCAGCTCATCATGGACTCCCTGCGCTACTGGGTCACCGAGATGCACGTGGACGGCTTCCGCTTCGACCTGGCCTCGACCCTGGCCCGCCAGTTCCACGAGGTCGACAAGCTCAGCGCCTTCTTCGACATCATCCACCAGGACCCGGTCCTGTCGCGCGTCAAGCTCATCGCCGAGCCCTGGGACGTGGGCGAGGGCGGCTACAACGTCGGCGGCTTCCCGCCGCTGTGGAGCGAGTGGAACGGCAAGTACCGCGACACCGTGCGGGACTTCTGGCGCGGGGAGCCCTCCACGCTGGGCGAGTTCGCCTCGCGCATCACCGGCTCCTCCGACCTGTACCAGTACTCGGGCCGCACCCCCGTGGCGAGCGTCAACTTCGTCACCGCCCACGACGGCTTCACGCTGCACGACCTGGTGTCCTACAACGGCAAGCACAACGACGCCAACGGCGAGGACAACCGCGACGGCGACAGCAACAACCGCTCCTGGAACTGCGGGGCCGAGGGGCGCACCGACGACGCCGCCGTCCTGGACCTGCGCCGCCGCCAGGTCCGCAACTTCCTGGCCACAGTGCTCTTCAGCCAAGGCGTGCCCATGATCTGCCACGGCGACGAGCTGGGCCGCACCCAGGGGGGCAACAACAACGCCTACTGCCAGGACAACGAGATCACCTGGATCGACTGGGACCTGGACGAGCAGGAGCGCAAGCTGCTCGACTTCACCTCCAAGATGGTGAAGCTGCGCCACGACCACCCCGTCCTGCGGCGCAGGCGCTTCTTCACCGGCAGGGCCGGCCACGGCGGGGAGTCCGAGCGCCGCGAGATCGAGTGGCTGCGGCCCTCGGGCGAGCACATGACCGACCAGGACTGGGCCACGTGGTACGCCCGGGCCATGACGGTCTACCTCAACGGGGACGCCATCGCCGAGCCCGACGAGTACGGCCGGCAGGTGGTCGACGACTCCTTCCTCATCCTCATCAACGCCTCCGGCGAGAACATCGACTTCACGCTGCCGGGCGAGGACTACGCCCCCGGCTGGGTGGTCGCCCTCGACACGACGCCCGCCGGCCAGGACGCGGCCCGCTCCCGCCACGACGCGAACGAGGTCGTCGGCGTCGAGGCCCACTCGATGCTGTTCCTCATCGCCGAGGACGAGGAGACGGCCCGGGCCGCCCGGGCCGCCCGGACCGTGAGCGAGGCGGCCGCGCGGCTCAGGGCCGTCAGGGAGGCGAGC
>ERZ773038.1526-NODE-1526-length-13015-cov-8.880170_pt1 | contig 13015 bp, 6 predicted proteins | sample MGYA00511665_ERZ773038 | MGnify/ENA primary metagenome ERZ773038 (study PRJEB29015, sample SAMEA2737966) | human oral metagenome | biome: human oral; feature: human-associated habitat; material: dental | place: China | collected 2028 ... | reverse complement strand
GCCCGCAGCCTTTCGGAACGGCGATCGACTGGGAGGACATCGGGCGCGACCAAGCCCGCGAGATTGGGCGGGTCATTGCGTCGATCCACTCGCTTTCGCACGACGTCATTGCCGACGCAGGCCTGCCGGTCTACAACGCGACCGACTGGCGAATGCGTCTATTCACCGAACTGACAGACGTCGACGAGGCGAGCTCTCTGCCGTTGAACCTCCTCGAACGCTGGGAGGACGCCTTGGAAAAGTCGTCGAATTGGAAATTCGAGCCGACGGTGGTCCACGGTGACATCGACGCCGAGAATTTTCTGTGGTCCGACGGAGGAATCGCAACTGTGACCGGCTTCGGCGAGGCCAAGGTCGCCGACCCGGCGATGGACCTTGCCCCGTTCCTGTCGCTGGAAGAAGATGTGTATGCGGCCGTTATCGACGCCTATGAGCACACGCGGGGAACCGGCATCGATGACGCGATGTATTCGCGGATGCTCCTCATGTCCGAACTTGCGATCCCCAGGTGGCTGATGCATGGGGTGCGAACGAACAACACCTCGGTCCAGGAAGAGGCGCGAAAAATGCTCGATGATCTGTCGAAGCAGGTCGCCGCGGACTGATCAGGCCCGATCGCTCCCGCCTGCGGCCAGCGATGCCTCGATGCGTCGGGCCACCTCGTCTTCCGTCAGATTTCCCGCGACGAGAACCCGTTTTTCTTCGGGCTCGCGCAGATAGACGAAGCATGCCCCTATTTCGGCGATGTCCCGGCTGTGAGTGCGCGCCCACGCCAGCCGGTAGATCGCCAGCTGCAGCTCACGCGAGGCTAGGGCTTGGCGGCTGGGGCGCCGTCCCGTCTTCCAATCGACGATCGTCACCGCGGGCAGGTCCGGCTCGGCAGAAGTATCGAGAACAGCGTCGATCGTGCACCTGACGACGCGCCCGCCAACGACCACCGAGAGGCTTTCCTCGATGGCGAGCGGCGTCATGCGTGCCCACCTGCTCGCCTTGAAGGCGTCAAGCAGGCGGCGCTCTTCCTCGCGCGTGAGCGGGTCCATGTCCACCGGGTGCTGGCCTTCGGCCATAACCGAGTCGATATCAAGCATGGCAGGCCGCTGGTAGAACTCGGCGATGCGCGAATGCAGCTCAGTTCCCGTTCGCGCCGCCCGGCTCGGCCGTTGCGGTATCGGCCTTCGCCATTGGGCGAGAAAAGCACTCGGATCGTCGCTGAGATGGACGACGTCGGTGGCGGTGACGTACGGGCGTTGCAGGATCGAAGGGCGTAGCGCGAGCTCACGTTCGCGGATGAGGAGATCGGCGTTCCGGCGCCACATCGACAGGCGCTCTGCATCCATAATCGTGCCCGAGAGCTCCGCGCCCGAGTTCATGCCCGAGGGCTTCGCGGCGTCGGCATTCGTTCCCGAGGCCCTTTCGAGGGCCCCGAACGTTCTCTCTGCGTCCTTTTCCGACAGCGCTCCTTCATCGCGCATACCTCCCTTTCGCGGGGAGGTATCGTGGCGCACGATGTCGGCGGGCCACAGGGGAAGATCTGCGCTTGCGTAGTCGATGACGGGTTCGGGCGGACCTCCGATTCGTTCCGTCACGGCGGCCAGCGGCATGGTATCCGCACATTGCTCTGTCAGCTCCGTCGGCCAGTGCGAATCGGCAATCTCGCGCACGGGAACAACCTTCGCCTCCCGGCGGATGTCTTCGAGGAAGGCCGAAGGACCGATGAGGTCAACCGCATCCTCATCGACGGCCTTCGGCGGAATCTCCGGGGATGCAAGCCCGTATCCTGCAAGGAAGAGCTCGGACTGAGGCCGGGTGAAGGCGACATAGGCCAAACGTCGGGCCTCCGCGCTCTCGTGGGCCGGAAGATCGGTGCGCAAGAACTCGTTGTATGCCAGCGCCGCTTCCAGTTTGTTCGCGAAGGCGCTCGGTTCGAACTGTGGAAGATGCCGGTAGTCCGCTCTGAGGGGAAAGGGGAAAACGGAAGGATCGGTCAGCCACGAGGCCGCCGAGTTCGTCTCGGAAAACTGCGTGGCAACGACTTCGGGGATGGCAACGAGATCGCGCCATTCGAGCCCTTTGGCCGCGTGCATCGTCATGATTTGGACCACTCCCGCATGCACCTCGACATCCTCGGAAGCCTCGACTCCGGACTCCTCTTCGCCGCCGTGCTCATGCCGTTCAACGAGGTCGAGCCAGTCGACAAAATTGCCGAGCGAGGCCCCCGGATGCCCCATTGCGTATTCTCGTCCGAGGGCGATAAAAGAATCGAGAGAGGTTCGAACCCGCTGCGAGCCTTCCGCACGAGAGGCTGCAGCGAGGTCGATTCCGAGCGCGGAAATGCTTCTTTCGACGATATCGGCCAACGGAAGGTGGATAGAGGCTCGAAGCGAGGCGAGAGCTTGAGACACAAGGCGCAAGCGATCAACAACCGCGGGGGTCAAGGCCAGCCCGCTCGGCCCCGACCACCCCGGATCCGGAAGGTCGTCAAGCGCCTCGACGAGGTTCGCTTCCGCCCGGGGATCCAGCGGCGTTTTGCCAACCGCACGCGAGGCCAGGGAGCGCGACCATTCATAGAGGATCCGGATGGCGTCGCTTCCAATGCCCCAGTGAAGAAGCAGCCGTACGAGCAAGCCGCCGCGCGAGGGATGGGCGAGGATTCCCAGCGCCGCACGCACGGTGAAGATTTCCGGCCGTTCGATGAGGCTTTCCCCGCCTACAATCTCGTAGGAGATCCCCCGATGGCCAAGCGCATCGGCGACTTTCTCGATCGATGAGCGCCTCCGGCACAAAACTGCGATTTCGGCCTGAGAGGTTCGTGCTCGAACATCCTCGATGCGACGGGCTATCGCCCTGTAAGAGTCCTCGGCCAGAAGCGGCCGTGCCTCAACCACTCTCCCGGGCCCGCATCCCGGCCGCGGTTGGAGTTCGCGCACTTCCACCGCCGGGCTGTCGAGGGGCGCCGCCACGGCGTTGGCGGCGTCAAGGATTGCCGCATCCGAACGGAACGACGTCGAAAGGGCAAGGCGCTCAACCGGCTGGGCGCCCGCGAAGGATCTCGCGAAATCGGCCAGGGCGTTGGAGCTGGCTCCGCGCCAGCCGTAGATCGCCTGGTTCGGATCGCCCACCGCGCACACCGACCTCCCGTCGCCGGCCCCGCCGAGTGCGCGGCGAAGAAAATGCGCTTGGTTGACGGAGGTGTCCTGGTACTCGTCGAGAAGCACAAGCCGATATTGCGAGGCCGTCTCCTCACCGATTTGGGGGTATCGTTCAAGCACCCGCGAGGCCGTGGCAACCTGATCGGCGAATTCGACGAGCCCGAGTGTGCGCTTGCGTTCGGCATAGGCTTCGACGGCCGGCAGACACGCCCGTTGGAGCGCAAAATCGACTTTCTTCAGCGTCTGCCAGTCACGCTTGAGCCGTTCCCATTGCGCTGCTTCCATGCCGACGTCGGCCATATCGGCCTTCGTAAATTTTCTGGGATCCGCACCCAGCCTCTCGAGCGCGGCCGCCTGTTCGTCGAAAAAGTCCCGGACGGCTTCGAGGGGCACGCGGTTGTCGATCGCTCCCGAAGCCAGCGCGAGGGCAACTTCGACGATGCGCGCCCGGCCATACCGCGCGGCGACGTCGGAAGCAATCGCTCCCTCGGCGATGACCGCATCCATGAGCTGGAATCGCTCGGCGTCGGTGATCAAACGCGCGGTCGGATCGGCGCCCACGAGCATTCCGTAGGAAGCGGCGATGTCGGCGGCGAAGGCGTTGTAGGTGGACACCGTGGGCCGGGCGAGCGCAGAACGGGCAGATTGCTCGGATCGATTGAGCAATCCACCGGCTCTCAGGCCGGCCAGAGCGCGATCGACCCGCTCGCTCAATTCCCCGGCGGCCTTGCGCGTGAAGGTCAGGCCCAGCACCTCTTCCGGCGAGACGCGGCCCGAGGCTACCTGGTACGCGATGCGATTAGCCATCGTCGCCGTTTTACCCGACCCGGCCCCCGCCACCACGAGAATTGCCGATTCAGTCGATTCGATAACCCGCCGCTGTTCGGCTGTCGGCAGCCGATCCGGGTCGAGTTGGCGCATAACCCGCTCGTAGAGGCCCTCGCTCACGAGGCCAACCTTCCCGCGGATTTGGCCGGGCACAGGGAGGCAAAACGGCATGTCCGGCAGGCATCGGAGGCACGGGCCGGGAATTGCCCGCCGCGCAGCAGCCGCCCGGCCTGCCCGATGCGTCGCTCGGCGAGGTCTCGCGCTTCGGCGTCGAGGGAGCTTTGCTTGCGCTCTGTGGGTTTCTTCGTCCTCGATTGCATCTTCCCCAGGTAGACGAGAGCGGCCCCGCCGTCGGGACCGGCTCCGGATTCGCCGAGGGCCCACTGATACAGCTGGAGTTGGACGTTGTCTTCGGCCTGCGCCCCGGTGAGCGGCGTCTTCGCCGTTTTGAAATCGACGATCCGGGTCTTCTTCCCGTCGGATTCGATTCTGTCGATCTTCCCGTTGAGCACGACGCCGCCTTTCGCCTCGACCGATATTCTCCGCTCGATCTGGGCGCTTCCGCCGGATCGGGTGAAATCTTCGAGGTAGGCGGCCAGCCCTTCGACAAGCAAACGCGCCCGATCATATTCGGCCTGAGCCGCCACGGGATCGTCGGGTTTGTCGAAGCTCGCCCACCTCTCGTCGAACTCGGCGAGGATGGCTTCGCGCCCCGCATCGGGGCAAGCCTCCGCTATCGCGTGGATAAGCGTTCCGATGTCCGCCGCTCTCCTGTCGTCAGAGTCCTCGGCGCCCACGAGGGACAGGAAGCCCCTCAGCGGGCAGTCGAGCATCGTCTCCACGCGCGAAGGCGAAACGGCGACGGCCCCTTCGGCTCCGATCCCTTCGGACGACGTCGGCTCCAGCGCCTCAATCCACGAGTTCTCATCGGCCTGGTCAAATCCCGCCTCGCGCAATTCGTTGAGAATGTCCTTGGCCTGGCCGTCCACTGGCCCGGCTCGGCGCATATCGGCCACCAGCCCGACGATGTCGAATTCGCCCTCTGCGGCGCGTGGGCGCTCCATGACGAGCTGACCGCGAGGATCCGCGCACGCGTCTTCGGGTACGAATCCCATGAGGTCGAAGAAGCGCGACGGGCGGGCTTCCTGCGAATCGACGCATGTGAAAAGGAGCTGGCTCGTGGCTCGGGTGATGGCGTGGTGGAGCTGGCGAAGTTCGTCGTCGACGATGTCCTCGTAGGCTTCGCGACGCGCGTACGGCTCCCCCGTTCCCACGTCACGCCCCGTGACTATCTGTGCGAGCTTGCCGGTGCCCGTGTAGGTGTCGCGCAATCGCATATTCGGCCATAGACCATCCTGGAGTCCCGCAATGACAACGAATTCCCATTCACGGCCGATGGAGGCATTGGGGGTCGTCAACGTCACGGTCTGCGTAGCCGCCCCCGCACGGGCAATGGAATCTTCGGGCAGATCGTGCGTTTGAAGTTCGTTGAGCACAACGTCGATGGACACATCGACGTCTCTGTCAGCCATCCTTTGAGCGACGCGGAATAGCTGGATGACCGAATCGAGCGCCGAATCCGCCGCATCCGCCGCGATTCCCCCACGAAGGGCGACGTCACGCCATTCTTCGGCCTTGCCGCTGCTTTCCCATGCCGCCCACAGCACTTCCTCGGCTTGGCGGTGAGAACGCTTCGCCGCGGCGCGCACGGTTTCAAGCATCCGCGCCGAGCGCACCAGGGCATCTACGCCCCGGGGGGCGGCTTCGCCGAGAACGGCCGGACCTTCCATCGTGAGGGCCAGAAGCTCGGATTCGGAGCGGTTTCCGCCTCCGGCGAGCTCGTAGCCGCGCAAAGTCCTTCCCATCTGGCGCAGGCGCAGAGGGTCGATCCCCACGAGGGGCCCGGTCAAGACTCGGGCGAGATGGCCGTTGTCCGAGGGCCCGTCAAGTGCGAGGCGAACGAATGACATGAGGGCTTCGACGGCGGGTTCGTCGCGAAGGGGACGGTCGGTTCCTATCTGTTCCACGGGGACCCCTCGACGCACAAGGGAAGCTCGCAGGCCCGCATGCGCTGACCGCGACCGAGTGACGATGGCCATCTGCGAGTAGTCGATTCCGCGCAGAAGATGTGCTTCGCGCACGGCCCGGGCGATTGCCGCGGCTTCTTCCTCGGGATGGACGAAACACCTGGCGCTGACATCGTCGCGACGGTCGGCAGCCTCGGGCCAGCGTTGGCGAATCACCCCTCCGCCGACGCGGATGGCCTCGGCCACCCGGTCGGCAATCGCGGCAATCGCGGGGCCGGCTCTGTGCCGCTGACGCAGAACAACCATCCGGCTGCCGAGCCCCTTGGGCGCGGGGGCCGCAATATCGCCGGGAAGCGATGCCACCCCTCCCCTGAAACCCTGAACCGCGCTGTCCGGATCTCCCGTCGTCACGATCGATGCACCGTCTGCGGCCAGCTCCGCGAGCAGCCCGACCACCGACCGAGGAGCATTGTGAACGTCCTCGACGATGACCCAGTCCCACTTGGGCCGCGGGAAAGATTGCGCGACATTGCTCTCCCAGCCTCGCATGATCGCCGTGGCCGCTCCCACGAGGTGGGCGTGGTCGAGCCTGTCGGGGGCGTCGGCCGCCCCGGCGAACGCATCGCGCGCCGTCGTGACGTCCTCGTACAAGCCCAGAAGCTGCCCGCCGGCGATCCACATCTGCTCCCCGTGCTTTCGCCCCAAATCCTCGAACTTTCCAGGAGACAAGCCAAGCTCGCAAGCCCGGGTGAGAAGATCGCGCATCTGCGCGCGAAAGCCGCGCTGTCGTCTGAGATCGTCGTCGACGAAATCGGGAAAGTCGACGGCGACATCCGGGTCGGCCAGTATTTCTGAAAGCAAGGCGTCTTCCTCGGGCCCCGAGATGAGTTCAGGTTCGCGCCGTCCCACAGCTTGGGCATAGCTTTGAACGATACTGTAACAAAAGGAGACGAGCGAGCGAACGCTCACCTTTTCCGAAAGCGAACCATTCGTCAGCGACACGGCTGAGCGCAGGGACGAGGCCGCGCGCCTATCGAGGGTGAGAACGGCGATTCGCCGGCCCAACGCCGCTTCGCGCGCGACAAGTTCGGCCACGACGGCGGACTTGCCCGTGCCAGGGGCGCCCGCGATGCTGACACGGCATGGCCTGACGCACGCGGCTAGAGCCGCACTTTGCGAGGGATCAAGCTCGATCTCGCCCATCGTCTCACCTCCTTTCCAGAGATATATCCGTACGGATTCGTCATCGAAAGACTCCGACACAAGAGTACGGGCCCGTGCCACGGCTTGCGCTACGACTCCCGCATCTAGTCAAAGGAGCAAAGCCCGCGCCGTAGAAGTCCGCGACGGCCTTTGACAAACTGCCCGAAGGGGCTTTAGGCCCTCAATGAACACGCGGGCCGGCACCTAGTGCATCCGCATTAAGCTTGACCCATCACAACCCCGAGGAGTCTCATATGAAAGTTCAAATAGGCATACGCCAGGTCCAGAACGAAGTCGAAATCGACGTCGACATGACCGCCGACGACATCGCCAAAGCCTTCGACGACGCCGTTAAGGACGACAAATCCTTGGTTCTCAAGGACAGTGAGGGTACGACCTTATTCGTGCGCGGCAGTGCAGTGGGATACATTAGGACTTCCTCGAGCGGATCACGCCGCGTGGGTTTTGGCTTCACCAACTGACATCGCCGTCACCGGCTGGCGTCGCGAATCGGGCATGCGCCCAATCGACAAGCCGATACAAAATCGGAGCCCATATACAATCGGAGTCCATATTGAATCGGGACCGATGCCAAATCGAATAAGGGTGGGCCCGCGCCACAGCGACGCGAGCCCACCCTTTTTCTCTCGATCGAATCCGCTCTCAGTTGAGCTGAGTCGCGGGAGTGAAATTGTAGCCGAGCCCCTTAATCCCCTCGACCGCGACTTTCAGCTCATTGAGCGGATAGCCGGGGTGGAAGAAGAAGCTCGCGTTGCCGTCTGTGACCGCCAGGTTGGCTTTGGCATTGTTCACGAGATCGGCTCCTGAACGCGGCGGGTGGGTGTTGTAGGCCTCGGGCTCATAGTTTCCGAGATTTTCAGGAAGAATCTTAGTGTTGTAGTTGTTCGTCACCGTGTAGGGATAGAACAAGCCGAAGTTGCCCTTGTTTCCCTTATTGGCCTTGTTCAGCATTCCGGGGAAGAACAGCTCGCGTTCGTAGCGCGTGGAATAGACCTTACGCATGCCCGTGTAGGAATTCCACGAGGCGGCGTAGTGGGGCGTTTCGAAGAGCTTTGTGTTGCCCAGGCCGACGCGCTTAAGCTCGGACCTTCCGAGGTTGACCCGGTTGGCGGCCCAGCTGACGGAATCGTCAGGGACGGCGCCCGCCAGCTGCACCCACGTGCTATTGGTGCAGGCCACGGGCGTCCCGCCATTTTGCTGGGCCGTGCACCATGAGCGATAGAACTCGAAGTCGTCAGCGGTCACACCGGTGTAGGGATTGTTGAGCTTTCCATACTGGTGAGTGGTTCCGTGCTGAACGATTGTGCCGCCGTGCTTCTGGGCATACTTGAGCAGGGCGAGCAGCTGCGGGTTCTTGTCGAAAGTCTTCGTCTCGGATTTTCCGTTGTTGTAGACGCCGTTGGCATCGACGTAATACGGAACCGTGGCGATTTGGAAGGGAACCCTCGCGGAGACGAGGTAGTCGATGAGCGGCTTGAGCTCACTCACCTCTGTGTTCGGGCTCACGTCCTCGATGCGGATGGCGGCGCGGCTCAGGTCCGGGGCGGGCAGCTCGCCGCGCTCGGGCAGGGGGGCGTCCAGGATCTCGAAGACCGCGTCGGCGGCGGCCACGCCGTTGGCCGAGGCGTGGAAGTGGAGGCCGACCCGGCGCAGCGGCTGGTAGACCTCCGGGGCGATCATGATGACGAGCAGGCCGGTGGCCGGGTCCATGCGCCCGAACAGGAGCCGCAGGCCCACCTCGACGGCGATGATCGCCACCGACAGGGTCGTGATGAACTCCAGGACGGCGCCGGACAGGAAGGCGACGCGCAGGGTGGCCATGGTGGTGCGGTTGTAGGCGCGGCCGAGCCGCTCGATGCGCGTGCCCGGGCCGATCTCGCGGCCCAGCGCCTTGAGGGTGGGCAGCCCGGCCACCAGGTCGAGGACCTGGGCCCCCAGGCGCTCCATCGCCGCCAGCCGCTCGGCCGAGTGCTGCCGGGTCAGGCGCCCGATGAGGATCATGAAGACGGGGATGAGGGGGATGGTGAGGGCCACGGCCAGGGTCGAGGGCGCGTCCTGGAGGAGCATGACCAGGGCGGTGAGGGGGGTGAGGGTGGAGGCCAGGATCAGCTGGGGCAGGTACCGGGTGAAGTAGGGCTCCAGGTCGTCCAGGCCGCGGGTGAGCACGGTGGCGGTCCGGGCGGCGTTGACGGCCTGCCAGCGGGGTCCGAGCGCCGCCGCGTGCGCCACGACGCGCCGGCGCAGCTCGATGATGGTGCGGGTCGCGGCCCGGTGGGCGCGCGACTCCTGGAAGTGCACGACGGCGGCGCGGGCGGCGACGACCGCGGCCAGGGCCCGCACGAGGGAGGCGGTTCCGGCCCCCGCCGCGCCCCCCGCCATGAGGGGGGCGACGATGCGGGAGATGAGCCAGGCCTGGGCGACGACGAGACCGGCGATGAGCACGCCGGTGACCGCGGTGGTGGCGATGTAGCGCCGGGCGGCCCGCGCGTAGCGCGTGAGTCGGGGGTCCAGTGGCTTCACGCCCCCACAATAGTGCGTCTGGGACCGTGGTCCTAGCCAATTGGTCGGGGGCTCGGGTCAGTAGCCGATGACGGCCTCCGGCTGGGAGGAGTCGCGCACCCTGCTCGGGTGCAGGCCGCCCTCGTCGGGGTTGATGGCCTCGGCGCTGATGCGCCCGGAGAAGACCTTGTAGCCCCACGCGGTGTAGAGCAGCACGCCCGGCACGAAGACCACGGCCGCGATCGTCATGATGAGCAGCGTGGCGTCCGCCGAGGCCGCCTGCGCGATGGTCAGCGAGTAGGCGCCGTCGATCGACGAGCGCATGACGTGGGGCGCCATGGCCGCGAAGATGAACGCGACGGCGCCGGCGATGCCGGCCAGGTGCGCGGCGAAGGCCGGGCCCGTCCGGCCCGCGCGGGTCAGCGCCAGGGAGGCGGTCAGGCTCACCGCGGTCAGGACCAGCGGCGCCCAGGCGGCGGCGTTGGGGGAGTGGGCCAGCTGCGCCCACAGGGCCCACGCCGCGGTGACGGCGGTCGAGGCGGCGCCGCAGGCGCGGGCCAGGGCCTCGGCCCGCTCGGACAGGGCGCCGCGGGTCTTGAGCGCCGTGAAGAGCGCGCCGTGGGTGAGGAACAGCAGGCAGGTGACCGCCCCGCCCAGGAGGGTGAAGGGGGTCAGCAGGCTGAGGAAGCCGCCGGTCAGCTGGTGGGAGGCGCCCCTGAGGAGCGTGTGCGCGGGCACCTGGGCGGGATCGACGACGGCGCCGGTGGCGGTGCGCACCACCTCGATGCGCATGCCCTGGACGAGGTTGGCGAAGGCGACGCCCCACAGGACGGAGGGGATCCAGGCGCTGATCGTGTGGGCCCAGTCCCAGGCGTCGCGCCAGGCCCGGGAGTTGATCTTGCTCCGCCACTCGATGGCGCAGACGCGCACGATCAGGCACAGCAGGATGAGGAACAGGGCGAGGTAGGCGCCGGAGAAGAGGGTCCCGTACCACTCGGGGAAGGCGGCGAAGGTGGCGCCGCCGGCGGTCAGCAGCCACACCTCGTTGCCGTCCCAGTGGGGGCCGATGGTGCGGACCATGGCGCGGCGCTCGCGCTCGTCGCGCCCGAGTACGCGCAGGAGCATGCCGACTCCGAAGTCGAAGCCCTCCAGGGCCAGGTAGCCGGTCCACAGGACGGCGATGAGGATGAACCAGACGATGGGCAGCGTCATGACGATATTCTCCCTTGCCCCGTGTCAGTACTCGAAGGACAGGACGGGGGCCGCGGCCCCGTCCCCGGTCGTCGCGGCGTCCTCCCCGGCGGGGGTGCGCACGCCCTCGCGGATGTAGCGGCGCAGGAGCAGGTACCACACGGCGCCGAGCGCGGCGTACAGGAGGGTGAAGACGATCATGGAGGTGAGCACCGCGGCGGGCGAGACGACCGTGGACACGCCGTCGGCGGTGAGCATGCGGACCTGGGAGGCCGGGTCCGCCAGGTTGGGGGCGACCACCCAGGGCTGACGGCCGATCTCGGTGAAGATCCAGCCGAAGGAGCAGGCCACGAAGGGCAGCCACATGGTCCACAGGGCGGCGGCGCCCAGGCGCGCACTGGCGACGAGGCGTCCGGAGCGGGTCAGCCACAGGGCGGCGGCGCCGATGCCGGCGGAGGCCATGCCCAGGCCGATCATGAGGCGGAAGGACCAGAAGGTGGCCATCTCGTCGGGCGTGTAGTCCACGCCCCCGCCGTAGGCCCGCTCGTACATCGCCTGGGCGTCGTTCAGGCCCATGACCTCGGCGTCGGGGTCGTTGGCGGCCATGAAGGAGTAGACGCGGGGGACGGTGATGAGGTGGACGGCGCTGCCGTCGCGGCACGAGCCGAAGGCGGCCACGGTGAAGCCGGCGCCCCTCTGCGTCTGGCACAGCATCTCGGCGGCCGCCATCTTGGCGGGCTGCTCGGCGACGACGAGCTGGCCCTGGACGTGGCCGGACCCGGCGGTCAGGGCGCCGGCGGCGATCATGACGGCGGCGCCGAGCCGGGTCAGGCGGCGCCACAGCCGGCGGGCCTCGTAGTCCTGCCCGGCGCGCGCGGCCCTGGTCATCCACCACGCCGACACGCCCAGGACGACGGCGCCGGCGACGAGGAAGGCCGAGGAGATGACGTGCACGACGGTGGTCCACAGGATCGGATTGGCCAGGACCCGGAGGAAGCCGTCGACGCCGTCGAGCCGGGCGCGCCCCGTCTGCTCGTCGATGACGGCGCCCACGGGGTGCTGCATCCAGGAGTTCGCGGCCAGGATGAACAGGGCCGAGACGTTGGTGCCCAGGGCGACCATCCACATGCACAGGTTGTGGAGCCGGGGGCTCAGGCGGTCCCAGCCGAAGATCCACAGGCCCAGGAAGGTGGACTCCATGAAGAAGGCGAGCAGGGCCTCGAAGGCCAGGGGGGCGCCGAAGACGTTGCCGACGAAGCGGGAGTACTCCGACCAGTTCATGCCGAACTGGAACTCCTGGACGATGCCGGTGGCCACGCCCAGGGCGAAGTTGATGAGCAGGATCTTGCCGAAGAACTTCGTGGCGACCCTCCACTGCTCGTCGCCGGTGCGCAGGTGGAGCGCCTCCATGAGGGCCACCAGCGGGGACAGGCCGATCGTGAGCGGGACCAGGATGAAGTGGTAGACGGTCGTGATGGCGAACTGCCACCGCGCCAGATCGAGTCCGTCCAGCGCCATGGGGGCGTGCAGCACTGCGACACCTTTCGGGAGACGTAATAGAAATCATAAGGTTGTCCACACTAACGGGGGTGGACGGATAGGTGAAGTATACGACTTGTCTGACGTCGCGTCACGAAAGCGGTCCTCCGCGGACGCCGTCGGGGTGCGGCGCCCGCCGCCCCTGTCCGCCGACGACGATCGGAGACCCGCCGTGAGGCGCATGACTCCTGAAGGCGCGCGGGGGATGTGGGATACTCGCTGCGGCTCCGGGTGCCACGTACCGGCCCCGGTGTCCGAACCGCGACGCCCGCCGCGTCCGGGAACCTTGCGCCGCCTCGAGCGCTGCCGCGGTCCCGGCTCGTGCGGATGAGGCCGGCGGTTGGCGCCGCCAGGCGCACACGCAGACTTCTGTGCTCCCGCACCCGGGAGCCCGATCGCGCCGCGCGTCCGCAGGTACGGCGGGCGACGCGGCGCCCGGAGAGTGCACTATGACCCCACCCACGACATCCTCAGCGTCCTCGTCGGCACCGGCCGCCGGGGACGGCGAGAACGACGCCGCCCGGACCCCCGCGCCCGCCCGCCGACGCCGCAGGGCGA
>ERZ773038.1524-NODE-1524-length-13021-cov-26.871047_pt1 | contig 13021 bp, 8 predicted proteins | sample MGYA00511665_ERZ773038 | MGnify/ENA primary metagenome ERZ773038 (study PRJEB29015, sample SAMEA2737966) | human oral metagenome | biome: human oral; feature: human-associated habitat; material: dental | place: China | collected 2028 ... | reverse complement strand
GCCGCTCACGAAGGCACCATGGCAGCTCACTTTGGTGAGGTGGCGCAGGGCTAGATCCCTCTATCGGCACAGCTAGGCTCTTGATGTGAATAAAGCGGAGTTTCCAACGCTTTCTTCACATCAAGAGCCTTTTTCTGCCTCAAGGCACTCCCCACCTGCGCTTTCACACGCTAGACTGGAGGATAGGTTACATAAACCGTTCACACCGATAACACATTCGCCCCGCCGAACCGCATCCAAAAAAATGCACAGACACAACAGAAAGATCACCATGACCGCAGCACCATCCGTGCAGGTCTTTACGCCAGACATACCTAAAGCGGGCAGAATAACGCTCGCGGCATTCGCTCTCTTTGTTATCGGTTGGCTTATCTATATCGAGTTCACGGGCGGACTAGACTTCAATGTCTACCGTTTCGGTGCCATGACCATCTTCGATAACGACGGCATGCACAAAGATCTCTACGCCCGAAATCTTCTAGAATACGGCGACTTTAGGTTGCCCTTCACCTACCCGCCCTTTGCCGCGCTCGTGTTCTTACCGTTCGCTTTTCTGCCCGCATGGGTGGGTATCGCCATCATGTATGCGATCAGCATCGGTGTTGCATGGTGGCTGGCAACCCTTATCTATAACTACGCCACCGACCGCGGCTACAGCATCCCTTTCCAGGAAAGACTCGGCACATACGGCATCATCGCTGCTCTCACGGTCATCATTATTATGACCGGGCCATGGCGGCGCGGGCTCTCGCTGATACAAATCAACCCCATCATCCTTACGCTGGTGCTTGCCGATTTTATACGACCGGCAACCCGCATTCCCCGGGGTGCGCTTATCGGCATCGCGGGCGGTATTAAGCTCACCCCGCTTGCCTTCGGCCTTATTCTGCTCATGCGCAAAGACTGGCGCGGCATCCTTACCCTAGGCGCTTCTTTCGGCACGACCATTCTTCTTGGGTTTATCTTCCTTCCGCAGCAGGCAGTTACGTTCTGGACGAGCGCCGTTTCAGATTCCGGCCGTGTTGGAGGTATTAACTTCGCCGATAATATTTCGATTCAAGGCTGGCTGATGCACCTGGGTCTGCGCGAGCCCACTCTGAGGCCTGTATATTACGCTCTTGCGCTTGCTACGATCGGTCTCTGTGCGGTGCTTCTGCGCCAGCTTATTCGCCGTAATCTTGTGCTATCTCAGGTGGCGGTCGGCGGGTTTTTGATGGTGAGCATCTCCCCCATCAGCTGGTCGCATCATAACGTCATGTTCCCGCTGATTATCATGGCGCTTATTCTTGACGCTTTCCTCCTGTTTTTTGCGCACCTGCCTGCCTGGTTATCCGGTACCGCACGTGTTTTGACGTGGGTGGCGTTTATCGGTCTATATATTTCGCCTATGTGGCTGGGTGCCGCCATCGGTGGCGGATTCAACAGCCTCAACCATCTTGCGCAGTATGCCTTGTTGTTTTCGACCGTGCCGATCCTGTGTCTCTATGCGGTCATGGCTCTTTGGGCAGGTTCGGCGCTCACCCCGGCCGTGCGCATAGCGCAGAATCGCGATCGCGCGGTCACGGCGGGTTCTAAACCCGAGCCTCAGGCCGCGTAGCAGCAGGTAGTGTCATGTGCAGTTGAGTTACAACGCGCATACGGTGGTAACAAAGGATGCGGTGGTTTGCCCTCTCTGGGGAGCCATCGCATCCGCATGATGGCTATCAGGAAGCCTAAAAATCGGAAATATTCTGCCGAAAAGCGTGGTTTTCCTCCCTCTGCCCCCTAAAACTACATATATCGGCAAAATATTGCCGAAATATAGTGTTTTCACCAATTTTCATGCCATAATGGCATGAATTCGGAATTATTTTGCCGATTTATAGGGTTTCAGACTCATGGAAAGGATGTGTTCGTGCCACGGGACTTAAAGGGCTCGCTCGCCCAGATCGTTCGCGAGCATCGCCGCGAACTTCGGATTACGCAGGAGTATTTGGGGCTTCTTGCCGGAGTCTCGGAGCGCACGATCCGCGATCTCGAAAAAGGGCGCGAGTCTATCGCCTTTGACAAAGTAACCGCCGTAATCGACACCCTCGGCATCGATCTCATCCCTCGGGAGCGCTAAATTTTTATAAAGGGTGCGGTGGTTTGCCCCTCTGGGGAACCACCGCATCCTTGTATTTCCGCGTCACAGGATGAATTGCCTAAGCGCGTGTCTAAATCTGCCCTATAAGTGTCATATAACGGTTATTTACGTATATTTTTCAGTGATAATAAACACTCTGAGATACTGTCTATACAAGTGTAACAATCTGTCACAAATGGTCCCGATATACCTCAAACGCGAACTTTGAACATCTATCGAGACGCTTACAGACAGCCATCCTGCTCACCTAATTGGGCAAAGAGCGCGGCATTAATACGAAACCCTTCCATAGCCTCGTCAATCAGGGCTTCACGCTGCTCTTCGCTCAAAGGAGCACGATCAAGAAGCTCCCGGTATCCATCCTTGAAGACCTTCGGCTTGGGAAGCTGCGGGAACGAGTACATGGTCAGCGCATCCCGCGCAATACCGTAATGGCGCGCCACCAGAGCCGCCACCGCCTGTCCACCCGAGAGGTCCCCCAGATAGCGCAAATAATGATGCGCCAAGAACCGCTCGGGAGCCTGCGCGGTCGCCTTGATACGCGCCACGTATTCGATAGTCGCTGGCAACGGGACGTCAATCTCGGTCTGCCCTAGAGCACGAATATCATGGTGAATCGCGGCGGTACGATCCAACCCTTCCAGCGTGAAAGGATCGGTCAGTGGGTTACCGGATTCACGCAGATTCTGAGAGATTTCCTCCAAAGCCTCATAGATATAGGTGTACTGGTTGATGAGGCGTAAATACGCGGAAGTATCGAGTTTTCCGCCCATCAAATCTTCCATAAAGGTAGAGTGCTCGGCATTATCATGCACACGCTTGGTGCTAGCTTTTAGCCGGGCCGAAAACCGCTGTTCGACAGCATCGGGAGAGGTGGTTTCGGGGGTAATAATGGCGGTCATGGAACGCCTCCTGATTGAGTTGAGAGTCATGAATATTTTTGATGACACTGTGTCACCAAATCAATAAATGACATAGTGTCACTAAATTTTTGGTTTTGCAACACCGCTGCCAAAAAATTTTATTAAGGGGAACCTCATCATTAAGCAAAGTACTACAATTAAGCTACACAAGTCTTAGCTAATAGGTCTAGACTAAGACTGCTCATTACTAAAACCACGAATAGAGGAACACATGTCTATGTCGCATAACGCGAAGCGCTCATGGGCGTTTCTAGCGTCTGCCGCCGTTGGCCTCAGTGGCATCGCCGCCACCCCCGCCCTAGCGAACCAACCCGCACCGACCGCGCAGATCGTCTCTGAGCAGGCGCCAGCTGCCGCATCACAAAGCCTGCAGGATGCATCCGTAGATTGGGGCGTCAAATCCTCATTCCGCAGATACATCACCGGTCCTGTCGCCGGTGGTTCGCAGGAACTAACCGGTGCTACCTCCAACGCGGATGGTTCTTATCACTTCACCGCCGCTGAAGGTACCGTCGAGGCAGACGGTTCATACCACGTTAAATTCACCGGCTCCAGCGTGAAGTACACCGGGCACCACGGCGTGCTCGAAGTAACTATCAGCGACTTGGAACTTGTCATCAAAGACGGGCAAGGCAGCCTATACGCAAATATCAGCGAACGCCCCTATAACGGCAACACCACCCCGAACCCGCCCGTACAGCACGATCACACGCTGATTGGTACTTTCGATGCTTCCTCCCTGAAAAACGAGGGCGGGCAGCTGACCTTGGCAGCGTCTGATGCAACCAAGGTAAAACTCAGCACAGAAGCAACTTCGGTGTTTGCCGGGTTCTACCAGGCAGGTCAAGAGCTGGATGCGCTGGCATTCTCCGCAAAGCTCGTTACCAAGCAGGCCCCGGCACCGGAGAAGCCTGCCGATCCTACTCCTGAGCCATCTCAGCCTGCGCAGCCTGCACCTGAGCCTACTCAACCCGAGCAGCCTGCACCAGAACCAAGCAAGCCTGCCGATCCAGCTCCTGAGCCAGCCCAGCCTGCGCCAGAGCAAAGTAAACCTGCTGAAACACCGGCACCGCAGCCCTCACAGAGTTCCGAAGCTCCGGCACCACAGCCCTCTCAGACTTCTGAGGCACCTGCCTCAAACCCTTCAAAGCCCAGCGAAGCACCCAGCTCTCAACCGGCACCGCAGCCCTCACAAAGCTCGGAAGCCGCTAAGCCCGCACCGGCTCAGCCTCCGGCTACCGATGCAGCGCCGAGAACCGACGTGCCGAAAGGTCAAGGGCACATTATTGAATCCGGCAACCTGACCTGGAATATTCGTGATTCCTTCCTGCACTACCTCAACACCATTGCGCGAGGTAACATCACCGTCGAGGGTCTGTCGAAGAATGCGGCGGGCGGGCTGGACTTTACCAGCGCATCCGGCTCGTACGATGAGTCCACGAAGACCGGTCAGATCAACTTCGCGGGCAAGGTGCACATTAGCGGGCATCACGGCCAGCTCAACAGCAGCTTCGAGAACACTCGCCTAGTCATCAAAGAGGGCAAGGGCTACCTGGTTGTCGACGCCGAAGCGCTCAACATGCAGGGCGAAAACCGCACCTTCAAAGATCTTGTACTCGCCGAGGTCGATTTGAGCGGTGCAACCTTAGAAAATAACGTGCTCTCGGCTAAGAATGCAGCCGTTACCGTTACCGTCGAGGGATCCGAGGCAATCTTCGCCGGGCAGTACAATGACGCCGACAAGCGCGCTATGGCTCCGCTCTCCTTCAGCGCAAAACTCGGTTCTCAGCTGGTGGAAAACAAGGTTACCGACACCACGGTTAAGGGTTCTAACACCGGCAGCGGTTCGACGAACCTAGGTAATAACGCGAATGCGGGTATTGGCGGCACGAACTTTGGCGGTTCCGTGAACAATGGCGGCGGCAGTGCCTCCCCTTCCCGTAACGGCTCCACCCCGGCTGCACACCCGAATGGCGGTAAGAGCGGTTCCTTCAGCAGCGTCTCAAAGAACCCCGCCCAGCCCGTCTGCACCCCGGTGACCGTGACCAAGCAGGTTCCCGTTAAGGCAGCGAACAAAGCACCGGCCGCATCCGCAGACGGTAAGGTCGCCAGCGCAGATCTTGGATGGGGCGTGCGCGATTCCTTCCGCAACTACATTCGCGGCGGCATCGCTAACGGCAGCTGGGATCTGAACGGTACCACCTATTCCAATAATGCCTTCCAGTGGGCGAAGGGTACGGGTTCCTTCAAGGATGGTAAGGGCTCGATTTCCTTCACCGGTTCGGTGCATTTCACCGGACACCACGGAATTCTGGATACCACCATCTCAAACCCGCGTCTGGAGATCAACGGCAAGACCGCCGTTCTCTACGCAACGGTGGTCGGCAACGATATGGACGGCAAATCACAGAATTACGGTGAAGTTGCTCTGCTCAACGTTGATGTAAGCGGCTTGCAGGTCTCTGGCGATAAGATTTCCATCAGCGGTGCGGGCACCACCATTACCGCTGAGGGTGCCAAAGCGTTTGCAGGTTTCTACGAGGCGGGTAAGGATATGGCTCCGCTGAGCTTCTCAGCCTCGCTTTCGGGTGCACAACCCGCGGGCAACACCGCCAAAACCCAGGCCACCCAGACTGTGACCGAAACCGTATATCAGGGTCAGGGATGCGATTCCCTCAACGCACGCGGCTCTCATGGTCGTCTGGCGCATACTGGTGCCAGTGGTGTAGAGGTTGGGGTTGCTAGTGGTCTGGCCTCTCTGGTCGCCGGTATTGGTGCCGTGCTGTACACGCGCCGTCGCAAGTCCTCCAGGATGTCTGAACGCTCCGAATAAACCTAAGATCGGCCTATCAACCACCGGCATATGCGGCGGTTCTTAGGCTCGGGTTTATTCCTCGGTGCAGCATCCGCACCTCATAGCTCACCGGATGCGCCAGGGTGCGGGTAGTATCGACTACCCGCACCCTCACCCTAAGCACACGCTCTCATCACGAATACATACACTCACAGTTTTAGCCGATAGGAACTCTTCATATGGCTTTTCGTCTCTCACACCCCGGCGCAACAACACGCCCCAGACACCGGCACGGCAGAGCGAACGCATCGCAGAAGATCACCGCCGCGCTATTAGCGGCATCCATATTTTTTATCTCCGGATGCGGCATCGGCACCCAAAATCCGGGCAGCACGAGCGCATCCTCGCATTCCGTGGTTGATGAACAGACCACCAAGTCTGAGCTTGAGAACCTTGCGCAGGAGCTCAAGAGCAATGTTTCTTCCGATCCGAAATCGCTGACGGGTCCCAGCAGCGCGAAGAACACCCCCGAAGTTCAGCCGATGGTTGAGACTCCCACCCCGCAGCTTCCCGTGACTTTCAAGGATTTCAAGGGCGATGAGGTGACTGTTAAGTCGGCGAACCGCATCCTGGCTCTTGATCTGTACGGCACTCTCGCGCAAGAGGTCATCTCGCTGGGTTTGGGTGATCGTCTGGTCGGTCGTGTAACGTCTTCAACCGAGTCTTCGCTAGCGAAGCTGCCGCTCGTCACTCAGAACGGCCACGACCTGAACGCGGATGCGATTCTCGCGACGAACCCCGATCTTGTGCTCTGGGATAAGAGCAATGGTCCCGAAGAAGTTGTTGAACAACTGCGCGATGCGGGCGTGACTGTGGTGGTGTTCGACCATGAGAGGCGCATGGATAAGATCATTCCCCAGCTCAAGGCTGTGGCACAGGCTTTAGGCGTGCAGGAGGCGGGCGATAAGGTCGCCGAGCGCGTGCAGAAAGACCTCGATTATGCCCTGAATACCATCAAAGAAGTTGCCCCTGAAGGCGATAAGAAACTGTCAATGGCGTTCCTGTACGTGCGTGGTAATGCCGGGGTATTCTTCATTCTCGGCAAGGGTTCCGGTGCGGATGATCTGGTTGCCGCACTTGAGGGCAGAGATGTGGCTTCCGAGCAGGGAACGCGCAACATTGTTCCCGCGAATAGCGAGGCGCTGGTCAAGGTGAACCCGGATGTCATTTTGACCATGACTCACGGCGTGGAATCCACCGGCGGCTTGGATGGATTCTTGGCACGCCCGGGGGTTGCCGAAACGAACGCGGGAAAGAGCAGGCGCGTGGTTGATATGAACGACGGACAGATTCTATCCTACGGTCCGAACACCCCCGCCGTTCTGCTTTCCCTAGCCCGCGCTATCTATGCACCCCAGCATTAAGAGGCTCCACCTGTGAATTCGTCCAACCGCACCGATGCGGCGGCACCCAGCTCGGATTATCGCAGCAAACGCCGCATCCGTATTCTCGCAACTTTTGGCTTTCTGAGTATTGCCCTGATCGTCATAACCGTGGTGTCGGCGGGGTTGGGTCAGTACAATATTCCGACCGATCATGTGATGGCTTCGCTGGGGCGCCGCTTGGGTATGATTCCCAAGGATCCGACCGCCTATCTTGAAGACAGCACCCTGTGGAATATTCGTTTTCCGCGTGTGCTTTTGGGGCTGCTCGTGGGCGCTGCCCTGGGGTGCTCGGGCGCGGTCATGCAGGCGGTTTTCGGTAACCCGCTGGCCGAGCCCGGGGTTATCGGTGTGTCTTCAGGCGCCGCAGTGGGAGCATGTGTAGCGGTCGTTTTCAATCTCGAATTCTTCGATATTTACACGGTTCCAGCTTTCGCCTTCGGCGGTGCCCTCGCGGCAACAGCGCTGGTTTATTTTCTCTCGCGTTCCTCAGGTCGGGCGAAAGTTCTCTCCATGATTTTGACGGGTATTGCGGTAACTGCGGTGGCAAACGCCGCAATCGCGTTCTGCCTGTACCTGGCCGATAATGTCAGCCGCGACCGCATCGTCTTCTGGCAGATGGGATCGCTCAACGGGTCTACGTGGAAGGCTCTTGCCAGCGTGTGGTTCGTGATCGTGGCGGGGCTAATCATGTGCTTGATGATTTCACGCAAACTTGATCTGTTGGCGCTGGGCGAGCGCGCGGCACAGCATTCCGGGGTGAACGTTGAGCGTCTGCGCGGTGTTGCGATTGCTGCTACGGCGCTTTTGACGGGTGCGGCGGTGGCTCATGCGGGCATTATCGCCTTTGTGGGGCTGATTATTCCGCATCTGCTTCGGCTTATTTTGGGGCCGTCTAACCGTTTGCTGCTGCCTGCTTCGGCACTGGGCGGGGCGCTGTTAATTGCGCTTTCCGATTTGGGGGCGCGCACGCTCATTCCGGTCTCTGACCTGCCGATCGGTATTTTTACGGCGCTCGTGGGTGGCCCTACGTTCTTCTTCCTGTTGCGCCGTTCGATGGGGAAGGGAGGTCTTTAATGCTTATTGTTGATGGGGTGTCGCTGTCGGTGGGTGGGCGGCGCATCTTAGAGGATGTCTCTTTTGAGGTTCAGGCGGGCGAGGTTGTGTCGCTCATCGGTCCCAATGGTGCCGGTAAGTCCACGATTTTGGGGGTTATTGCGGGCGATATTAAGCCTGATTCCGGCGCGGTACTGCTCAAGGATAAGCGGGTGGGTGAGTATTCGTATCTTGAGCTTGCGCGTCTGCGTGCCCTGCTGCTGCAGAAAACTCAGGTGGCGTTTTCGTACCTGGTGCACGAGGTAGTGGCGATGGGGCGCACCCCGTGGCGCGGTACCGAGCGTGCGCATGAGGACGACGCCGTGATCGAGCAGATGATGGCACGCACGCATACAGAGATGATGGCAAATCGCGATGTGACAACCCTTTCGGGCGGCGAAAGTGGGCGTGTGCATTTGGCTCGTATTTTTGCGCAGCAGACTCCCCTAGTGCTCTTGGATGAGCCTACGGCGGCGCTGGATATTAAGCATCAGGAACAGACTCTGCAGATGAGCCGGGAGCTTGCCGCCGAGGGTACGGCGGTGTTGGCGGTTCTGCATGATTTAGATGTGGCGGCGGCGTATTCGGATAGGATCGTGCTGCTGGATAGGGGTCGTGTGGCTGCCAACGGTACCCCCGCTCAGGTGTGTACCGAGGAGCGGCTAAGCCGTGTGTATCAGCATCCGATTGAGGTTTTGGAGCATCCGGTGACGAAGCGGCCTCTGGTTCTGCCGCGGCGATAGAGCGGCACCGTGCTTTGAGTCGTCCTTTTTCTGGGCTGCTACCCCGAATATTTCATGCCGGTATCCGACGGATTCTCAGTATATTCCCAGTTCGGCATATAAGCCCTGTGCCATGGTTACTTGTTAGAATAAAGTAATGCCCGGCGCAGGGTTATTTCTCGTGATAAGAAGTCTGAACTCGCCCGGGTGCAGCCCAAACCGTATGTATTACTCTTCCCCTACCCCACGAAGGAGAGTACCCCATCCATGAGTTCTGACCAGCACAAGACAATGCTGTCTGAAGCCTCCGGTTATGTTCCCGAATATTCTGCTCAGGCACACAGCGGTTCTCAAGAGCTTGCTGTTCACGGGCTCAGCAGCGATGAGGTTGCTAAGCTCACCGCCGCCGGTAAGGTCAATGCTCAGAATAATAAGTCTTCCCGCACCTTGTGGAGCATTATGCGGGCACACCTATTTACGGTATTTAACCTGGTGCTTGGGCTGTGCGGTCTGGTTGTGATTCTATACCAGCGTTGGGCTGATCTGCTCTTTCTGTTCGCCGTGGTGGCGAATGTGATTATCGGTTTTGTGCAGGAGTACAAGGCTAAGCTTGAGCTCGACCGTATCTCTCTGCTTGACCGATCCCCGATCACGGCGGTGCGCGATGGCGCTATGATCGAGGTCCCTATGGAGTCCCTGGTTGAGGGCGATGTGGTAGTGCTAAAACGCGGCGACCAGGTTCCTGCGGATGCGGTGGTCCTTACCTCCGACTCGCTAGAGCTGGATGAATCCCTGCTGACCGGCGAGAATGACCCGATTCCGAAACGTCCGGGCGATATGGTGCTTTCGGCATCGAGCGTGCTCGGCGGCACCGGGCGCGTACTGCTCTCGGCGGTGGGCTCCGAGTCCCGTGCAAGCAAAATTTCCGATGAGGCCCGTCAGTTCTCGCGCATCCAGTCTGAGCTTCGCGATGCGCTCGACCGCGTGGTGCGGTGGATTACCTTCGGCCTTGCCATCATTATCCCGATCGTGCTGTGGGGCCAGGTGCGCGCGGCAGGCGGCCTTGAGATCGTCAATCGTGACGGTCTCTGGGAGAACGTTGCTATTGCGGTAGTTTCGTCAGTAGCATCTATGATTCCGCAGGGTTTGGCGCTCATGACAACCTTGGCGTTCGCGGCGGCGGCTGTGGCTCTGGGACGTAAACACAATATTTTGGTGCAGGAACAGCCCGCCGTTGAGGTGCTCGCCCGCGTGGATACGGTGTGCTTCGACAAGACGGGCACCCTGACCGAGGGCGGCGTGATTTTCGATTCGGTACGTCCGCTGACTACTCCGGCCGAGGCAAAAGCACCCGATGAAAATCAGGCGTGGCGCGCATCCCTGCCGCAGGGCTGGGACCAGGCGTTGGCATGGTTCGGTCATGATGAAAACGCGAATCCGACCGCAGCAGCACTCACCGGCGGGTTCGAGCAGGCGCCCACCGAGCAGGTCAGCGGCATTGTGCCGTTCTCATCGGCGTTACGCTTTAGTGCTATCGAGTTTAAGTCTTCGGGAGCCTGGCTTCTCGGCGCTCCCGAGGCTCTGCTGAACCAGGGCACCGAGGAACGTGAGCGGGCCCGTGAACTCGCATCATTGGGTCTGCGCACGATGGTACTCGCGCATGCATCCGCCGTGGTACGCAACGATGACGGAAACCCGGTGCAGCACATCCCCGCCGACCATACCCCCGTGCTCTTCGTGATTTTCCGCGAAAATGTGCGTTCCGATGCCCCCGAAATCGTGGACTATTTCAATCGCCAGGGCGTAACCCTCAAGGTGTTCTCAGGCGATAACCCGTACACCGTGCAGGCAGCTGCGAAGACCGCCGGCATGGATATTTCTGCGGGCGCGATTGATGCCTCTACCCTGCCGGAAGACGGCCCCGAACTCGCCGAGGCCGCCGCAACCCACAATATTTTCGGTCGCGTTTCGCCCGAGCAGAAGAAGAACATGGTGATCTCGCTCAAAGAGCAAGGGCACGTCGTGGCAATGACCGGCGACGGTATTAACGATGCGCTCGCCCTCAAACACGCCAATCTCGGCATTGCAATGGGTAACGCTGCACCCGCGACGAAAGCCGTCTCGCGCCTGGTGCTTCTGGACGGCAAGTTCTCTTCGCTTCCCGCTGCCTTGGAACAGGGCCGCCAGGTGATTGCGAACATCGAAATGGTGGCAAACCTGTTCCTAACAAAGACCGGCTTTGCGATCTTGCTGGGTGTGGTCTTCGGTCTGATGGGGCTGATCTTCCCGTTCCTGCCCCGCCAATACTCGACCGCAGATTTCCTGATTGTGGGCGCATCCTCCTTCGCGCTGGCGCTGCTGCCGAACTCGCGCCGGTACGTGCCCGGATTCTTGCGCCGCGTGCTAAATTACACGATTCCGAACTCTATTATCGTGGTGGCGATGCTGGTTCTGGTAAACCTGGCGGCGCTGTTTATCTTCCGTCCGGAAGGGGATATACGACAGGTTCAAACGGCATCGTTTATCACCCTGGTGATTATGGGGCTGTGGAATCTGGCAGCGGTAGCACGCCCACTCAATACCGCACGAATGCTTCTCTTCGGAGGGCTTCTGAGTATCTTCTTCGCAGCCCTTCTGGTACCGCTTCTCGTCAAGTATCACCAGTTTGAGATGCCGTCGACGGAACTTCTTATGCTCTCTATCGGCGCCGGAGTACTGGGTGCCGTACTGATTGAGGTGAACGCGCATCGTAGTCGCCGCTGGCAGAAACGCAGCTACCCCGAGCTTGAGGTGGCTTCGCTGAGCTTCTTCCCTTCCGCGACGAAATAGCTCAAGATCGCATCTTCCCCTCAGCAGTCGTCTAAGAACCGGTGCCGTAATATCAGAATGGCACCGGTTCGGCGTTTAAACTCTTTCGGATGCTCTGACCCGCCGTAACGTAAAAACCGCCGCATACCTGAACGGCACAATTTACACTTTCTGAACTTTCAAAACCTCATCTTGCGCTCGCGCAGGTTTAAGCCTAAAGTTACATGCAGATATTGTGATTCTTAGAATCACACAACCATAGAACACAGGGTTGTTACTGGTAAGGCAGGCAAGACCTGAGTTGCTGAATCCCTTGAGGGCATAGATTCCCTAGGGTTCATCGTTATACCCACGATGCTTTAATGCATCACGGTACGGCGGCATGCAGCTCGGGTCTTTTTTGTTTCCCTCGGGGCGTTTTGCTCTGAGGATGCCGCCGGTAACATCCCTAACACACTATTCACCGTGCAAGGATAACAACGTGAAAAACCACGAACTTGGCGAGAAGATTCTGACGGGACTTGGCGGTTCCGAGAATATCGCCCACTTTACGCACTGCGCAACCCGTTTGCGCGTAACTCCCGCCGACAGGAGCAAGGTCAATACGGAACAGATTAAGAGCATCCCCGGGGTGCTCTCGGTCATTGAGCAGTCCGGTCAGACTCAGGTCGTGCTCGGCGATCGTGTTGAGGGGGTCTACAACGAGATGCAGACCCTGCCCGGCATGGCGAACCTTGGCGAAGATAATGCTGGCTCCAAGAAGGCTTCCGAGGGCAAGAAGGCTGGCTGGCTCACCAATATCTTCGATGTGCTCTCCGATTCCTTCCGTCCCCTGCTGTGGGCGCTGTTGGGCACCTCCATGATTCTGACCCTGATCGTGTTCTTGCAGCAGTTCGGTTTCTTCGGTCAATACACCGACCTGACCGGCCAGAGCGTGAACATCGATATTGTGAACGGTCCGCGACTTTCCGATGAAGCCGCCGGTAAGGCACTCGAAGCCGAATGGATGAAGCAGTTCGCTTTCTGGTACATCCTCAAGGCTGCCGCTCTGTCGGTGCTGAACTTCATGCCCATTATGCTTGGCGCAACCGCCGCAAAGCGTTTGGGCGCGA
>ERZ773038.1522-NODE-1522-length-13031-cov-2.802790_pt1 | contig 13031 bp, 8 predicted proteins | sample MGYA00511665_ERZ773038 | MGnify/ENA primary metagenome ERZ773038 (study PRJEB29015, sample SAMEA2737966) | human oral metagenome | biome: human oral; feature: human-associated habitat; material: dental | place: China | collected 2028 ... | reverse complement strand
GATCCTTGCAACACAGCCAATTGACCATCATTTACCGCATAACTCGTGGTCATCTGCAGCTTTTCTTGCTGCTCGGGAGTCAGGGTGATTTCCTCCCATAGGAAGCAATCTGTTTCTACGGGCACTTCCACCGCAGAGGTCACGGCGCTACCAGGGTGGGCGGTGAGTGTTTTCTCTGAGTCGCCGGTGCACTGGTATTTCATGGTCACCGGGGTGTTGGCAAACGGCGCCGCGGCGGGACCGGTCACATCTTTGGTCACGTTGATTTTGCCAAGAATCCTGTTGTACTCATTGGTCATGGTGACGGCATTGATGCCAGTTTTTGTGGTCAGTTCCACGCGCTGGTTGGGCTGCTGAGCACCGTCGTCAACGGAGACACTTTTGTTAAAAGCCAGGGAGGGGTCGGTAAACGGATCCACTTCTTCCACGGTGCAGTTGCTGCCCACCGGGATGTTGTCCACTCGATGCGTCTGCCCGCCTCGAAGGGATACTTCTCCACTCATATATCCCTGCTGGTCGGGGTATGCGTCGGCAAAACCTTCCTTGGTGCAGGTGTACCGCATCCGGTACTCACGTCCGTTGAGTAGTGCAGCCCCAGCTGCGTCCCCTGTGACCTTTTTAGCAATGGTGAGTGTCGAGGAAAAATCAAAAACAGACTTATAGACCACGTCACAGTGGATATGCCCAAAGAATTCCTGCCGGTAAATCACTTTGGATAATGCCCTAGTGTCCGCTGTCTTGGGAGCCTTACTTACACCTGGACCATCGGGAGTATCTACCCGACACATCCACTCTGGACGGTATCGAAGATATGCAAGCTTTTCCTTAGTGAGCTGCCCAACAAACTCGACGCGGGGATCTTTCCTATCCACCAAGTATGTTGCAGACACGTTACCTGTGGTCTGACCAGGGGTAACCGTCGTGGAAGCAAGGGTAGAGTTCGCCCAGTTATTATCAAGTTGAAACTCGGTGGTATCTCCGATACGGTCAGCGCCTTTACGATCCACCGTCACTGTTCCTGTGGCATTGAGTTTGGCAAAACCAATAGCAATCTTCTGCTGACTTTTACCACCCAACACTGTGGTGAATTGCGTGGGATTTTTCGTATAAAAACCAAAAGAACCAATAAAGTTGCTTTCGGAACCATTGCAGGTGAATGTATTGCCATTTTTCACCGCACCCAAGCGACAGGCAGCCTCGGCACCTGACGGGGTGAAATAGGTCGGATCACCAAGGTCAACATCGGAACTCATTTCCAGGAATTCACCCTTGTTGGTGCTTTCCGCATCCCACACAGTCAGACCATAATTTACAGGCAACCCGCCAGCACCAACGACACGCATACGGGTAAGTTGAACCGATGACCGACTGTCCAGGGGCGTATTAGAACCAAACGCTGTGGTACCAATACTGTTTTTGAGATTCTTCTTGAGGTCCGGGCGCGTGTACACATATTTGCCAAACGTCGCCCATGTCCACGAAGGCACGTCGCTTTCTCGGATCTTTCGATCCCATACCTTGCCAGTCTGTGGGTCTGTGAAACTATCCACCACGCGTAGGTTGAAGTAGGCGGTAAGGGTTGAATCAAGTTTTATGCTTACGTCAACGCCTTGCGGCTGGCGAGCCTTGGCAAAATCAATGTTGCTGAAGTTCAACCAGCAAATATCATTGGCAAACGGTCCTTCTTTCCGGTAGTCGCAACCTTGGCTTCCTTCTTGCGCCGCATTCGCCTGCGCATGTGCAACGGCCGCACCGAGGTCACCTGGAGCACCGGGTATGCTCACCATCTGACTGAGAAGGATTAGAGCAGCACTCACTATAGACACCAGTGAAATACGCAGGTACCGGAGGTGGCTGACTGGGTTCACCAGTGTGCTCATCGTTTCGCTTTCCTTTGTTTTCTATCCCTGTAATACATGAGTGCTGCACCGGCAAACAGCGCGGTGGCGCCTGCGATGCATAATCCGTAAATTCCGGCACCGGTAAGTGCCAGTTGCCCCTGACGCAACACTCCTCGGCGTTGCAGCCACGACGTGGGTGTGTCGGCGGAAGTCCCGTTGCTAGCAGGCCCACCGCCAGAAGCACCACCAGCAGAACCACCACTGGCAGTACCTCCACTGCTATTTCCAGAACCATCAACAGGTGGTTTGTGGTCTGCAATCACAATCCGGTGCGTGTTCGATGAAATTCCCTTACTCGTGGCCGGGTCGTAGCCATCAGGGAAGAACGCTGCCGTGTTGTCGATGGGGTCACCCGGATTACCCGCAGCGGTAACCCGAATACTGGCGCGTACATGGGCAGCGGCGTTGTGGGCGCGGGCGTCGGCAAGCGTGCGCAGACCGGCTTCGGTGACGGTGAGGGTAACCTCGCGGCTAGCGGCGTCGTAACGCACGGTGTAGTCGGTATCGGCACGAAGTTGCGGTGCCCCATCGAAACCCGTGAGTGCAAGCTCGGCAGAGCGGTACGTGACGGCACTCGGCAGGGGGTCAGTGACTATGTAGCGGTATAGTTTTCCCTGCGTATCGGGGGTCGGGATGGTGCTGTTCAGGGTGTAGGTGACGTCATCACCGGACTGAACGTTAGTCGCGGAAGCGGTTTTGGTGATGGAAATGGGCTGGTTTTTTGCCTGCACCACAACGTCATAGTTCCAACCGTCGCCCGTGTTCATCGGCAACGGCACGAGGAATGGCGCCACCACGGAGTAGGACACGTCGCCAATACGCGCGGGTTGCTCCGTGACCAGGTAGACGCCGAGCGGGAGGTCCGAAAACACTGCGGCGGCTGTGGTGGCATCTACCATGCGGGTAGCCACATGGGTGAGTTCTCCGAGTCGTTCGGGATGTTGTTGCACGTCCCGAGCGTCAAGCCTAGAGAGTTCTTTCCACCCTTCGTTGCTGTTTAAGTCAATTCCATTGACTTTTTGGATGCCAAACACCACACCCGCAAGAGGTTCCTGCGCCGTGTCGGTGGAACTTGCGGTTTTGTGGATGCTCAGTTGCGCTGTACGACCTGCATCGAACTGAGGATGCGCATCGGCGGCGGGCATCGTCGCCACACCGAGCACAATCAGCAGTACAACCAGAAGTGAAGACACCAGCAACTCGACTGTGCGTGTCATTGTTGTCCTTTCTTCCGTTTCACAAACCCCAGGATGAGGTAGATAAACGCCAGCGCAGACAAGCCCATGGCCAGCAGCATCCACCATTGCCAGCGGTCGGAATTAACGTTTTCGGCCAGCGCCGGGGAATCGTCGGGTAGACGTTCGCCGCGCACCAACAGCCGGTGCGAGTTAATGCCGTAGGGAGTACACGTGATCAGGGTGACATAGTCTTTGCCCTGCACAGGTTGAAGATGCTGGGTATCTTCAGGCTTGACCACGATGATGTTGTCCACCCGGTACGCCACTCGTTTGCCGAGGGTTTCCACGGTGAATGTGTCACCCAGCTTCACCTTGTGAAGATTGTCAAACATGGTCGATGTGGACACTCCGGTATGACCCGTCAGTGCCGCATGCGTGCCTTCGCCGCCAATGGGAAAAGCACTGCCAAAGACATGCCCAGCACCCTGTGCCAGAACCTTTTCGGTGGACCCGTGGTAGACCGGCAGGTCAATCCCCACCGACGGGACCCGCAGGCGCGCCATCACCGGATTCATCGCCAACACACTCAGGTACTGCTGGTATTCGGGGGATTCCGGGTCTGGCGCGAAACTCCACGGATCGCGCAGCTCAAAACGCCCCAACCGTTCATTCCACTCCTGTGCGCGGGCAAGCTCTTGCTCGCGCTGATCCACCGGCATCTCGCGTATCGACGCCGAGTACTGTTCAGCAATCCGCACCTGGTCAGCGTTGTGCAACTTGGTCAGGACCACGGGAACCAGCAGCACAACTATTCCCATGACGATAAGGATCGCCGACAATACCGACGTGCGGCGTTGCGCGGAGGCAGGCCGGGGTGCCCGATCGGCCGCACGATGCTTCGCTGGTTTCGTGCTTACCCACACCATGTGCGGCCTCCTCGGATAGTAGTGGAGTGAACGGTTAGGATGTCAGAGTTTTAGGCACCGTGCGCTTGCTTACGGTTGTGGCGCAGACGCGCCCACACACCGCCGATGAGCAGCGCCAAACCGGCAGCCATGAGGGCAAACACGCCCTTTTCACCGGTGGCTGGCAACTGGCCGATGGCCGAGTCGCTGTAGTCCATGACCTCGGCAGTCATGTTGAAATCGTTGTTTCCAACCTTCGGGTTAGCATTCACCACGGGTTGCGGCTCTGGGTTCAGAGCAAAACCAGACGGTGCTTTGGTTTCCACCACGCACAGCTCATCAGTAACGTCGACATTGTTGACCCTGCCCTCATGCTGGACGCCGTACACGGTGACGGAGGTGGTCAGGTTCGCACCGCGCGGGGTGACAAAGGTGTTGGTCTTGCTGTTCGTGTTTTGATCGCTCGATCCGTTAATCGGGCTTCCCTTGACCGTCCACTTGCCACTTTCTTCGGTGCAACGGTACAGCTGGAATTCCGCACCTGTCATGGTCCTCTGCTCGTCCGTGAGGCGTGCGTTGTCTTCACCCTTCTTGGTGATCACCAGCTGACCAAAGTGGGAGGATGCACCAGGGTTGCCGTCCTTGTTGGTGGTCACAGAAACATTGTTAGGGAGGTCCACCACGGCATCGTTATCCACTTTGCCGTTGTCAGGAACAGACAGGAGCTTAGCGGTGAACTTTATCTGCACCTTAAGCCCAGGTTCATTTTTACGATAATTTTCCAGAGCTTGGCGCTGGTCATCCGATTGGAAGTCAATGGATACCTGACCAGACTGCCCATTAGCCGGTTTAGTCAGCACAAAGTCCGTGCCTGCGGTGAGTGTGGTCACGTCACCTGTTTTGTTGATCAGTTTTACCTGAGGGCCGGAGGCTTCATTAAACCCAAGGTAGGATGGCAGGTCGTCTCTGATTGCGAAGCGGCTGAGCTTGTCCGCAGGTACAGGAGCTTCGATGGTGTATTCCAGGTCATCACCCAGGGTTTTACCTTCATCAACTACGGTCTTGGTGGGTTGGACTTCCTGGTTTTTTGGCTTGACGGTCTGCTCGTACTTCCACACGCCTTCATCCACGAACGGCAAGGTGACCAGGAACGGCTTGGCCACGGTGTAACCGGTCTGCTGCTGCTCGGTGATCTTGTAGACGCCGACCTTGAAATCCTTCGCACCGTTGAGGTTGTTGGTGCTGATGGTGATCTGGCCACTGGTGTCGGTCTGTGGAGTGATCGCAGGCCAGGAGCCATCAATCGGGGCAGTCTCCGCGGTCAGTTGGGAAGCCTCTTTCCACCCGGCTGCCGTGTTGAGGGGGTTATTAATATATACTTTTTCAATTTTGAAACCAACGCCCGGGAACGGTTCCGTCGTTTGGCCGAGCTCACCCTTGTACTTGTTAATGGTCAGCGAGACCTCGTGCTCAAGATCCACCGTGGTAGAGGTTGGGCTGGTGACGGATGGTTTGTTCTGCGCAAACGCGACAGAGGGAGCCAGTGAGCCGGAAATGGCAATGGCGCTTGCTGCCAACAGTGCAGCACATCGAAACTTAGAAGTCCTCATGTTTTCCTCAGTTTTTGGTAAGCGCGTTCATGGAGTGGATTTGTGACGCGACGGCCTCAATCCACTCCACATGCGCGCCATTCGGTAGTGGAAAACTCCAATACCTGGCGGTTTTACAGCATTGTCCAGACGCAATTGAGAGTACAACGCACCAATACTCAAATCAATTAAGCATCTGTTGCGAATGTTTCGCTACACCCGCCCACTGAGAAAAAAGAATATTTTCATAATTATTTCTTAGTTAGTAGAAAGCTAACCATCTACCTTTGAATTACCCTCGATACCTGCGCATCTCTGCTCTGCACCACACTCGGATGTCACTTACGGCACAACTGTCACACAACGTACCCCTGAAAATGTCCCCACCCCCTAAAACAAAAAAGCCCCACAGGATGTGGGGCTCTGTGGTGGCGGGAATTAGTCCACCAACAGCTCGGCGATCTGGATAGTATTCAACGCGGCACCTTTGCGCAGGTTGTCACCTGAGACCACCAGCACCAAACCGCGATTATCGTCCACCGACTGATCGTGACGGATACGTCCCACCAAGGACGTATCTTTACCCGCAGCAGCGAGCGGGGTTGGCACATCGGCAAGCTCCACACCGGGGGCGTCGGCAAGCAAATCCTTAGCCTGCTCGGGGGTGATGGGGCGGTCAAACTCGGCATGAATGGTCAACGTATGGCCGGTAAACACAGGCACACGCACACAGGTGCCAGCTACCCGAAGATCGGGAATGTTCAGGATCTTGCGGGACTCATTGCGCAGCTTCTGCTCCTCATCCGTCTCGCCCGAGCCGTCATCGACGATATTCCCCGCCAGCGGCAATGCATTATAGGCGATGGGAGCGACATAAGGACCGAGGTCTTCAGGTGCAACAATCGAACCGTCGTGGGCGAGTTCCACGTTCCGGTCCCCCACCTCAGCAACTTGCTTGGCCAGCGCATCCACACCCGCGATGCCCGAGCCGGATACCGCCTGGTAGGAGGACACGTGCAGACGGGTGAGGCCAGCGGCGTCGTGAAGCGGCTTCAGCACCGGCATCGCCGCCATGGTCGTGCAGTTCGGGTTAGCGATGATCCCTTTAACCAGGTTGTCCTTCTCCCCCGGGTTCACTTCCGAGACGATCAGCGGCACCTCAGGGTCTTTACGCCATGCGGAGGAATTATCCACCACCACAGCGCCCGCTGCGGCAAAGATCGGGGCGTACTGCTTGGACGTGGACCCACCCGCAGAGAACAACGCGATGTCAATGCCCTTCAGGGACTCCTCTGTTACCTGAGCCAAGTCCTCCACCACAATGTCTTTCCCACCGAAAGGAAGGGTCGTGCCAGCGGACCGTGCCGAAGCAAAAAACCTAACATTATCCAACGGGAAATTACGCTCTTCAAGAATAGAACGCATCACGCGGCCAACCTGGCCCGTGGCACCGACAACGGCAATGGTGGTCATGGGGAGTTCCTTCCTGCACCGACCTACATAAACATTTCGAAATGAGTCTACTCCCACCACACAATGCGGCGGGAGTAGCAATAAGGTAATTTAGCGGCCGGTTCCGGCGTACACCACGGCCTCGGTGTCGCCGCCCAGATCAAACGCATCGTGAATCGCGCGGGCAGCTTTAGCCATGTCAGCTTCACGGATCAGCACTGAAATGCGGATTTCCGAGGTGGAAATGAGCTCAATATTCACCCCGGCATCGCGTACCGCCTCACAGAAGACGGCGGTAACGCCCGGATGGGAACGCATACCGGCACCGACCAAGGAAACCTTGCCAATCTGGTCGTCGTACAGCACATTCTTACACACGCCATCTACCTGCAGCTTTTTCAGCAATTCCATGGCGCGGGGGCCGTCGGCACGCGGGCATGTGAAGGTGATGTCGGTGCAGTTGTCCTCCAGGGAGGAAATGTTCTGCAACACCATGTCAATGTTGATCTCGCTATCCGCTAGCACGCGGAATACTTTCGCCGCCTCACCGGGGCTATCCTGCAAGCCCAGCACGGTGACTTTCGCCTCGGAATTATCGGTTGCTACACCGGTGAGTACTGCTTCTTCCACGGGGATATCCTCCATTGATCCAGCAACGAGCGTGCCGGGGTCATTACTGTACGACGAACGAACGCGGAGTGGGACATCAAAAGCGCGCGCATACTCCACACTACGCAGCACCAAAATTTTAGAACCAACCGCAGCCAGCTCTAGCATCTCCTCAAAGGAAAGCTTCTCCAACTTCTGAGCATTAGGAACAATGCGAGGGTCGGCGGTGTACACGCCATCCACATCTGAATAGATCTCGCACACATCCGCTTTCAACGCCGCTGCCAACGCCACAGCAGTGGTATCGGACCCGCCACGCCCCAACGTTGTCACGTCGCGCGTGTCTTTATTCACGCCCTGGAACCCGGCTACGAGGCAAATCTTGCCATTGTCCAGCGCCTCCCGAACACGGCCCGGCGTCACATCCACAATCCGGGCGTTACCGTGCCGTTCCGTGGTGAGCACCCCCGCCTGCGAGCCAGTAAACGACTGCGCCTCGGCCCCAAACGACTCAATGGCCATAGCTACCAGCGCATTGGAAATACGCTCACCAGCGGTAAGCAGCATATCCATCTCACGCGCCGGCGGCACCGGGTTCACCTGCGCGGCAAGATCAAGAAGCTCATCGGTGGTGTCACCCATCGCAGAACATACGACAACAACATCGTTCCCCTGCTTTTTAGTGGCAACAATCCGTTCAGCAACTCGACGTATCCGCTCAGCGCTCTCCAGCGAAGATCCCCCATATTTCTGTACGATCAATGCCACTAGACAGCCGCCCTTTCAGCGTAAAACAATGTTACGTTTGTTCATCGTACCCAAGAATCAACTACGGTTAAGAAAGTGCAAAGCAATTTTATTGCTGTGCTGTTCGCACTCGCCTCCGCGCTCACCATCGCCTGGGGGACAGTCGTGCGGCACCGCATCGCCGAACAAGCCCCCGGTGACGGATCCAGGTTCACAAACGCCCCGATCCTTACCGTCATTAGCCGACCCCTCTGGTGGGCAGGCACAGGAACAGCCCTGCTTGGGTACTTCCTGCAAACCATCGCCCTGGGCTTTGGCACGCTGCTGGTGGTGCAGCCAGTGCTGGTGCTCTCCCTCATGTTCACCCTCCCGCTTTCCGCGCTTTACGACGGCCGCCGCATCAGCAAAACCGAAACCTTCTGGTCCGGGGCACTCACCGTAGCGGTGGCCGTGTTGGTGATCCTCGGACGACCACTTCCCGGAATCACACACCCACCCCTTGAGCGGTGGGTACCCGCCCTAGCGGTCGGGATCGTTGTCATGTCTGGACTGGAACGCTTCGCGCACATCCGACCCAACCGCGAAAAAGCCCTCATCCTCGGCATAGTCACCGGTGCGCTCTTCGGCTACGTCGCTGTGCTCTCCAAAGCAGCCGTGGAAATCTACCAGTACTACGGCGTGATCGGATTGATCACCAACTGGGAAGGCTACGCTCTGATCCTTGGTGCGACACTCGGAACCGCCGTGCAACAATCAACGCGGGCGCGCTGAAAAACTCCCTGCCCGCCATGACCATTTCCGAACCCATCGTCGCCTTCAGCCTCGGCTATATTGTGCTTGGCGAAAAATTCCAGGTCACCGACCTCGGTTGGCTCTGGATGGCCCTCGCCCTGATCACCATGATCATCTCCACCGTGGTGCTGTCCCAGAAGAGCATGAAGGAGTAGGGCGGGCGCACAATGTGCTTATGCTCAAGCTCGAAAAAGGGCTGATTTCGTGCCTGACGATGGGCAAACTTTGCAGTGCACGCTTGCGGTGGTCTACCTCGTGTGGTTGTGACAAAGGTAATGCACCTCAAGGACGGAAATCTAGTAGAGCGCAGCTAACTGCAATGCCTTGAACAAAGTTAGTGCAAATGTTTGCATGAATATACGTCTACCGCCGGGTACGACATTGGAGTGTTTCCATACCCGGCCATGGACCTATCCATCCAAGAAATGTCATGGCTTATCAACCGACACCCCTCCTCCACCTGACCGACATCTCCACAATCACCTCCCCCTTCCGGCGGAGTTTTTGCCCGCCGAAATTTCCCCTGTTCAGCCGATGTGCTGTGACCTGCCTTTTTGCCAAGCTTAATGAGTGTCAACATGACGGTTCTCAGGGTACTTTTCAGGGTGTTTTTCAGGGAAAACCCCGATGTTGACACACCCCCAACATAGATATGCTCATTTGCGTGTCAGCACTGTTCATACTGTTCAGAATTTTGAGGTGATTATTGTGTCGCGTTTGTTGTATCGGCTCGGTCGCGCCGCGTATACGCACAGATTGAAGTTTATTGCCATGTGGTTGCTGCTTTTTGCGGCGGCCGCAGTGGCGGCGGGAGCGTTGGCGAAGCCGCCGAGTAATTCGTTTAGCATACCTGGCGCGGAGTCGGTGGAAGCTCAGGAGGAGATTGGTCGGCGTTTCAACACGTCAGAAGATGCAGTCACAGCTCCAACCGGCATGATTGTAGTCAAGGCGAAAGAGGGCACCCTCAGCGACCCGGAGCAGGCAGTGAAGGTTGACGCGATCATCGATAAGCTGAAGCATTCGGATGCGCTGAAGAGCAAGGATATGATCGTAAACCCAGTGGCAGCGGACGCGGCGATGCGGCAGGGCAACCCCAACAGCGCGGACGTGGACGAGCAGTCACCACTGAGTCCGGATAAGACAACGGGGATTATCCAGGTGATGTTTGATGCAGCGAAAGCGCAGGATGTTGACAAAAATAAGGTAGCCGACGTTACTAAACTACTGAAAGACAACGCGGATGGCCTGGACATTGCCTACACAGGCAACGCATTTGACGGCGCAGAGCAACCGGGCATGCAGAGCGAGCTGGTGGGTGTTCTTGTGGCTGCCGTGGTGCTGCTAGTCACGTTCGGATCGCTGGTGGCTGCAGGAATGCCACTGGCCACGGCGATCGTGGGCGTCCTGCTTGGCTCGCTGGGCATTAACGCAGCATCAGGGTTGACCGACAGCATCGATCAGAACACCACAACCCTGGCCACGATGATCGGCCTGGCCGTTGGCATTGATTATGCGTTGTTTATTCTGTCGCGTTTCCGCAGCGAGCTGATCCAGTACGTGGACGGCCATAACTTGACTCCTAAGGAGCTGGCACAACGTCTGCGCAGCATTCCCCGAGACAAGCGCGCGCATCTGGCGGGGCTGGCCGTGGGTAAGGCGGGCACGGCCGTAGTGTTCGCCGGGCTGACGGTGATTATTGCACTGGTGGCGCTGGTGATTATCAATATTCCGATCATGTCCGCCATGTCACTGGGTGCTGCGGGAACAGTGGCTATTGCCGTGCTGGTAGCTATCGGTTTACTTCCCGCAATTCTGGGACTGTGGGGCACCCGTGCGTTTGCGGCACGCATGCCCTTTATCAAGGCTCCCGACCCAGAGCAGGAGACCCCGACGATGGGTACCCGCTGGGTGCGCATGATCCGCAAACACCCGGCCTTGTTCCTGGTGGCAGGCGTTCTTGCGCTGGCGCTACTGGCTATCCCCGCTGCACAGCTGCGCTTGGCCATGCCGACAGGTGGCAGTGCGGCCGCGCCGGGTTCGCCGAGCCGCACCGCCTACACCATGATTGAGGATGCCTTCGGCCCCGGCCGCCAGGCACCGATGATCGCGCTTGTCGACGTCGCGTCCCTCCCCGAGCAGCAACGCCCCGAGGCATTCACCACCGCCGTCCGCGATTTCGCAGGAATGGATGGCGTGAAAAATGCCCAGATTGCCACAGTCAACGATGCTGGCGATGCCGCCCAAGTGATGATCATCCCCTCGAATGGCGCGACAGATAAACGCACTGTGGATTTGTTGCACAACCTGCGCGACCATCAGTCGGATTTCAAGGAGCAGACGGGTGCCTCGTACCGCATCACAGGCATGGCACCGATAGTCCAGGATCTTTCCGACCGGCTCTCTGGCGTACTGATCCCCTACGTTGCCATTGTCGTTGCGCTGGCGTTTGTGCTGCTCATGGTGGTATTCCGTTCCATCTGGGTGCCTCTGATTGCCGCGCTGGGATTCGCACTATCGGTAGCAGCAACATTCGGCATTACGGTGCTGATATGGCAGGAGGGCTTCGCCGGACTGGTTTCGGACCCGCAACCCCTGATCAGCCAACTTCCGATCCTACTAATCGGCAGTGTGTTCGGGTTGGCCATGGACTACCAGGTGTTCCTGGTCACCCGCATGCGCGAGGGGTACCACCATGGCATGAACGCTGGTTCTGCGGTGGTGTACGGCTTCAAGCATGGTGCCCGCGTGGTCACAGCAGCCGCGTTGATCATGATCAGTGTGTTCGCCGCCTTCATGTTTACGGACCTGCAACTCATCAAAGTCATGGGGTTTGCCCTGGCCACGGCGGTGCTATTTGACGCCTTCATTGTGCGCATGACCATCATTCCCGCCACCATGTTCCTTCTCGACGCCCGTGCTTGGAGCATTCCACGCTGGCTCGGCCGCCTACTCCCCAACGTTGACATCGAGGGAGAGAAACTTACCTCAGGGCTAGCGTAAATTTTCAGAGTATTTTTCAGGGAAACCCCTGATGTTGACACACCCCCAACATGGATACGCTCAACTGCATGAAAGCACTCATATCCCTGCTGGGGGTGATTCTTGCTGTGGCCTTCATGGCAAGCCCAGCATACGCTCAATCACATGAGAATGACCGTTACCAGAAACTTGCAGACGATCTTAAAACACCCGGTCTTGCGGTGGTCACCTTTGATGCCACCGGAGTGACCGATGAACACTACGTCAATGTTGATTCAAACAGCAAACCCATCGGCCCGGATTCCCTGTTCATATGGGGATCCATTTCTAAATCGTTCACGTCCGCACTGGCGATGATGTTAGCTGAACAAGGAAAAATTGATCTCAATGCGCCCCTCACCAGGTACTATCCCGAATTCCAAGGAACAGCACTGGGCAATAATGGTGCCGCCGTCACTGACCTCATACACCACACGGCAGGACTGCCCCGAGAACTCAATCCCTATCCCCGCAACCTGCAAAGTGTCATTGACGGGGTAAAAGACCTACCATCAGTCGACCCGGTCGGCACGCATTCCTACTCAAACATCAGCTACATATTGCTGCAGCAACTGATAGAACGCGCCACTGGAGAATCGTATAGCACGCTGTTAGAAACCTACCTGGATCCGGCGACCGGCGTGACTCCTCTTAGCCGCGCAGACACGATAAACAGCACCGTCCCCGCAGGCCACGCACCTTTCTTCACTGGAAACCTAGCGGTGCGGGAGCCTATTCAGGACTACGAAATCGGCGAAGGCAACCTCGCCGGGACCGGAAGGCAACTCGCCGACTACGGGGCGTGGCTACTCCGCCAACACCAAGCCGGCCAGCTACCAA
>ERZ773038.1520-NODE-1520-length-13047-cov-5.232374_pt1 | contig 13047 bp, 9 predicted proteins | sample MGYA00511665_ERZ773038 | MGnify/ENA primary metagenome ERZ773038 (study PRJEB29015, sample SAMEA2737966) | human oral metagenome | biome: human oral; feature: human-associated habitat; material: dental | place: China | collected 2028 ... | reverse complement strand
GGCCTCGGATCGAGTCGCCGTAGGCGTCGAGGAGACGGTGCACTAGGGCGTCCATCGCTTCCTTGGCGTCGGGCGGGAAGTGGCGGGCCACCCACGCGCGGCCCATGGCCTCGCCCAGGTAGGCCTCGATAAGTCCGAGGGCGCGCTTCCAGCGCGGACGAAGCTCCTCCGTGCCGGACAGGGTACGGCCGTGGAAGTCGAAGTTCTCATTGACGAAATCGCTCGACAGGAGCGACGCGTGGCAGTCGATCGCCGAGGCGCTCAGCCATTCCTTGAGCACGGACAGGTCGGTGTCGGCCCACAGGGCGGCGGCAGCCGACAGGAAGTCGGGCTGGTCGACGTTCACGACGAGGCTGGCGACGGGCATGCGCGCGGCCTCTGCCCACGCGTCCCAGTCGAAGCCTGGAGCCAGGGCGGCAATCTCCTCCCAGGGGGTCGGGTTGTCGGAGAGCAGCGGGTCGCGGTTGCTCACGGAATCGCGGTGGTGGGAGGCGATCGCGGTTTCCAGTTCCATGATGCGCGCGGCCGCACCCTCCGGGTCTGCCATACCGGCGAGGCTCAGGAGGCGGGCGGTGTGCGCGACGTAGGCCTCGCGGATCGGCGCGTAGTCGTCCTCGCGGTAGTAGGCCTCGTCGGGCAGGCCGATGCCGGACTGGACGAGGGAGACCATGTAGCGCGAAGAGTCGTGCGGGTCAGTGCCCACGTATGCGCCGATGAGGCCTCCGATGCCCTCGCGCATGAGGCGGCCCATCTCGCGGGCGAGCTCCTCGTGGGTGGTGCAGGCGTTGATTGCGTCGAGGTCGGGGCGCAGGGGAGCGGCACCGGCTTCTTCGATGGTGTCCTCGTTGAGGAATTGAGTCCACAATGTGGCGATGCGGTGCGCATCCGGATCGTCCAGTGTGCCATCGGCTGCGTCCTGGGCGATTGCGCGCGCGTACTTCTCGGATGCGTCGCGCAGCTTGTGGAACGCCCCGTCCATGGGGCGGTCCGCGGGGATCGTGTGGGTCGCCAGCCACGTGCCGTTGACGTGGCGATAGAAATCGTCCTGCGGGCGCACCGTCGAATCGATGTTCGCAGTGTCGAGGACTCGGGCGAGCAGTGTCTTCGTCATGCCTTAACTCTAGGGGGAGAGGTGGGGGTCGCGTGGGATGAGCGTCCATGGGACAGGCATCGCCCGTATTTACGTGATGAGCATGGGACGTAATTCGTCATTTTCTCGCGGAATTGTGCGGGGGAGTGCGGATGTCAGTTTGATATACCCCCGTCGTGCACATATGTGCACAGCGGTGTGTGCATTCGTGCAAAAAGGGTGTGTAGGGGGCATGATGGAGAGAGCAATGAGGCACTTCCTCATCAAGAGGTGAAGGGATTTTTAACGGTGAAGACACTTCGCACTGACGTGTGTGTCATTGGTGGAGGATCCACCGGTGCCGGCGTCGTCCGCGACGTCGCCATGCGCGGCTTCTCAGCCGTCCTCGTCGACCGGGCGGACATCGCTCAGGGAACCTCCGGTCGCTTCCACGGTCTGCTCCACTCGGGCGGCCGCTACATTGCGTCCGATCCTGAGTCGGCCACCGAGTGCGCCGAAGAAAACGAGATCGTCAAGCGCATCAACGCCAACGCCGTCGAGGCCACCGGAGGCCTCTTCGTCGTGACCGCCCACGACGATGAGGAATACGCGGATCAGTTCCTGGCCCGCGCAGCGGCTGCAAAGGTGCCCGCCGCAGAAATCTCCATCGCCGAGGCGCTGCGTCGCGAACCCCGCCTGGACCCGCGCATCAAGCGTGCCTTCGAGGTCCAGGACGGCACGGTCGATGGCTGGCAGATGACCTGGGGAGCGATTCGCTCCGCGCAGGCGTACGGGGCGCAGGTCCTGACCTACCACCGCGTCACCTCGATTGAACGCGAGGGTGAGCGCATCAGCGCCGTCATCGTCCATGACGAGCGCGGGGGTGAGGACGTGCGCATCGAGTGCGGCTTCGTCCTCAACTGCGGCGGCCCCTGGGCGGGACAGATTGCCGCCATGGCGGACTGCCACGGCGTCGACGTCGTCCCCGGCGCCGGCATCATGATCGCCATGAACCACCGGTTGAGCCAATCGGTCATCAACCGCTGCGTGTGGCCCGCCGACGGCGACATCCTCGTGCCCGACCACACCGTGTGCATCATCGGTACGACCGACCTCAAGGCCGACGACCCGGATCGCCTCTCCATCCCCGCCGACCAGGTCCAGCAGATGCTGGACTCCGGCGAGGCCATGATCCCCGGCTTCCGCAAGTCCCGTGCCGTGCACGCCTGGGCCGGTGCGCGCCCCCTCATCAAGGACTCGCGTGTGTCGGCGACCGATACCCGCCACATGGCGCGCGGCATGAGCATTATCGACCACAACACGCGCGACGGCGTCTACGGCATGCTCACCATCGCGGGTGGCAAGCTCACTACCTACCGCCTCATGGCCGAACGCATCGTGGACATCATGTGCGAGGAGATGGGCGAGAAGCGCGCCTGTAAGACCGCCGACGAGGCCGTTCCTCCCGCCAAGGAAGAGCGCCTGTACACGATTGGCCACCGCCTCGACAACGTCGAATCGCGCAACGAATCCCCCTCCCACGAGCAGATCATCTGCGAGTGCGAGATGGCCACGCGCGCCATGCTCGAAAACGTCATGGACACCCTGCCCAAGGGGCAGCTCGATGACGTGCGTCGCCAGATGCGCCTGGGTATGGGCCCCTGCCAGGGCGGATTCTGCTCCCAGCGCGCCGCTGGCATCGCCCACGAGCGCGGAGATATTGACTCGATGCGCGCCAACTCCCTCCTGCGTCTCTTCCTGAAGAACCGCTGGATCGGCCTGTGGCCCATCATGTTCGGCAAGCAAGCCAGGCAGGCCGCACTGGACGCCTGGATTCACGAGGGCACGCTCGACGTCGAGCACCTGCCCGCACCCAGCGAGGAGGTTGTTCGATGAGGGACGTCGTCGTTATCGGCGCTGGCCTGGCAGGCCTGGCCGCATCAATCAAGGCGGCCGACGCGGGACTGAGCGTCACCCTCGTGACTAAGGGCGTGGGTGGCATCCAGCTCGGCACGGGCACGGTCGATATCCTCGGCTACCGCCCCGAGCCGGTCGAGGCACCCCTGGAGGCTCTGGAAGGCCACGTAGCCTCCCGCCCGACCCACCCCTACAGCCACGTCACCCCCGACTTCGTCGGTGCATCCGTCGCATGGTTGCGTGACCTCGTCGGCGCGGACGCCCTCATCGGCGAAGAGACCCGCAACGCGCGCATCCCCACCGGCGTTGGCGCGCTGCGCCCCACCTGCCTGATCCCGCCCTCGATGGAGGCCGGCATTCCCCAGGCGGGCGCCCGCTACGCCATCGTCGGACTGACGCGCTTCAAGGACTTCTACCCCGGCCTCGTCGCCGAGAACCTGACACGCCAGAATGGCCCCGACGGCGCCCCCATCAAAGCCCGCGCCCTCAATGTTGACTACGTCGTGCGCGAGGGTGAGGTCGACTCGACCGGCACCAACCACGCGCGCAGCCTCGACCACGAGGAGAACCGTGCGCGCCTGGCAGACCAGATCCGCCCCCTCCTCCAGGACGGCGAGATCGTCGGCCTGCCCGCCGTCCTCGGCCTCGACGACCCGAATGCCTGGCGCGACCTCGCAGACAAGCTCGGCCACCCCGTCTTCGAGATCCCGATCCAGCCCCCGTCGGTGCCCGGCATGCGCCTGAACGCCCTGCTGACCCGCATCGCCTCCGACAAGTGCCGCGTCGTCCTCGGATCCCCGATCAAGGCCGTGCACACGGCAGACGGACGCGTGAGCGCCGTCGAATACGCCAGCGCGGGACGCTCCACGATCGTGGAAACCCGATCCCTCATCCTCGCCGCTGGCGGCTTCGAATCCGGCGCCCTCGACATGGACTCCTACGGCACCGTGCGAGAGACCATCTGCGGGCTGCCCGTCATGGGCGCCTCCGGACAGCTCCTGCACGCCGACTTCTGGGGCGAGGACCAACCCCTCTTCCTGGCCGGCCTCGCCGTCGACGACAGCATGCGCGTCCTGAACGAGGAAGGCACGCCCGTGTGCCCGAACCTGTACGCGGCGGGAGGCAACCTGGCCGGCGCCACCCGCTGGCGCGAAAAGAGCGGCGAAGGAATCGCGCTGGCCAGCGCGCTCGCGGCCGTCGACTCGATCGTAGAGGAACTGAAATGACCCTGGAAATGTCAACGCTGATGGGACCGGGCGTGGAGGAAGAAGACGTCTTCGCCCTCACCGGTGACGCTGCGCTGCGCGCCAGCCTCGACTCGTGCGTCAAGTGCACGATCTGCGAGACCCAGTGCCCGGTCATGCGCGTCACCGACCTGTTCGCCGGCCCCAAGTACTCCGGCCCGCAGGCCGAGCGCTTCCGCAAGGACGGGCAGATGGTGGACAAGTCCATCGACTACTGTTCCTCGTGCGGCACCTGCTCGCTCGTGTGCCCCCAGGGCGTGAAGGTCACCGAGATCATCCACCACCGCCGTACCGCCATGAAGGAAGCGCACGGCATTCCGCTGCGCGACCGCCTCATCGGCCGTACCTCCCTGATCGGCACCATGATGACCCCGGTTGCCCCCATCGCGAACTGGGCGCTCGACGTTAAGCCGATTCGCCTGGCGATGGAGGCCGTCATCGGCGTGCACCGCTCGGCCCCCATGCCGCGCGCGTATGGTCGCACCTTCGAGTCCTGGTTCAAGAAGCACAAGCCGCTGCCGAACTCCGGCACGCGCGGCCAGGTGATCTTCTTCCACGGATGCGCCGGCCAGTACTTCGAGGTCGAGACCTCGATTCACTCGGTCATGGTGCTCGAGCACCTGGGTTACGAGGTCCTGGTTCCCAAGCACGGCTGCTGCGGCCTGGCCCTGCAGTCCAACGGCCTGTACGACGATGCGCGCAAGTACGTCTCTAAGCTGACCAACGACCTGCGCAGCGTCAACCGCGATGCCCCGATCATCTCCGCGTCGGGCTCGTGCGGCGGCATGCTGCGCCACGAGGCCCATGAGATCCTCGAGATGGACACCCCGGAGCTGCGGGATGTGGGTTCCCGCACGTGGGACATCAGCGAATTCTTGCTGCACCTGTACGACAAGGGCGAACTGGACACGAACTTCCAGCGCATCGACGTCACCATCCCGTACCACGCACCCTGTCAGGTGAAGTCCCAGGGTCTGGGCAAGCCTGCGATCGAGCTCATGAGCCTGATCCCCGGCGTCACCGTCAAGGATTCCGAGCAGCCCTGCTGCGGTATCGCGGGCACGTACGGCATGAAGAAGGAGAAGTACGCGATCGCCCAGGCCGTGGGTGCTCCCGTCTTCGACTTCATCAAGCAGGTCAACGCCGAGCTGGCGGCCTGTGACACGGAGACGTGTCGCTGGCAGCTGCGCACGGCCACAGGCGCGAACGTCGTCCACCCGATCTGGCTGATCCACAAGGCATACGGCCTGCCCAACGGCTGAGACATCGGCGAGTATCCCCGGGCGCGCACGACGGTGCGTACCCGGGGATATTACTGTTGCCCTATGAGCACTTCCCGCCGCGTCGTCGTCACTGGAGCATCCACCGGAATCGGGCAGGCCACCGCCCGCCTGTTGGCGCAGAGGGGGTGGAGGGTTGTCGCCGTGGCCCGGCGCCGTGAGCGCCTGGAGGCCCTCGCCGCTGACATTGGCTGCGAGTACTGGGCGGCTGACCTCACCGACGAGGCGCAGGTGGAGGAGATGGCCGCACACATCCTGGAGGGTGGCCCCGTGGATGCGGTCGTCAACAACGCTGGAGGAGCCATCGGCGTGGACCGGGTCGCAGAGGGAGATCCGGCCAGGTGGAGCGCAATGTTTGAGCGCAACGTGCTCACCGCCCTGCACTGCTCGCGCGCCTTCCTGCCGGGGATGCGCGAGCGCGGGGGAGATCTCGTATTCCTGACCTCGACCGCCGCCCACGACACCTACCCGGGAGGCGGCGGCTACGTGGCCGCCAAGCACGCCGAGCGCATTATCGCGAACACGCTACGCCAGGAGCTGGTGGGCGAGCCCGTGCGCATCATCGAGATTGCGCCGGGCATGGTGCGCACCGAGGAGTTTTCCCTCAACCGCCTCGGCTCCCGGGAGGCCGCCGACCGCGTCTACGAGGGCGTTGCCGCCCCTCTCGTCGCCGAGGACGTCGCCGAGGCGATCGTGTGGACCCTGGAGCGTCCCTTCCACGTCAACATCGACTCGATGATCGTGCGCCCGGTGGCTCAGGCGACGAACACCCTCGTGGCCAGGAATACAGCCGTAGAGTAGGGCGCTTGCGCTCACAGCATGGAACGAGGCCGGGGCCGGACGCGTGATGGGGTACGCGTTGCGGTCCCGGGCTCGGGTCTATTACACGCTCCAGGTGAGGATGACGTGTTTGCCACCGGCGATGCCCGTGACCTTTGTCAGCTGCGTGGCCTCGCCTCCGCCAACAGGCGTTGAGTAGAGCTGGTAACTTATGTCGTCTTCGAGCTTTTTGAATGGAGCCAAGAGCGCCATGCGCGTGCCGTCGGGGCTCAGTCGCAGGGTCTTGACGATCTCGTGAGTGCCGTCGAGGTTCGGCAGGCTCACCTTCGTCCACTCCTCGATGCGCAGGGACTTGTCGGACTCCGTCGTCTGCGAGAGCGGGTCTCCCTTCTTGGAGTACGAGCGCGACCCCGTCGGAACAGGGATCAGACCGTTGAGGAGGGTAAAGGAACCGTCGGTCGACGCGACCGCGGACGAGGAACCGGCGCTCGCGGCGGGTGTGGAGGGAGAGGAGGTGGCTCCGCAGATGCTGAGGGCGAGTGCGGTTGCCGTGGCAAACAGGATCGTGGGGCGCGCTTTGATGGACATGTGGCACCTCTTGAGCGTGATCGGCGGGTGTCGAACGTTGCAGGATAGCTGTGAGCTGACAAAACTATTCACCTCCAAAAAGTGATGTGCGACACTTATGTATTCATAGTGTTTTCACAGTTTCGCCATAACGTCCGCTTATGTGTCGTCCCTAATCTGCGAAGCAATGATGAACAAACCAGCAGAAAGGAGCGTCCCCATGGCGGACGACAACAAGAACCCGGCAGGTGACACCGAGCGCACCTCGATCCTGCCCCAGTCGGAGGCGCAGGCCACGGAGCAGACCGAGGTCCTGCCCACGCACGTGGCGCAGGCGGAAACGGTGCAGATGCCTCCCGTCGCCCAGGAGGAAACCAGCAAAGCTTTTGCTGGCACGCCCCTGGAGTCGGTCGCGGGGGCTTCTGTCGATGACCATGCCGGTGACGAGGCCGTGGCGGCTAGCGTCGCGACGCTCGAGCCTGCACCAAACAAGACTTCGTGGGGCAAGCGCGCGGCCATCGCCGGCGCCGCAGCTGCGGTGCTATCCGTCGGCTTCGGCGCGGGCATCATCACGCATGCGGCCGTCATGGGCGATAGTCAGGACTTCTATGAGCAGGGCTACGAGGACGGTGTCAGCGACCAGGGCTACGGCGACGAGGACGAGGAATTCGCCCCCGGCAATGGTCAACAGGGTTCGGGTAACGGCCAGCATCGGGGCCCTGGCGGCCAGCAGCAGTGGCCGGGCGGTGAGCAGGGCGATACCGGCAGCACCCGCCCGGGACCTCCCCCGGAGGGAGGCCGAGGCCCCGGCAGCAAGAATGGAAGCCAGGGCAGTGCGGACTCCTCCACCCAGGGCGAAGGAACGACCGCCAGCTGAGCGATGAGGGCGCGCGAGACACAATCCGTCTCGCGCGCCCTTTATGCGAGTGTGGCCGCCAGGGTCGAGACTGCCACGCACACGAGGAGCGCCGCAAAGACCAGGCCGAGCACCCGATTCGAGACTCTTGTGGTGAGCTTGGCTCCCGCGATGCCGCCTCCCATCGACGCCGCGGTGAAGAGCGCGACCATGACCCCGGCCTCGGCGGTGATCGTCAGCGTGCCCGCGAGAGTGCGCGAGGCCAGCCCGAAGACGGCGGTGATCACCATGACCAGCAGGGACGTCGCGGAGGCCCGCTTCATCGGGTACCGTAGCGCCAGGTGCAGCGCGGGCACGATCGCGAACCCGCCGCCGACGCCGAAGAATCCCGTGAGGAAACCGGTCAGCGTCGCCAGGGCGACGACGCGGAACACGGTCGTGAGCGTCCAGGTGCCCTTGTCGACCTTGGTATCCCCGGCCTCGTCAGAAGAGGACGAGGCAGATGGGCGCATCTGGGAGTGCACCATGAAGACCGCGACCGCTCCCAGGAGAGCGCAGAAGGAGAGCATGAGGGCACGCGCCGAAATGAGCGGGCCGAGCGCCGAGCCTGCCCACGTGCCCACGAGGCCAGCCAGGGCGAAGAGAGCGCCCTCGCGCCATGCGACGTTCCCGCTGCGAGCGCGCGTCGCCAGCGAGATAGCGGCCGTCAGCCCCACGATGATGAGGGACAAGCCCGTCGCCTGGTGGGGATCCTGCCCAAGAATGTAGACGAGGATCGGCACCGACAAGATGCCGCCTCCCGCGCCGAGCGAGCCGACGACGATGCCGACGAATGCGCCGATGAGGAGCGCTTCAACAATCATTGGTCATTTCCGAATAGATGTGGTGAGAGATAGTCCAAGGGAGGTAGAGACCGCGGGGTCCATGATGTCCGAGGCCGGCCTGCCCGCCGCGATCAGCATGCCCATCGCGCGCAGGGCAGGGGTGGCGTGTTCATAGAACGCCCGGTACCCCTCGCACAGGTAGTTATGTGAGGACTCGCCGCGTCGCACGAAACGGTCTTTCGGGCATCCTCCCCAGCACAGCCGCAGGTGCGGGCACGCGCGGCATTCGTCATCCAGGCTGGGCTTGAGGCGAGCGAAGTCACGCATCTTCTCCGAGGCCGCCAGCTGCGTGAAGGACGAGGAGTTGATTGAGCCGACCAACCAATCCGGCTCCACCCAGTGATCGCAGGCGTACACGTCGCCGTTGAACTCCATCGCCATGTTCGCCCCGCACTGCGGCGCATGCACGCACACCGTGGCCGAGCCAAACATGGCCGACAGGGTCGAATCCACGTCCTGAATGAAGACCTCGCCGACGTCGGCGGCCAGCCACTGGTCGAACACCTCGCACAGGAAACGCCCGTAGGAAGCAGGGGATGTGGAACGGCTGGTGACGCAGTCCCCGTCCTGGCGGTACAGGAGCGCCGAGGTCCCGGAGCGCCAGCCGCGCTCGGCCTGGGCCAGGTCGGCGGCGCGCACGCGCTCGACGATGGGGATGAACTGCAGGTAGCGGGCCCCCAGATCGTCGCGGAAGTAGCGGTACACCTCCTCCCCGTGCTCCTCGTTGGCGGCGTTGACCGTGCACAGAATGTTCGTCTCCACGCCCGCGCGGGCGAGTGCCTCCCAGCCGCGCACAACCATCGCGTGTGTGCCCCGCCCGCCACGGTTGAGCCGGTAGGCGTCGTGCAGGGGAGCGGGACCGTCGATGGACACGCCCACGAGGAAGTCATGGTCCGCGAAAAAGCTGGCCCAGTTGTCGGTCACCAGCGTGCCATTGGTCTGCAGTGCGTGACGCACATGCTGGGTGGGGCGACGGTAGCGCTCACACAACTGAATGAGGCGCTCAAAAAAAGGCAGGCCACGCAGGGTCGGCTCCCCGCCCTGCCACAGCATCGTGACCTTGCCGTCGGGGCTCGACTCGAGGAACGCCTCGACGTAACGTTCCAAGGTCTGCTCGGACATAGTCTGCGCCGCTGCGTCGTAGAGCAGCTCCTTGGACAGGAAGAAGCAGTACTGGCAATCCAGGTTGCAGGCTGCCCCCGTCGGTTTGGTGACGACGGAGAAGGGGATCGAGCGCGTCACGGCCTACCCCCGCGATCGGTGCGCACCTCCATCGACGAGGCCGGCCCCACCTCCAGGGATGAGCCTTCCTCGGGGAGGTGGGCGGCTGCGGCGTCCTCGTCGGAGGGGTGGGCGGCGATGTGCGCGCTGGCCTGAGCGGCACCCAAAGGCCCCAGCGATGCCCCCACGACGTCGATGTCCCACTCCATGACGGGAATTAGCTCCCTATGCATGGCGGCCGCGATGTCGGATCGCAGGGAGGGAAACGCGTCGACGATTTCGCCGGCCACGATGATGGCCCGAGGGTTAATGAGGAGCGCGGCCGAACCCAAGACATAGCCGACAGCCTGGGCAGCCTGCTCCAGGGCCTCGCGCGCACGCGTATCGCCGGACAATACGGCGGCCCGCAGCTGAGCAATATCGGCAACCCCCGCGCGCTCGCACAGCGCCGGGACAGACGCCAGCGTCTCCAGGCAACCGCGCTTGCCGCAGGCGCAGGGCGAGGCGTTGGCGCCCACCGTCATGTGCCCCAGTTCCCCGGCCAGGCCGCCCGCCCCGCCAACGAGGCGGAAATCGGAGACGACGCAGCCGCCCACGCCCCCCGACAGGCGCAGATAGATGAATGAGGACATGTCCGCGCCCGCGCCCCACAGGGCCTCCGCGAGCGCCGCCATGCGCACGGTGTTGTCGACGATCGGGAGAGGATCCCACCAGCGACGCGTGAGCTCGCTGAGCTCCTCCATGGTCGGGTACGCGTCCGAGGAAAGCCTGGCGTTACGCCCCATCGGAATGGGAACACCCACGCCCACCGCGCGCACCGTCGAAGTGTCGATTCCTTGACGGGCCGCGCTCGCGGCCAGAGCCTCGCAGGTTTGCTCGAGAGAGAGCTGGAGGGAGGGAGAGGAGGGGGAGACGATATGAACGGCGGCCAGGACGGTCCCGGCGCGCGAGAGCATGACGCCCGCGCACGACGTGCGCGTGACGTTCAGGCCGACGCAGTGTGCCGCCGATGAGTTGAGTGTGAGGAGCTGGGTGGGCCGGCCTCGTCCGGGGGCGTTCGTGCGCACGGGCGTCACCGATCCCTCGTCGAGGAGGGTGGTGAGCGCGCGCCCCAGGTTCGTGCGTGAGGTGTCGAGGGCCTCGCACAGCTGGGAGCGCGTTGCTGGGGCTTTGGCCAGGTGGGCGACGATGCGGTCTTCGAGGGTGGGCAGTGGTCTGCGTGTGGGGTAGTGCATGCCTCTCCTTCCCGGCGCTTCGTCGTTGGTGTCCGCTCGGGGCGCTCCGGCCTCGTTGACGCTGTCTATGATACGCGTCACTGTGTGGGGTGTGCAGGGCGCGCGTTGGCCTCGGCGGCGGGATCATGCGTGTCCTCCCGCCGCCGAGGCAGGGGCTTAGTCGCTCGTGACCTCGTCGAGGTCGGAGCGAGCCGTGTTCACCAGCGGGATGTCGAAGTCCGTCATCGCCGCCATCCACTTGGCGAAGGAGTGATCCCCGCGCTCACGCAGCTGCAGGTACAGGTTCGTGGCCAGCTCCCTGCGGATCTCGTCGTAGACGGGCACGGTGTACACGTTGTTCATCTCCGCCGGATCCAGTCGCAGGTCGTAGAGCTCGTTGATCGACTCGGGGTTGATGACGAGCTTGAAGTCCCGCGTGCGCAGCATGCGCTGCTGGAGGGGGAAGTGGTGGCCGTGGAACTCGCACACGATGTCCTCGCGCCAGCCTTCGACCTGTCCGCCGCGCGTCAGGTCCACGATCGAGCGGCCGTCCTCCACGAGCGAGGTGTCCAGGCCCGCGATGTCGAGGACCGTGGCCGGCAGATCGATGAGGGAGACGAATGCGTCGGAGCGACCCACGGTTGAGACGCCGGGGATGTGGGCTATGAAGGGGACGTTGTAGATGTCGTCGTACATCATCGGGCCCTTGTCGTTGAGGCGGTGAGAGCCCGTGAACTCACCGTGGTCCGCGCAGAAGAAGACCGCCGTGTCGTCCAGGATGCCCAGCTCGCGTGCCACGTCCATGATGCGCCCTATCTCGAAGTCGATCATGGCCGTGTAGCCCCAGTAGACCGCGATGAGCTTCTTCCACTGCTCGTTCGTGAACGAGGACGTGGACCAGTAGGTCGCGTAGTTCTCCTGGATCGGGGGCTTGCCGATGAGGGAGTCGCCGAAGTTTTCCGGCAGCTCGACGTCGTTTGGATCGATGAGGTCGAACCACTCGTCGGGCAGGAAGTAGGGCAGGTGGGGGCCGAAGAAATGCACGTCGAGGCAGAAGGGCTGGCCCGAGTCCTTCCAGTCGGCGGCGTACTCGCGAAGCTTCTCGATCGCCCGGTCCGCCAGGAAGCGCTCGAAGGTGGCTTCCTCGGGCTGGTCGAGGCGCGCGGCGATGATGTGCCCGTCGCGCCCGCCGGGCAGCTTGCCGCGCCACAGGTCGTGCGCGCGCACCGGTGGGAGGTTGTTGGCCTCGAGCCAGGCGACATACTTCTCGTTGGCGACCGGGTTTTCGGCGCCCCAGTATGTGTCGTCGTCCGCGCCGAACTTGTCAGGCAGGTTGTAGCCGCAGTGGTACTTGCCGACGATGCCGACGTTGTAGCCGGCGTCGCGCAGTTCCTGCGTGTACGTCCACGTGCCCTCGGGGATCGAGACCTGGTAGGCGATATTCCATTCGGGGTTGGCCAGCACCTGGTGCTTGCCCGGGCGCTTGCCGGTCAGCAGGGAGGCGCGAGCCGGCGTGCAGATAGCCGTGGGGGTGAAGCAATGGGTGAAGGCGAAGCCCGATTCGCCCATCGCGTCGATGACGGGGGTTTGCGCGTGGGGGTTGCCCAGGCAACCGATCGTGTCGGTGCGGTGCTGGTCGGTCATGATGACCAGGACGTTGCGCACGTTGTTGGGAATGTCCCGAGTCGTATCAGTCATTGCAATGCCTTTTCGTCGTTGAAATCGAAGGGGAGAGCGCTCACTTCTGGGCGACTACCTTGTCCATATCCTCAAGCTCGGCGCCGCTGGTCTCGGTGAGGAACTTCGCCGTGAAGATGACCGCGAGGACACCGAAGGCGCAGTAGATCCAGTAGGTGCCAGCCGGCGACCAGGCGATGAGGAAGGGGAAGAGGAGGACGACCAGGAAGTTGACGAGGAAGTCGGCGCCCGATGCGAGCGACATGGCGCCGCCGCGGATCGAGTTGGGGAACATCTCGCCCATGACGATGGAGAAGATCGGGCCCCACGAGGAGGTG
>ERZ773038.1509-NODE-1509-length-13105-cov-2.518391_pt1 | contig 13105 bp, 9 predicted proteins | sample MGYA00511665_ERZ773038 | MGnify/ENA primary metagenome ERZ773038 (study PRJEB29015, sample SAMEA2737966) | human oral metagenome | biome: human oral; feature: human-associated habitat; material: dental | place: China | collected 2028 ... | reverse complement strand
TTTTGTAAACAATATTTAGTTAGTTATTTATACCGTCAGAAGATGGTTGGCATAAAAGCAGTGAGGGGGTTGACCCCCTCACTGCGCCTGCGCCATGCGAATGAGGTCGTTGTAGGCGCGTTGTATGGTCACGAGTGCTGCGTCTTCGGCGGGGGTGAGGGCGGAGAGGGATTCCATGTGCGCCCATTGGAGTTTCTGCTGGGCGGTGTTCACTACGTCCCACATTGATGCAGTAACGGGGAGCCCAAGTTTTTCTTGGAAGGTGTCTCCAGCGATCAGTTGGGTTAGTTCTTGGATGAGCTGGGTGTTGGGGTTGGTGTCTTGGACTGCCTTCAAATCCAGGAGCAGGAACACGGTGATCAGACGCGGGTCGGTGCGCATGGTGGAGACCAGGTTGAGTATCTGGTCTTTGGGGTGTTGCCTACTAAAAGCCAGGCTTTCTATTTCTTTGACTATGCGCCCTGCACGGTGTGTGGTGGCGAATTTGCCAAAGCGCGTGACCAGTAATTGCCGCAGTTCGGGCACACCGGATTTGGTGGTGGCCCATTCGTTGAGTTCACTGGCACCTCGACGGGCGACGTTGCGGGCGCGGAAGAGTCCGTATTCACCAATGAGCCCTACAACGCGTCTGCAGATCTCCTGCTGCTGCGTCCCACCGGCACCACCCGCACCGGCACCATCACCGCCGGTGCCACCCTCAACAGCGTCACCTCCAGAAGCAATGATGTCGATGAGGTCAAATTCGGTGGCCTCAGCAAGGCTTGCCATGACGCGGGCGTCGTTTTCCGTGATTACGCCGGTGTGAGAGGTTTCGGCGAGCAATCCAGCAACGGGGATAACGGTGAGCACGGAGCTTGAGAGTTGCGCGGCTAGGGTGTCGGCGTGTTGGCGTGCGTGTTCGAGGGGGTCGCGTTCGCCAAGTGCGCCTTCACCGAAGGAGTCGGCACGGGAGAGCACACCGAGGGTGTTCAGGGAGGTGAAGCCTAAATCCTTGATGAACTTCACTTCATCCATGCGCGGGGTGGCGTCGAACAGGAAGACGGCGGCGTCGGCATCCACGGACATGGCTTTGGTTTGTTCGTAGCCGTCGATGAGGATGCGCCGGGTGCGTTGTTCGTTTTCCACGGTCAACGTGGCAAGACCGGGGGTGTCGATCAGCGAGAAGTCTTTAATGGATGCTGTGGGCATCCAGCGGTGGATGAAGCTAATTTCTTCAACAGGCGCGGGGAGCGCCGCCACTTCGCCGCGCTGAATGGTGATGGGCAGGCGTTCGCCGTTTAGAAGAACGGCTTCGGCGCGGTCGGGTGCGCCGTATTGGAAGACGGTGACCACATTGGTGGCTTCGAGCGCAGCGGTTTCGGCCACGGGAGCGCCGATCAGGGCGTTGACCAGCGTGGATTTGCCTGATTTGAGGCGCCCGACCACCACAATGCGTGGCGGGGCGTCGAGAGTGTGGCGGATGCGTTGTGCCTCGTCGTACAGCGCGGGGCTGAAGGTGCCGAGGTAGTCGAGGGCTTGGTTGAGTGCGATTGATGTGAGGTCCATCTCGGCTTATCCTTGCTGTCCGCTGCGGGCTACCTGCGAGGTGAGTTCGGTGATCATTTTTTCCGCCGCGGTGATGTTTTTGTTGATGATGGTGATGTTCTTTTCCAGCGTCTTTTTGCGCTTTTCGCGGCTGGCCTGGTCGGCTTTGGCCACGCGCTCGGCTTCCTGGATTTGTTTTTGGGTGGTGTCCAGCATGTCTTTGAGGTATTCGCGGTAGCGGAGTTGGATGGCGGGCCGGGCGTTGGCGATGGCTGCTTCAAGGATTTTGGAGGTGAACATTTTGGAGGTGGCGGTGGTTTCGCGCATCCAGTTGAGCAGGTTGGTTTTGCCGGAGCGCATGGCGCGGAAGCCCACGTTGAAGGCCACCCAGCTGACGCCGACGATGGCTCCAAGGCCGGTGAAGCTCACCATGGTGCCGATCACCCCTCCGAGCATGGAGCCGCCGGACATGCCCATCATGAGCATCATGGGGTCGAGAAGCCCTTGTCGTTTTGCCTGTACAGCGTGGGTTTGTAGTTCTTTTCCGGTGAAGGCGGAGCTGACTTCGTTTCTGATTTGTTCCCAGATGACGTCGGAGTCAACGAACCTGGGTTTGACGATCCTGTTTTCCAGCTCGGTGGAGAAGTAGGTGAGTGTTTCTCCAATGGCGGTCTGGAACTCGCGTTCCATTTCTGCGGTGAAGTACTGCGGGTTTTTGCGCAGCACGGCCATGCCGTTTTTGTTAATGCGCTCGGTCCAGGATTCGCGGATGGCATCGAGTTTTTGTTCCAGCTGGTCCATGGACTCCTGCCGGATGAGGGTGAGGTCGCGGCCGAGGTAGTAGTCCCAGCTTTCGCCTTCTTTTTTGAGTTGCTTGAGTTCTTCGAGCCGGTTGGATAGGTCGGGGACGGCGGCGTCGCCTTCCCTCAGAATCTCCAGGCGTTGTTGCAGGTCCTCGCTGAGGTCGCGGAGTCCTTTGGTGGCGATGCGCAGGCCATTGGCCAGCGGAAGATGCTCGGCGATGCGGAATTTTCCGGCGATTAGCGCATTGAGGTCGTTGATGCCGGATAGTTCCAGCACTTTGCCACCACCTGCCGCCATGGACATTTCCGAACCAATCACTGCGAGCAGGCTGGATACGCCCACCACGGGAATATCGCGGCCGATGTGCTCACGCAGGAGTTTCTTGTTCTGCTCCACGATTTCCTGCCAGCGCACAAGGTGCTTGTCGGTCTTGGTGACGGCCACGATGATGGCTTCGATTTCGGAACCGGTATCACGGATAAAATCCATCTCAGGCTTCGTGATGGTGGTCGACGCATCGCACACGATCACCAGCACACACGCCTGGTCCACCGACACTTTCGCCAGCGCTGACAGCTTCGGGTCCAACCCGCCCACACCCGGGGTATCCACAATGGTGACACCCTCCAGCGGCATCCGGCGGATCGGAATGGTGGCGCGGGTGGGCAGGGAATCCGCGTCCTCCTGCGCGGCACGCACGGCACCAGCATTGATCCATTCACCCACCTCATTGAGGCGCACGATTTTTTCACCGTTGGGGTAGAACAGGCAGGCTTGGCCCTCCTGTAACTCATCCGTCTCGGAGGTCAGAGCAATCGCCGTTGATGTTGTGACATTCACGCCCACAGGTGAGGCATTTCGCTTGCCGACGATCGCGTTTACCAGAGAACTTTTGCCCCGTTTGACCTCTCCAACAACAACGACCGATCGTGTTTGCTGCGTGCTTGATGCGCGGGCGACGGCAAGATCGCTAATGTCATCAAGCTTGTATTGACGCAGGATTTTATCGGTAATGGTTGTCAGGAGCTTGGTTGCGCGGTCTTCAATGTCGCTGTGATCAGCCTCTTGACCTGTACGTATCTCTGTTTTCACAATGTGTCACTTTCGGTGATAGCATGACTCGCTTATTTACCCTATCGAAAACTTAAGGTGACTGTAACCTTTCGCACGTTATGCGCATCCAAGCAAATGTTGAGGGCTGACGGCCTAAGATGTTATCTGTATTTTTGATCTCAAAAAGGAGGCGCCATGAAGAAGCTGAAGGCCAGCGTCGTAGCTTTGCTCAGCGTTGCGCTGCTATCTGCTTGCGGAAACTTGCCTAACCCGTTAAGCAAGTCTCAGGACGGCTCAACCGAGCAGACATCCACCGCTACCGACGCTGTCGGCGCAGGAAAAGAGTCGGACGCCGCCAAAGCTTTTGACACCGGCGGATTCAAGACGGAGCCACTCAAACCGATACCGGATCCCACCCCAGAAACTGGTCACATTACTGAGTCGTTTTTGCTGGCAGAGTATGTGCCCATGCCGTATGAAGTTGATCCTGTGTTGAGTAAAGGTAAGGGTGGCCGCGCAGTTTTCGGTGCGGGTAGCTTGGGGATGATTGCATCCAATCGGGCTGTCAATATGTTGAAAGCGTATGACAACAGATTGCAGTCCGGCTACTATAATTCGGCGGAAGCTCCCAAAGCTCGGGCTGTGGATCCAGCGACGACCACATTTCAGGTAGTGCTGCGCTATGACAGCCCTGCAACCGCGCAAGAGGTGGCGCAGAAGCTGGCCGAGGAAATTACCGCGCCTGTCGCCGAAAATGAGTTGGCTGTGTCTTATGTACCAGACTCTATCCCCAACATGCCCAACACTTACGCAGCGCACTATACATCGGAGAGTACAGAAGAGACAGACTACAGCGCGTTTACTCCCTACAATGAGTATGTAGTCTATACATGGACATCGACGCCTGTTGGTCAGGAACAATGGAGTCGAGACTATGTCAAAAAATCCTACGACAAGCAGATTCCATTGCTGGAGCAGTTCCCGGGCATAAAAACTCCAGCAGGATACGGTAAAGCTACAAAGTATCCACCCCACGATCCCAACAACATTGCCATCTATGCATTGCAAAAACGTGAGGGGGATTCTGCGCAGGTCCCAGGTACGTATGGTCCGCGTGGTACGGCATCGTTGTACTCCAATACCAAAAACATCTACGACACTATTACGCAAGCTGGATCAGTGAAGAATGGTAAGGCGGTCTCGCTTGTGTTCCGTGCCGATAATGATTTTGGTGCCCAAGCGATCCTCAACTCCTTCATGTCCAACGATCTGCAAGCCGGGGCAAAACAGTACGATGAACCGCAGGGCGTTCCAGGTACCAGCTGTACCGAGAACGAAGAGGTGAATGGTACTCAATATGCTTGTTACGTGACTAATGGCCGTTATGTTGCTGATGTTAGCGACCGCACCTACACCAACAAACCGCAAGACAAGGCTGAAAAGAAGCAGCTAGTCTCACAGATGGCCGCAGCACAATATGAGATTCTGAAGAAAGCTGATCAGAAGATCGAAAACGTCAAAAACTAGAGGCATCGGGAGACCCCGCTGGTAGTTGGGGTCTCCCTGGTGTTGCGTTTATCTACAAAGAACATTGTGAAAGGGCGGCTACATGTCCGGGACAAACTGGACCATTGGCATTGACTTTGGAACCTCCAACACGGCGGCGGCGCACACAAACCCCGTCAAGGGAACCGTTGAGGCGGTGAACCTTAGCCACAACCGCACTACTATGTCCTCGTCCGTGTACGTCGAATCACCTGAGCAAATCGACGTTGGCGACGTCGCTATGGACAAGGCTGAGTCCAACCCTGCGGGTTTCATTCCGGCACCCAAGCGCGTGATCCCGCAACAAATGTTCCAGGTCAACGGCTATGATCTGTCCGCCTCCATGCCGGTTGCTGCGGTGTTGTCCTCCGTAGTGCAGCGCGTGTCCCGCGAACATGGCAACGTGCAGCCTTCCGAACTGGTGCTCACCCACCCAGAGGCGTGGTCGTCCAACGAGATTAAGGTTCTGCTGGATGCCGCGGCCCAACTGGGCTTGTCGGCAGCGAAAATCACCACCATTTCCGAGCCTCAGGCTGCCGCGCACTACTATTCCCGAGCAAAAGCCCTGAAACCGGGACAACGCATCGCTGTGTTCGACTTCGGTGGCGGCACGTTGGATGTTGCGGTGCTGGAAGCCAATGACAATGATGCCTTCGATGTGATTGCTGCCCGCGGCGATAACACGCTGGGTGGAAAAACCTTCGATGCGATGATGCGCAGGTGGGTTGACCAGCAGCTTGATGACCGCAACCCAGAACTCCTGGATTACTTCCGCACCCAGGCACCTCTGCAGGAACGCCACGCGCTGGAAGATTCCATCCGCCGTGCTAAGGAACTTCTCTCTGAGGCTTCCTACGCCACAGTAGTGGTCAGCGGCGGTGGTGAGACCGAACGTTTTCAGATCACTCGCGCCGAATTTGAAGAGATTATTTCCCCTGCATTGGATAAAGCTGCGGCATTGACCCAAGCCACGCTTGCCGACGCGGGAATCACCAACGCTGAGGATCTTGTTGCGTTATATCTCACCGGTGGCTCGTCACGCATTCCGCTTGTGCAAGACCGCCTCAAGCATTTTGGACCACTCGCCACATTGGATGACCCGAAAACCGTGGTCGCTCAAGGTGCCATTTCCGCCTTAGGCCCCATCGTTCGCGGTATGACCCCGCACAACATGGGTGCAGATGCCCCGACTACGCAAGAACCGGCGCAGGGTGGAGTGGACTTCGGGTCATCCGGTTATGGTGCTCCGAACTACGGCACAACGAATTACGGTGCATCAACACCCACTGCGACAGCACCCGCAGGGAAGGCAGCCTCGGCGACCCCTGCGGCGTCGACAAGCGCACCCTCGAAAACCCGCAGAAACCTGATCATTGCCGCAGCAGCGGTTGTGGCAGTGGCAGTGGTTGGTGCGACGACCATGTATCTGTTGGGCAACGGTAAATCGGAGGAAACGACCACGACACAACCAACCGCAGCGGCTACTAGCAGTGCAAGCGCAGGCAACTTGGGGAGCCGTGAGGCAGTGCTTGCGGCTGCCCCATCCAAGTTCAGGGAAAACCTGGACAAATGCGAACTTGGCGGAACCACCGAGACTGGTCGACTGAAAGTTCAATGCCAGATCAAGGAAGGAAGTTCCGCATATAGTTACTTCGCTGGGGACGCCATATCGCCTCCCATAGTAACGTTCAACATTGACCCTGACAGCTCGGATATTGAGCGTCGTCGTATCACTGAAGGCTGGTACGACACACGCAAAAAAGACACCGAAACCGTGGAAAACGGCAACAAAACCGCAGCTGCGTTTATCTACTCTGACACCGCAACGTCCGGTAGCAACAACAAATACTCATTGGCCTACTCCAGTACTGAGACAAACCTCATCCTGACCAGCTCTGATCTGAAGGACAAGGAATCTGCAAAGGCCTATCTCCAGGCGGCCGGACTGATGTAGCTAGGTTCCCAAAATAAAAATGATCATCGGTTGTAACTTTCTGTAGCTACGGCGTGTCTAAGTAGTGTCCAGCAGATAGGTTCGCCAGCGCTGACGGTCATAACCAAGACCGTAACAAGCGGGACCTGCCAACAAGAAAGGAATATTCATGAGCGACAATCCAGTGCAGGGTATGCAGGAAAACATCGAGGCAGCTATCCATGGTGCGCAGAGCGCGTTTAGTAGCTTCACCAGTTCAGGTGGATCGTCTGCCGGTTCTTCTGACGTTGCTGGGTCATCCGCAGGCTCCTCAGGCGACGCTGAAGCAGCAGCCGGTTCTTCTGCCATCCACGATGCAGCCGGTGGTTCCTCGGCAGGCTCCTCCGACGTTGCAGGCTCCTCCGTGACCCACGACGCTGCAGCCGGCTCTTCTGCCGCTGCTGGTTCCTCAGCTGGCGCAGGCTCGGCTGGCTCAGGTTCAGCAAGCGCAACTCCTGTCGATCACATGCCTGACCAGCCTGAACCGGACATTTCGAACGGTTTCAGCCCGGACTACTCCCAGGATGATGTTCTGATCGCCGATCCGAATCCAAGCAATGCGCAGAACGTGTCCAGCCGCGATGTTGATGGCGACGGCAGCATTGACGTAGTGCATTCCACCATTGATGGTGTGCAGCAGATTGATTATCTCGACGGCCAGGGTGAAGTTATTCTCACCGATGTTGACCTAGATGGAAACGGCACGTTTGAAACGGCCGTCACCACTGCAGAAGGCAATGTTGTGGTTGCATCGTCCGACATTGACGACGATGGTGACATGGACGTGATCAGCTACGCCGACGGCGCAACCGGCCAAGTGTTCCAGGAAGACACAGTTGAGGGCAATGTTGTTGTTGATTCTCAGCTCGACTTGGACGGCGATGGCATCACCGATGTGGAGCTGATGGACGACAACAAGGACGGCACTTTTGATGTCGCCGCTGTTGACTCAGACATGGATGGTCACGCAAACGTGCTTTATCACGATGTAAACGGTGATGGAAACTTCGACTACGCAGCTTTCGACTCCGACGGTGACGGCATCATGGACACCAACGTGGATGCTAGCTCGTACGCCAATGGTTCAGTTGGCTCTGTGGATAACTTTGACAACCTCGGACACGACGCCGTCCAGCACGATGCTGGTATGGACGGCACTTTCTAACAGCTCGACCTTCACTCCTCCCTTCCCACTGCAACACACAAGGAAATAACGGTAATGACCTCCATGGACGGATATGACGACCACTCCATGTTCGATGAGTTGAACTCGCTCATTGACCCGAGCGACCTCGGAGACGATTCTTTCAATGAGTCCTTCGACGATATGGGGCATGATCACCCCTTCGCAGATCCGTTCGTGGATCCCATTGCCGACGACCCGGCTGTCAATATCCCGGATGACGGCCTCCCTGTTGTGCCTGATCTGCACGATCATCCCATCGATCCGACCACGCACGACCCTGCCGTGCAGGACCCCGCAATGCAGGACCCCGCCGTTGCTGACCCCAACATGGTGGATCCAGATACCGTGGACATTGACGATGCTGATCCCGGTCATGCCGCCCCTGCCCCCGCACCGGAAGTCCACGACCCGACTACCCACGACCCAACTACCCATGATCCGGTTATCGACGCCCCCGCACCCGACCCTGGGCCCGAATCCGACCCGTCCCTTGATGTTCCTGCTCCAGGGGAGGAGCCTGCACTGGACGATGATGGCGTGTACGGCAACTCCTACGAGTGGAACTCTGACTGGTTCTACCAACAGGTAGATGGTTATTGCGGCCCCACCTCCGTGGCCATTATTGCCAACGAGTTCTCTGACGCTGGCATCACCGACCCGCAGGTTATGGTGGACCAGGCGTACAACATGGGCCTCACGCAGGACATTTCCGAAGGCTTGTATATGGAGGATATTCAGACATTGCTGGATGCCTCCGGCGTGCCCTGTGAGACTGTTACGAGTTCTATGGATGACCTCGCAGCCCGCCTTGATGCTGGTTGTGGCGTGATTGCCGCCGTGGATTCCGGCGAGCTGTGGGGCGATTCCGCTGATGCGGCTGGCGAAGATAATATGCCCGATCACGCGCTCGTCGTCACTGAGATTGATACCAATACAGGCATGGTCACCCTGGAGGATCCGGGTAACCCTGATGGAAACGGCACTCAGGTCCCGATCAGTCAGTTTGAGGATGCCTGGGCAGACAGCGGCTTCCAGATGGTGGCCACCACTGAGGGCGACCCTGATCTGGGTGGTACTAGCGACAACCCGCAACTCGCTTTTGTTAACGTGACAGGTAGTGATGTTATTCAGTAACGTTGCAGTAAAATGCACATGCTCTGGAGTTGATGGATGATGACGATGCCCCACGATGATGCGGCTCCCTTGACCCCTGATCTTTCGTTACCAGTGGATTCCCTGGACCCAGCCGTGTGGGACCGAATCCTCTCCGACGCTCTCGCCATGCCTGATGACGACATTGATGCCTCCATCGTCCCCGACTATGACGAGTCGGATGAAATCACATTGGACGACACCGACTTCGACAGCATCATGCTTATCGACGCCGATGCAACCGATGATTCCACGGATGCCAACGATCAGGCTCATGACGAAGTCACGCATGATGACATTGATGATACGGACAACGGGGACGATAACAGCGACTTCGGGCAGCACGACCTCACGTTTGACGTGTCCCATGACGACACTTTTCACGACAACGCCGATGGCCACCACAGTGCAGTCACCTATCACAATGATGACAATGGATTCGATACCGACGACATAGACATTGACTTTGACATCAATGGATAGCATAAAAGCTGTATGCATTTGTCTTCAAAATAGGTTGAGCTAGGCTAAAGTTGATAGGAGGTTGATAGGCGGCGACGCCACTCTATTTGTGGTGTGCGCATACGAGTGAAGGTTTGTTTGGGTACATGAATGATGATGCTGAGCTTCTAAGCAAAGCACGCGAGGGCGACGAGCGTGCCTTCGCGGAACTTGTCACCAGGTATCAACACATTGCCTGGAGCGTGTGCATGCGCATTACCGAAAACCAGCATGATGCAGAGGACGCACTTCAGCATGCGCTGGCCTCAACGTGGAAAAATCTGTCTCGCTTTCGCGGCGAATCGAAATTTGGCACCTGGTTCTACCGCATCGCCAGCAACGCGGCCGTAGCGTTAGTGCGCAAACGCAAGCAAGAAAAACCCATTGACGATGATGAAGACGGTTATTTCATCCAGCTGGAGGACACAGCAGCCGCCTTTGAAGAACAACTTGCTGACCATGACCGGCTCAGTATCGCACTGCAACAGATCAATGCTGATTCCCGCGAAGCACTCGTCCTCGCGGAAGTGGCGGGGCTAACATACGCAGAAATAGCGGTCCACCAGAATGCTTCCCTGTCTGCGGTGAAAGTGCGTATTCACCGCGCAAAGAAGAAACTGGCGGACCTTCTGGAAAAGTAGCGGCTAGCCAAGCGCGCGGTTAACCGCGGACGTCACGGCCTTCAAGGAAGCGTAGGTGATGGAGCGGGCGATCCCCACACCCCAGACCTTCTGGCCGTTGACTTCGGCGTAGATGTAGGCGGCAGCCGCGGCGTCGTCACCCGCACTCAGCGCATGCTGCGTGTACTCCTGAACCTCAACGTCCACCCCAATGGATTCCAGGGCGTTTGCATATGCCGACACTGGGCCGTTACCCGTGCCTGTCACCGTCACGTCCTTGCCGTTGAAGCGGATCTGGGCGGTAATGGTGGCGGTGTCATTCTCCGTTTTCGCGGCGTCAACCTGCATGGACACCTGCTCCAACGGAGTGGTCCGATCCAAGTACTCCTGGGCGAAAATGTCGAACATGTGCTTCGACTCCACCTCGCCGCCTTCGGCATCAGTGACGTTCTGAACCACGGAGGAAAACTCCACCTGCATGGGACGCGGCAGGGTTAAACCGTGATCCGTCTTCATGATGTAGGCGACACCGCCCTTGCCGGACTGGCTGTTCACGCGGATCACGGCCTCGTAGGTGCGGCCCACATCCTTCGGGTCAATCGGCAGGTAGGGAACCTCCCATTCAATATCCTGCAGTTCCTCCCAACTCACATCGGTGTGGCTCGCGCCGGGGCGCAGTTTCGCGGCCATGGCGTCCAGACCCTTGTTCACGGCATCCTGGTGGGAACCGGAGAAGGCGGTAAACACCAGGTCACCGCCGTAGGGGTGGCGTTCCGGTACGCGCAGCTGGTTGCAGTACTCCACCGTGCGGCGGATCTGCTCAATGTCGGAGAAATCGATTTGGGGGTCCACACCCTGGGTCAGCAGGTTCAAGCCCAAGGTGACCAGGCAGACGTTGCCGGTGCGTTCACCATTGCCAAACAGGCAGCCCTCAATGCGGTCCGCGCCCGCCATGTAGCCCAGTTCCGCAGCGGCAACACCCGTGCCACGATCATTGTGCGGGTGCAGCGACAAAATGATGGAATCCCGGCGATTCAGGTTGCGGTGCATCCACTCGATGGCATCGGCGTACACGTTTGGTGTGGTCATCTCCACGGTGGAGGGCAGATTCACAATAATCGGATTCTCGGGCGTGGGATCCATGACCTCCACCACGGCGTCACACACCTCTTTGGCGTAGGCCACCTCCGTGCCGGTAAAGGATTCGGGGGAGTACTCCCAGCGCCAATTCGTGTCTGGGTACTCGGTGGCAATCTCCTTGATCAGCTGCGCCGCGTTTGTAGCCAGCTTCTTAATGGAGTCCTTGTCTTTGCGGAACACCACGTTGCGCTGCAGGATCGATGTGGAATTGTAAAAGTGCACAATCACATTTTTTGCGCCCTCGCAGGCTTCAAAGGTGCGCCGGATCAGATGCTCGCGGGCCTGTACCAGCACCTGGATGGTCACGTCGTCGGGAATGAGGTTGTTTTCGATAATTTCCCGTATGAAATCAAAATCAGTCTGGGAGGCAGAGGGGAAACCCACTTCAATCTCCTTGTAGCCCATACGCACCAGCAGTTCAAACATGCGGTGCTTGCGCTCGGGGCTCATCGGATCGATCAGGGCCTGGTTGCCGTCGCGCAGGTCCACCGCACACCACTGCGGTGCAGAATCAATCACCTTGTCTGGCCAGGTACGGTCAGGCAGCTCGATTTTCTCCACCTCAACCTCAAACGGCTGGTAGCGCTTCACGGGCATAGAGGAGTTGCGTTGCTTATTCCATGCGGGTTGGCCGTCGGGTCGGGGGCCGGCTGGGGTGGTAATGTCACGCGGGGCGGAGATAAATGCATCAGAGGGGGCCATGGCTTAAAAAATTCCTTTGGGGATTGGTTGGTTACCCAGTTTCCTATGGGCCACGGCTGGCGCGCCTGAACTCCGCGACGGGGTGCCAGCCGTGCTCTAGACCGTTGACCCGCCGCGGCACAGAAGGAGGAGACGTGCGCGCAGCATGTTGTTCAGCCTACAGTATCTTTCCGTGATATGGGCAAAAAGCTAGAAAGCTACCATAGAAATGGGATCAGGCATGGAGATTTTTCGCCCGACCCCACTTCCGACGGGGATAGCGCTTAAGGGATAATGGGGCAGTGTCGCAACAAGCCCCAGATCCCCCGGATTACCCAGCCCTGGATCACACAGCCCCGGCTACCGCAGGTCGCCCGGTGGGCTTAACTCGAGTGGACTGGCTGTGGGCGTTCGGCATTTTCAGCGTTGCCTCACTAGTGCGACTGGTGATCATGGGCATGATGGCCACCGCCAACGGCTACACACTGCATTCCCTGTTCTACCGTTGGGACGCGGAATACTATGTGAGCATCGCGCGTGACGGCTATTTTGCCATCACAGAACCCGTGGTGGAGGTGCCTGTTTACGAGCGCTCTCTGGCGTTTTTCCCGGGGTTTCCATACCTGTTGCGCGGACTGCATGCGGTGCTGCACCCGATCACGGGGCTTCACCATGAAACCATTGCGTATGGCGTGAATTTCCTTCTCGGTGTGGTGATGATCGCCGGTGTCATGGCCCTAGTCAACCGCATTCCCGGCATTAACCACTGGGGTGCTAAAACCCAGCGCGCCCGCATCCTCGCGGCTGTTCTTATTGCCGGTGTGCCCATGGGCATCACCTTCAATATGGCGTATTCGGAATCCCTGTTCGGTGCGCTATCTATTTGGGCTCTGGTGGCCATTATGGACCGCCGCTGGTTGCTTGCCG